>Ga0160437_1000019_pt1 | contig 152251 bp, 148 predicted proteins | sample HID1975I_E0MG_FD_108227 | JGI IMG/M metagenome (GOLD analysis project Ga0160437, IMG submission 108227) | Enriched soil microbial communities from UW Madison campus, WI, USA - HID1975I_E0 MG | ecosystem: Environmental > Terrestrial > Soil > Unclassified | place: USA: Madison, Wisconsin... | reverse complement strand
TGCACCCGAAACATCGCGGGATAGAGCAGTAGGCAGCTCGTCGGGCTCATAACCCGAAGGTCACAGGTTCGAGTCCTGTTCCCGCTACTAAGACAAAGCTTCAGAGAAATCTGGAGCTTTTTTATTTCAAATTACAGTTTGGCAGGCTCATATCCGCCAAAGCGGACACAGGTTCAAGTCCTGTTCCCGCTATAAGACAAAGCTTCAGAGAAATCTGGAGCTTTTTTATTTCAAATCAAAGTTTGGCAGGCTCATATCCGCCGCAGCGGACACAGGTTCGAGTCCTGTTCCCGCTACAAGGTAAAAAGACCTATCTTTAAAAAAATAGGTCTTTTTTTATAATTTACTCCGACAATAAAAAGTTTTACCTTAAAAAACAAAATGATTCGTTAATCCTTTTAAGTTAACCTAATGGTATTCGAACCTTTTTAGTAATTAAACAGAATTTATTTTCTCATTCTATAAATTATTTCCGGGTATTACTTTCTATATAGTCCCATTCCCACTGTTCAGGACTACCCATTTCTGGATTTAAGCTTTCCCAGCTCCGCTCTTTTTTTTGAACCCTAAGGATTAAAATAAAAACACCTAATCTTTAAAATTACCGAAGAGTAAGACGTATATTGTTATGTTTCTTCTTTATTTGTATAGCTTTTATAACTCCTCATACGTCTTGTCTATAAGAAAAGACAAGGCTTCTTCCACTTGTTTGCGTCCCTTTTCTGATTGCATATCCAAACCCGAAAAACAGCTTCCATTAAAGACTGCATACATATTGAGATAATATAACCCCGACACAAGAATAGCTGTAATAGCACGAAATTTTTCGGCATTTTTTCCAAAGTGCGGATCGAATATCGCTTTAAACAATTCTTCACCATTCTCTTCCTGCAATTCGGTCATTTTTCGCAGTGCAGGTCGCTCTTCGGAAAGACGCCAAAGCAATAATTTTTGCAATTCTTCTTTTTCGTGAACATACGTAAATTGGTTGTACAGCATTTCTTTCAGCAAAACTTTTCCACCATCTTTCGAATCCGTTTGTATTTTTTCAGTCGACACATTACTCCAATAATCTTGCGAGCGAATGTAGGTGTCCATCAAGCCATCTAATCCGCCAAAATAAGTGTAAATCATTTTTTTGTCTACACCCGCTTCAGATGCAATGTTGTTTATTTTTAAACCATTAAAACCTTGAGCCTTCAATATTTTTCCTACCGCTTCCAAAAATTTTATTTTGCTGCGTTCCTTGTTGCGCACTGTTCCAGAAACTTCTTTTCTTTCCATTTTAAATCAAGCTTTAGAAATAAATTCATGAATTTTTATTAAAAATAAAACACCAATTGGTGTATTATTTATACATTTGTAAAAATAAAAATAACTAATAGAATTTTAAATAAAAAAATTATGCAGACAAATCAAATTAAAAATTTAACCAACGAGCAATTGTTAAAACGAAGAAACTTATTGAAAGGCGTGGCCATTGGATTTTTAACTATTGCAGTTCTTGCGGTGGGTATTCTAATTTACCTGTACGCTACCAAAGGTTTTGAAAACTTTAATATCGCAACGCTCATTCCTGTATTTGCTTTACCCGTAACCTTAATGCCCGCATTGAGCAGTTTAGCTATGATCAACAAAGAAATGAAAGTAAGGGGTTTGAAATAACTCATTGGCTTTCAGAATAAATTTTAAAAATAAATTTCGAAAGCCCCCTCTACGAAGTCTTCTAATAAAAAGCTGCGTATTCTATAATAAAAAAGTAGACGTCTCAAAGTCTTAGACTTTAAAACTATTTTGAAATAGGCTTAAACATACCATACTAAAAAAGCCAGAGACTTTTGACATACTTACAATTTATAAGAACAAAAAAATTGCAAAAAGTCAGATACATTTGCGCAGATTCATTAGGCACTCTTCATAGAGCGGGGTAATCAAAATTTTTTCAATGCCATGAGCCAAATCCCTTCCTGGTCATTTTCAAGTAATGCAGTTAAACCATACTTATTAATCTTATCTGCTGAATATCGTAGATAAACTTACTGTTTACTTCTCAAATCCAAAAGTAAATCTTCAAAACAGCAGTAAAAATCACTAAACTTTTACTGAAGCAGATTGTCCTGCGGTTTAGTCGTTTCAGATGAGTTCTGAGTGTCAGATTCTTCCTTTCAATATGATTTGTTCCGAAACGTTTGATAGAATGCACTTTCTCATCAATCAGATACCTTAGTTTTTAAGTCTGTCCGTAAATATCTTCGTAGCGTCAGATAATTTCAGAGTTTCCAAAACACGGTTCAGAGTTTTATTGGTTTGTTTTCCAACATTAAAACTTACAACACTTCTAGAATTCTTTGCCAATGCATAAACCAGCCAGATATAATTTTTCTTGTGCCTAATGTAAGTGCACAACTCATCAACTTCATAAGTTTTGCCTCTGCTGATAATCGGCTTAACAATGTTTCTGGCAATTAAGATGATTCTTTTCAGTAGTGTTGTCGTTGATATTTTTAATATTCTTGCCGTGCTTCTTATTCCTAAACCTTCTTTTGTGAACAACACTATCTCCTGATTGATATCCCTTTTGTAAGCGTTGTAGTTATAGTAAATCTGCTGTCTTTTTTGACAAACACAACATTTATAACGCTGATTTCCGTTAGATTGGAATCCATTTTTTATGCATTTACCATTGCAAAAATTACACTTTATTTTCATGACCTAATTTGAAACACTAAGGTAAGGCAAAAGCATTTTAAGGCTTATTAAAGACAAAAAAGAAAGAGACGACCTGCTGGCCGTCTCTTTTTCTATTCAATATTTAAAAATTAATCTTCTTTTTCAGTCAGTTAACTGGGGTAAATTATAAAAACACCTAATCTGTAACACTACCTAAAAAGACCATCTTTACAAATGGTCTTTTTTTATCTTATTTTTAGAAAAATTATGCTCTAAATAAAGCATATTTGTTATAATTGTATAATACCTTATCATAAGGAACGTAAAGTGAAACGATTTTCTCTGTAGATTCATCAAACTTAATTCCGTTATGTTTTCTGAACAAATAGATTTCTTTTAAACAATTAGAAAGACTTTGGTGAATTTCAGTAGTAAATGTTGGGAGCTTTTTATCTCCAACCAAAAGATCAATTTGGTAATTTGAACTGCTTTTTGATAAGTTGTTCCCAATAATTCTTATAGTAAAGGTGGTTGATTTTCCGTAGTGTTCACCTTGATATTGTAGTGTCATAATTTTATAGTAAAAAGGTTAATATTTTCTATTTCAACTTAATTTCGATTTGGAATTTAATTTAAAGTTATAAAAAAAATGACTCCTGTAAAAACTTAAATTCAATTCCTACCTGCAAAGTTACTACAAATTCTATTCTCAATATTTTTTATTTCAAAATTAATACTGCTTTAATCCCAAATTCCTGTTAGTGCTTTTTTTTCAATATCACTCGCAAATAAAGGAGTTTCTTCATTGTTATGAATTTCTAAATGCTTCAACATTTCTTTCTTAACATCATTAAAATCAACAATACCCAATGATTTTAATAATACTAAAAAATCTGGTGTAGCAGTAACTACAACATTATTAATAATTTCACAGCGGTCATTTGACAACGGCATAATCTTCAATTCCCAGGTCACTCCCAATTTTGTTTTCCCTAATGGCGAAATGGAATCGGATATTGAATTTAATTTGCAATGTTTTCTCTTTCCAATTTCTTCAATATAATGTTGTATCAAAAGATTATCCGCCACTTTTTCTACATTAATTGACATACGTTTTCCATCTTTAGAAGATGAAATTCCTCCAGCAATATGCGCTTTCGAACAAAATTGATATTCATGATCTTTTAAGGTAAAAAGCCAATCTGTAATATTGATTTTTTCTGCAGAGCAATTTAGAATTGCTGCTGCAGTACATTTTGCAAATACTTCCATTTTATGATTCTAAAATTTCAATAAATTCTTGTACTGATAATAACGAATGTCCATAATTTGGAAAATTTATTTCTACCGTTGCTTTTATTTCATCCTGATTAAAAGCTCCAATTGCATTTTTTATTAATGTTACGTGATAACCAAGTTCTACTCCATACCTAGCAGTCGAATCTATACAAGTATTAGCGCGCATTCCTGCAATGACAATGTGGTCAATATCATGCATTTTTAAAAGAAAATCCAAATCTGTATTGGCAAAACCACTTGCTGTCCAATGATTCTGAGCTATTAAATCTCCTTTCTCTGGTAAAAGTTCTGGATGAAATGCAGCGCCCCAGCTTCCTTTTTCAAAAAGAGTCAAATTTTTACTGCCGTTATGTGATGGCGAAAAGTACTTCCAATTGAGATAATCTTCTTTTTGAGTATGTCTATGCGGCGCATAGACTACCATAATTTTATGTTTTCTAGCTGTATTTAAAAGGCTTTTAATATTAGCAACAATATTCCCGCTTTCGACGGTTTCTTTTACAAATGGCCATAGTTTTCCTTTTTCTGAAAGAAAATCATTAAAAGGATCAACTAACACTACTGCTGTTCTGTTGTTTTGATACGTATTCATAATGTAAATTTTAGAAGTTTACATTTCTAAAACCAAAATCCAATCCAAACACAAATAACTGAATATCAAAAAATTAACTCTTTAAAGATGTTGAAATTCCGCTAAAAATTTGGTTATCAGTGAAATATCAAAAAAATCAGAGATTTTATAAAAAACAAAAAACCGTAACGAATTACGGTTTCAGCAATTAACTAAATATATTTAATCAACTTTTTTAACGAGTGTAAAATTCATTCATAAGCACGATTAATTTGGGGTAAATATTATAAATAATTTTCAAGATTATTGATTTCAATTTTATAAACGAAGACAAAAAGAAAAATCAAGAACGAACAACTTTTTGATAAAATATCATCGTTTAATTCGTCGACTAAATTACATATTTCATAGATATAATACACATAATGTCGACAAACTGTTAATAAATAATTAATTCGTGCGATTTGTTCTCCTTTTATTAAATAATATAAGCCGATTGTTTTTTTAACTACATTTGAATAACTAATTCTAAAAACCTCTTATTATGAAAATTAACTTCGTTGCCTTACTTTTAGCAGCAATTGTTACACTCATTGTCGGCTTTATTTGGTACAGCCCAAAAGTATTTGGAACTATCTGGATGAAAGAAAGTAATCTTACTCAGGAAGAACTAAAAAAAGGAAATATGATTAAAATCTTCGGATTGACATACATTTTTTCTTTAATGATCACGATGACTTTAATGTCTTTAACAATTCACCAATCTGGAGCAGTTGGAATGGTTGGCGGACCGCCGTTAATTGACAGCGCAAAACCTTCATTTGCCGCATTTATGGCAGATTACGGAATGGCATATAGAACATTTAAACACGGTGCACTTCACGGATTTATGTCTGGGTTGTTTTTTGCGTTTCCGCTGATTGGAATTAATGGATTATTTGAAAGAAAATCTTGGAAATATATTTTCATTAATAGTGGTTACTGGATAATAACATTGACATTAATGGGCGGCATTATCTGCGGTTTTGCATAAAGTAAAAAATATAACCCGTTTGAAACCTAAAGTCAAACGGGTTTTTCTTAATAATAACTTAAAGAAAATGAGTTATTGTAAATATTATCTAATTTTGACGAAATTAGTTCACTCTCTTGAATACAACCTATTCTTTCCAGATTTACAAAAGCGCTTCATTACTGCCTTTAGAATGGAATTTGCTTGCTGCCGATAATATTTTTTTAACCCGAGAATATCTCGAAGTACTGGAAAACTCTTGTCCAGTTAATATGACTTGTCATTTTATCGGAATTTTTGAAGAAGAAAAACTGATTGGAATTGTTTTAACGCAGTTTTTATTTGCAGAAAAACTAGAATCTTTTGGAGAGCGTGATAAGTGCTTAAAAACATCTGTTCGTAATTTCGCCCTAAAGAATTTTGCTTCACACGTTTTATTCGTTGGCAATAATATGCTTACTGGGCAGAATGCTTTTGTTTTTGATAAAAATATTAAGCAGTCAAAAGCCATTAAAACACTTCATAAAGCTATTAACCAGCTTAAAAAAGATTTAAAGGAAAGCGGAAAAAAAGTTCATATAACGAGTATAAAAGATTTTACCGCGAAAGAAATAGAAGCGTTGCAAGCTGAATTTAAAAATAATTATACTTTTTCGACGCAGCCGAATATGATTTTTGAAATTCCTAAAAACTGGAAAACAGAACAAGATTATATTGATGCTTTGTCCAAAAAATACCGTGACCAATACAAACGTGCCAGAAAAAAATCTGAAGGAATCGTAAAGCAAAAAATGTCTTTAGACGACATTCAAAAATACGAGGATGTTATTTACGATTTGTATTTCCATGTGGCCAAAAATGCTCCTTTCAATACGTTTTTTCTAGCTCGAAATCATTTTAGTTTTTTTAAGGAAATTATGGGCGACAACTTTTTGCTGTACGGTTATTTTTTAGACGAAAAACTAATCGGTTTCAACACTTTGATTAAAAACGGAGATGTAATGGACACCTACTTTTTAGGTTATGATGAAAGTGTGCAGCGCGAAAAAATGCTTTATTTGAATATGTTATACGACATGATTTCGTATTCTATTAAAAAAGGTTTCAAGGAAATTGTTTTTGCCAGAACGGCACTGGAAATCAAAAGCTCAGTTGGTGCAAAACCTGTAAAAATGTATGGTTTAATCACGCATAGCAATGCATTGATCAACCATAACATTTCTAGGTTTTTTAATTATCTCGAGCCGAAAACAGAATGGCAGGAAAGAAATCCTTTTAAATAGCCAACTTTACAGTTAAGGAACAGCCAATTTCATTTGCTTGTGCAGAATATGAATTTCTAAAGATTTCTGTGCACCGCAATATTCGCCGTCAATCTGAAAATTAACCGCATAATCTGTTTCGATAGTCGCTTTCTCTGTTGAAATAATTACAATATCCTCAGAATCGATTGGCATATTTCCTGTAATAATTTTTCCGATTAAAAGTAGATCCAAGCTTTTTAAGATTACCAATTCGAACTTTCCATCATTCATGGAACCATTTGGATTGATGATCACTCCAGTTCCATATTTTTGGGAATTAGCCACTACGATCATTCTAGCAACATGCTGAACCGTTTTATTGTTTGCAGTAATAGTTGCTACGAAAGGCTCTTCTGCCTCTTTCAGTGTTGTAAAAGCTTGTAATGCATATCCCCAAAAACCTCTCACATCACTTTCTTCGTAGTTCTTTACCAAGTTTGCGTTTAAACCAAGATCGCTTAAATGGATACTTTTTTTGCCATTGATGCAAATCATATCCATTTCGATATAGTTATTTAAAAACGCTATTTTAAGGTTCTCTTCGATTCCGGGCGGAAGATCTAAATCTACCGAAAGTCCGTTTGCAGAGCCCGCCGGCAGAATACCGATTATTACATCGTGATCTTCCATTGCTTCTGCAACCATTTTTATAGTTCCGTCGCCTCCTGCCACAACGATTCTTTCTGGATTATGCTGCTTATATATTATTTGTATCGCTTTTAAATCGTTTTTACCCGTAGTTTCATAAACCTCCAGATTAAAATGATGTGTCGACGCAAATTCTGCAACAGATTCGATTAAATCCGATTTATCTAGATCTCCAGATATCGGATTTACAATAAATAGTATATTCTTTTTCAAAATTTTATTTTTAAAACCAATTAATTTAAGTAATTTACAGTTACCTAAATATACGTAATTAATGAAACCAATTCTACAATTATATCGAGGTTATGCAAATGAGCAAGAATTAATTGTGATGGGGCATGTTTTAAGAAGAGAACACAATTACGATTTTGAAAAAAAGAAGTTAAAAAATGCCACCTCGATTCTCAAATTATTCCGAATAAAAACCATTAAAAATTTTGATGTTTATCTTCATTATAATGAGGAAATAATTCACACCAAAACTTTAGATGATGGTTATTTTAAATTTTGTATTCCGCTCGAAAAGGAAACCCATTTTGGCTGGATGCCTTATGAAGTAAGCCTAAAATACAATAATGTAAAAACGAGCTGCAAGGGTAGTTTTATAAGACCTCATAAAGGCAAACTCGGAATTATATCGGATATCGATGATACTTTTTTGATCTCGCACACCAATAATTTCTTTCGAAAAATCTATATTTTACTTTTTAGAAATGTAAATGACAGAAAGGTTTTTAAAGATGTTGTTTCGCATTACCAGGCGTTGAGCCAGTCGGGAAGAGAGAATCCAGAAGAGGCAAATGCTTTTTTCTATATTTCGAGCAGTGAGTGGAATTTATATCGCTTTATTGCCAAATTTACCCGAATAAATAAACTGCCAAAAGCAGTTGTGCTGCTTAAAGATATTAAAAGAGGAATTACCGATTTTTTTATGAGCGGAAGAGGGAATCACGATCATAAATTTGAAAAAATAAAACACGTTGTAGAATTCTACCCTACTCTAAAATATATTTTGATGGGCGATGATTCGCAGCATGATCCGATATTGTATGAAAGAATCTGCAAAATATTTCCCGTTACCGTAATTGCTGTTTACATTAGACAGACGGGTAAATCTCCAAAAAAAGAAGTCCTAAAAATTCTTAAAAACCTTGAAAGTTTAAATGTCTCGGTTTGTTATTTTAAGGACAGCAGTGAAGCGATTGAACACTCAAGATGTATTGGGATTATTAAGTAGTTGGTTTTTGGTTTCAAGTTTCAAGTTTCAAGTTTCAAGTTTCAGGTTTCAGGTTTCAGATCAACTTGAAACCTGAAAACTGAAAACAAGCTTTTTTATGAGAACTTAAAATGGAAAGCTGGATCAGCTCCCGAAAATTATATTAGGCACTAAAATTGTCAATCTCTTCTTGAACGACTTCCCAATCTAAAAGTAACTGATCTAAATCTTTTTTCTTTTTGTTGTAAGCTGTAAAAAATGACGCATCTTCTATATGTTTATCATAATTAGAAGCCAGCAGTTTATCGTCGTGCTGAATGTCTTTTTCTAATTGCTGAATCTGGCTCTCGATTTTACTTAATCTGTTTTGAAGTGCTTTTCCTTTTTTCTGGTCTTCGTACGATGTTTTGTTATTTTCTTTTGGAGCTGTTGTTTTTACAACATCTTTTTTCTCAACCTCGCGCATGTTTTCTAGATTACGCTGTTCTAAGAAAAAGTTGATGTCTCCTAAATATTCTCTGATTTTTTGATCTTTGAATTCGTAAACAATGTTCGACATTCCTTGAAGGAAATCCCTGTCGTGAGAAACCAATAATAGTGTTCCTCCAAATTTTTGAAGTGCGGCTTTTAAAACATTTTTAGATTTAATATCTAAGTGGTTTGTCGGCTCATCCATCAGCAAGACGTTAATTGGCTGTAACAACAATTTACAAAGTGCCAAACGGTTACGTTCTCCTCCAGAAAGTACTTTTACTTTTTTCTCCACATCATCTCCACGAAATAAAAATGAACCTAACATATCACGAACTTTCATACGATTTGTATCAGTCGCAGCATCTTCCATAGTTTGCAGCAAAGTGATTTCGCCATCTAAATATTCGGCCTGATTTTGTGCAAAGTAACCCAATTGAACATTATGCCCTAATTTGATGTTTCCTTCGTACTCAAATTCATTTACCAGTGCTTTGATGAAAGTAGATTTACCTTGTCCGTTTTGTCCAACAAATGCAATTTTACTGCCTCTTTCTACCAATAAACTAATATCTTTTAAAATCGTTTTGTCTCCGTAGCTTTTGGTAACATTTTCTGCTTCGATTACAACTTTTCCCGGCTCTTTTGAAACTGGAAAAGAGATGTTCATTACAGAGTTATCATCTTCGTCAACTTCGATTCTTTCTACTTTATCTAATTTTTTAATCAACGACTGCGCCATCGAAGCTTTTGAAGCTTTGGCACGGAATTTCTCGATTAACTTTTCTGTTTCTTCAATTTTCTTCGCCTGATTTTTTTGAGTCGCTAATTGCTTTTCGCGAATTTCATGGCGTAATTCTAAATATTGAGAATAGGGTTTATTAAAGTCGTATGCTTTTCCTAAAGAAATTTCGATTGTTCGGTTGGTAACATTATCCAAAAACATTTTATCGTGCGATACAATCACCACAACGCCAGGATAATTACGAAGGAAACTCTCTAACCAAATAATACTTTCGATATCTAAGTGGTTGGTTGGCTCATCCAGAAGCAATACGTCATTTGACTGCAACAGTAATTTTGCCAATTCGATACGCATTCTCCACCCTCCAGAAAATGTTTCGGTTTGATTATTAAAGACTTCTCTTTTAAAACCTAAACCTAAAAGGATTTTCTCTGTATCTCCAACATAATTATAACCGCCTAAAAGCTCAAAGCGATGTGTATAATCAGATAAGTCTTCGATAATCTGGCTGTATTCTTCACTCTCATAATCGGTTCTTGTAACCAATTGATGATTGATTTCTTCTAATTTCTTTTCTACAATTTTGATCTCTGTAAAAGCTTCATATGCTTCTTCCAATACCGTTCTTCCCTGCTCAAAATCAATATCCTGACGCAAAAAACCCATTCGGATATCTTTCTCCTGAGATATTACTCCAGAATCTGGGGCAAAGTCTCTAGCCAGCATTTTAAGCATTGTAGATTTACCTGCTCCGTTTTTACCCACAAGACCAACTCGGTCTCCTGCACCTAAACGAAAAGTAACTTCTTCAAATAAATATGTTCCTCCAAAAGAAACCGAAAGATTGTGTATGTTAAGCATAATTTGAGCAAAAGATAAAGGCTGAAAAACCTTTATTTTATTAATAAAAAAACAAAATGTAAATAAACTTGGGTTTTACAATTTTGAAAGTGCAAAAGTATAACTTTTAATCGAAGTTTTCACATTGAAAAACAATAGCTTTACAGTATTCGAAAACAAAAAACGGATTGAAAATTAAATGTAATTTCCAATCCGTTTTAAATTTTAATTTTTTTGTTTAAAAAACCTTTATTTATGCTTCCTTAGGTTCCGGCATTAAGATTGAAGCTAAAACCGAAATTAAAAGAACGCCTCCTATTACCAATAAAGAATAAATGGAGTCTATATGGTAGAATGGAGAAATGATCATTTTTATTCCGATAAATGATAAAATAATTGCCAAACCATATTGTAGTTTGCTGAACAAGTGAATAAAGTTATCCAAAAGGAAGAACAAAGCTCTAAGTCCTAAAATTGCAAAAATATTAGAAGTATAAAGAATAAATGGATCGCTTGATATTGCAAAAATTGCAGGAATAGAATCTACTGCGAATAATAAATCGGTAAACTCAATTACAGCCACAACTACTAAAAGCGGTGTTGCTAATTTTTTCCCGTTTTCTATCGTAAAAAATTTGTCTCCATCATATTTATCGCTGACATTGAAAAACTTTCTAATTAATCTTGCTCCTCTTGTGTTGTTGTAATCTTCTTCATCATCATCGTCTCCAGAAGACCATGATTTAATACCTGCGTAAACAAGGAACAATCCGAAAGCGGTCATGATTAAATTAATATCATATTTAAATCCTTCTAATCCTGCAAGACCTAAAAGTTTGTTTAAATAGGTAAGTTCGATTAAGAAAGCTCCAGAGAATATAAAAATAGCTCTTAAAACTAATGCTCCAATAATTCCCCAAAACAGAACTTTATGTTTGTTTTGATTAGCAACATCAAAAAACTTAAAGACTAAAATAAATACAAAAAGGTTATCAACAGATAATGCTTTTTCAATCCAATAGGCCGATTGGAATTCGTAGAATTTTGCAGGTCCAGCAAAATGATACACTAAACCGCTAAAGATCATTGCTAAACTGATCCAGACTAATGACCAAGTAATAGCTTCTTTATTTGTTACGACGTGGCTTTTTTTGTTGAAGATTCCTAAATCCAGCAACAGCATGATGACTACTGCAACCGCAAAAACGATAATTAAACCGGGATGTTCCGAAAAAATTGGGTGTTGATTCATTTGAAATATTAATTAAGTTAAATTTTAAAATTATGTATTAGCCATTGTAACCATGATTACTCTTCCTCCTTCTTCATTAGAAAGCAGTATCTTTTTTCCGTGTGTTAGTTCCACCATTGTACCAATTGGAATTTCTTTGTCTTCGGTTAAATCTTTTAGTGAAGTCAATTTTTGATTAACCAGCACCCACTTACCATTGAAAAAAGTAAAATAGCCCACTGGTACCTTTTGCTGCTGGGTCAACTTCTCATTTCTGGCAATATTACGATTAACATGCCATTGAAACAAATACTGGTCATTATAAACCATTAGCCTATGATTCTCGGGCTTCCAAGTAGTTTCTTGAAACTGATAATACAAGTCTAAAATAGGAAGTGTTCCTTGATGTGCCGTACCGCAGAAAGGACATTTTGGAGTATTTGTATTGTCAAAAACATACCATTTCTGGTCACATGCGATGTTGTGGCATTTCTGCATCAAATCGGTTGTTTTGAGAAGTGCTATTTCCCATTCTTCCGCATTGGGGCGCTGCATTGGATTGTGCAGTCCATCTATAAAAACTTTATCAAATAATGTTTTTAAATAGGGTCCAGTTATGGTGTATGGCAATTTAGTTATATCTGCCCACGGCAGGTCCCATTTAGAAACCTGGTTCAGTTTTGGTCTATTTGTGTCATCTGTTGGGTGTTCAATAAACATTGCTTTTTCACCCATTGATAATAAATCGTCTTTTTCGGTATCTAAGTCATGGACTTTCCCTCCTTTTAAAGGGTGTCTGTGCAATAGAAACATATAGATAAGTACTGGAAGAGCATGTAGATCTGTCAACCTATTGGGCAGTTTTCTGTTTGGATCATTTTTATCTAAGTGTTTGGTCGAAAGCACTTCTGGAGCAATAAATTCTGCAGTACCAATTACTTCTGCTTGAAATAACCCTGGTACTACCAATCCGTCCAAATCTATCATGCAGGCAGATCGTTCAATAGGATCTATCAGTACATTATTGTACGATAAATCAGAGTGCGCCAATCCCATAGCGTGCATTTTTTTTACTCCTCTGGAAAGATTGACACAAACCTGAAAATAGCTTAGCCAATCTCCCAACTCAGAATTTGCAATACGGAGTGGAAAATGCGGATTTCTAAATTTCGGCCCAGCAAACCATTTTCCATTTTTTTCTTTTCCAAGAATTAGTTCGCTAGTTTGATACCCTTTCTTAAAGAAAAATTTAGATTTATAAATGGGCACGATTATTCCGGTCGAATTATTATATTCTATAACATCTGTCGGCCATCTAAAAACTTCATTTAAATAGTAATCTCCTGCTTCTCCATTCTGGATTTGTGCATAGTATTTATTAGTTATTTTTTGAAGTCTTTCTTTCTGATTAAAGTCTAATTTGTCTCTAAAAATAGCAACAACATATTTTCTATCCGGACTAAAATAAACATCTTTTACACCACCGCGCATGGGTTCGCCATTATCAACAAATTGATAAGTTTTTGCGGGGTCATTTATCGATTTTACTGTAACTACACTCATATTTAATAAATTATAGCAAGAGTTCTATCATCATGATTTCCAGGACTCCAAAAGTCCATCCAATTAGAAAGCTGGGCTGCAACATCTCCGTTTTCATCATCAAAATCAACTTTAGAATTGTCTTGATTATTCCCTTTTAAGTCAGATAAAAACTCGTTCCATTTTTCAATTTTTTCCAAATTGGCCTCAACTACAAATTTTGGATCGTAAATTCCATCAGTCATTAGCATTAAATAAGAGAAATCATCAACTAATTTAAAGCCGAATCGGGAAGAAAGTTTCTCACTTTGAAAAATTTCAGGCATGGTAATAAATCTTGTACCGCCCCCAAATTCGCCAACGTCTATAAAATTCATTAATGTCACTTCAGTCAAATCTTTATTTAATAAACCTATCGGACAATCGCCAACCCCAAAAGTTAGAACTGCATATCCGAAATCATATTTTTTTACTAATGCAAAAATTAAAGTAGCATGAAATTTTTTCAATTCTTCATCAATATTACCAGCAAATTCTTCGATTTTCTGATTGACGAAATGAGCTGCTTTTAATAAAGTGTTATAAACAAAATGACTTATTTTTTTTGATGTTTCTAAATCTGTTTTTTTATAGTGCTCTAGCAAAATTTCGTCAAAATCCTTTAGATTTTCTTTATCCAGATTTTGTTCAAAATAGTCAACAACAGTGTCGCAGGCCAATTTTGAACCTTTTCGGGATAATGCCGCAGAACCTGCTCCATCAGAAACTGCTAAGACACTCCAGCCATTTGAATCTAAATTTTTGAATGCAAAATCGTCTTCCCTAAAAGAGCCGACATTTGCATGACTTCTTCCTCTTTTTGAGGCCACAACAATTTTTTTATCTAAAAAAATGCTCGAAATTGCAACATGATCATCTTTGGCAAAAGGAGCATTTCTATCGCTTTCTATATTTTTCCAAAGTGATTTTGGATCTGGATTTACAATAACGGTCATTATCTTTTCATGAAATGGCGTTTCCTCAGATTCGCCTTCAATTTTAAAAAGGAGTTTTATTTTTAAATCACCACTTATTATTGGGCTTCCAGCAAGCAATTTACTATCATGGTCAAAAGTAAGTCCCGTTTCTTCTAAATTTTGAATTTCGAAAGAAGTAAAATCAATCCAGCCCAGCTGCGCAAAATCAATTTTGGCTTCATATATTTTATTAACAGTACCGTTTGGCAGAAAAACAGATTGATGTGTAATATCATCAATTCGATTTTTTAAATTCCAATTTTGCATAATCATCCGCTGTTTTTCTTTAATTATTTTTACTGCTGTAATATTGTTTTCATTATTAATGAAATCTTCAAAAAGAGTTTGTTTACTTTCGGGAATATCGATTTTATTTTGGAATAATAAAGACTGCAGGTATCTTTTGGTCTCTTCCATACGTATTATCCTTGTGTTCTGTTTACATCAAAACCGCCTTCTCCATATCCATAAGATCCTTGATTATTACACCATGGACATGTACTGATTTGCTCGTCGCCAATACAATGAATTTTTTGACATACACATACTGCAAAAGCAATTTGATTGCCACAGCAGGGACAGGTTGGTGCGCCAAATAGTTCTTCGGTATTTACTTTATTGTTGAAATTAGAGTTATCTGCCAATTCAAAATAATTATTATCAACCTGATAAGCCCCTACTAGTTTGTAATTTTTTGAAGCCAGCTCAATTCCTGCATATATTGAAGGCGCAATGTTCTTGCGGTATTTCATCAAATAAGGTCTCTTTGTATTTTGGCATTTCCCACTAAGAACGACGTAATTATCATCAACATACTGTTTGTTTGGCTCTTCTTTTGTCAAGTCAATTTTAGAAATTGTTTCTCCATCTAATTTTGCCAATTCAAATCCAGATGAGTTATTTTCGACACTAATACTGCTTGTTTTAATAGAATCTGTAACCCATTTAAAAAACTCTTTATACGATTGAACATTTGTATTTTTAAAATGAAGTACATTTTCTGTAAGCTGTCCCAATAGTTTTGTATCTGTTTCGTTTCCAAAAGAAACTGCAATTAGATTTGCTGTTCGCTGCCAATTATTTTTCCATTCATTTATAGCTGCCTGCGTATCATCTGTCGGAACACCGTCTGTAAATAAGAATACTATTGGTTTCCAATCTCCTTTTACTTCATAAGTCGTTTTAACGATATTACTTCTTAGTTCATACATTAAATGTCCAAGCCCCTTACTTAGTGATGTACCGCTTCCTATTGGGAATTTAGGAGGATAAAAACTCACTATTTCCTGTAAAGGCACCAATGTTTTAGGCTGTCCGGCAAAGACGATAATGGAGACATAAACGGTTTCCAGTGCATGCGGATCTGTTTTTAATGCCTGAATTATAGTGGCCAATCCTTCTTCAACCTGTTGAATTGGTTCTCCAACCATTGATTCTGAAATATCGATTAAAAAATATATTGGTAATCTTCTCATTTTAAAGGAATTTTAATAGCATTAAAAAAATAATTAATAGTACGATCTGTGTCATATCAACTGCAAGACCTACACCTACTTGAAAAGGTTTTATTGTGGTTTTTAAGAAATTGAATATGGGAGAAAATATACTATTGAAAAAATCAAAAACCGTTTTGTATTGAGGGTTCAATTTATCTTTATAAGGCAGTAATTTTGAATATAAAAACAGACCGACAATTAAAACGTTGATAAATATTTTAAATAAAATCATCTTGAAAGTGTGGCTAATAATTCGGTTGAAATAGCTTTAAAAGCTGCAACTTCTTCTTTATTTATTTTGTCCATTCCATAGACAGAAAAACTATTATTTGGCTCCATATAATTGATAGAGAAAGCCGCTCCATAACATTTATTCCATTCTGAAAATGGTATTGCATGCATTACTTTTACATAAATACAATTTCTTCTCACAATGATATCTTTTATTACCAAATCGCTTTGGTGGATATTATAGGTTAACGATTGCACAGCGCTTTTAACTGAATGATTAGCAGCAATAGTTGAATTATAGCAAACAACTAAATTATCAATATTCATATTGTCTAATTTTTCCTCTTCGCTAAATTCATAATTATCTAAATAATAATTGCTTGTATCTACATGACGATGCGAACTGCCACTATCTGAAGCTTCACTTATTGAAGAAATTATTTTGTACAATAAGGATACAACAGATATTATTGTTAAAATTATTTCCATAATTAAACCACAACTGTTATTTCGCTTGGCGGTGGCGGCAGGGTTACACTTTCTCCCGTTCCCTGACTTTTATTTCCTTGTTCGATGGTTTCAGAAACCCATTTAAAAAATTGCTTCAAAGTAGAACTATCAGCAGAATCTAAATGCACTACATTGTCTGTAAGTTCTTTAAGAATGCTGTCGTTTGCCATATGTCCGGCCGCGCAACCTACAACTGCACCAAAATTTAAGGCTTTTATTTCTTGAATTTTTTCTCTGTAGAATTGAATATCTGATGGTTTTCCATCAGTAAAAACAAATAATAATGGTTTCCAGTCGCCTTTTATTGTTTCAGATCCTTTTATAACCTCAGTTTTCACTTTCTGAATTACAAAATCTAATCCTGCACCTGTATTGGTTGGACCACTTTGTGGACAAGTTATTTCGGGAAGCTGAAAATGAACCAATTCTGTCAAAGGAACAATTTCTTTTACTTCTCGATCGTAAGTTATAATACTAATCCAAAGCGAATCGAGAGCCTGAGCATCTGAACGCAATGTGTTAATCATACCGCTTAAAGCATTATTCAACGCTTGAATCGGTTCTCCATACATTGAACCTGAAGTATCTAGCAAAAAATATACTGGTAGTCTTCTCATAATGATTTATAAAAACTAGTAAACAATAAATTACCGAACTATTATTAAAACGGTATTATAAACTCCGCCTTCCCTAAACTTAAACTACAATGTTTAGTTCAGATGGCGGCGGAGGTAATTCTTTTACATTTGTAAATTCTCTGCCTGAATCTTCAATTTTTGTAGATGTTACACCAATTGAAGCTGTTACCCATTGAAAAAACTTTCCAATACTTGAACTGTCTGCATTCTCCAGACTCACAACAGTATCTGTTATTTGTTTCAACACACTGGTATCTGCTCCGCCCCCTGCAGCGCATGCAACAGTAAAAGCTGTTTTTACTTTTTTAAATTCTGCAAGACCGCTTTCCCAGTTATCTGTCGGAATTCCATCGGTCATAATAAAAACTAATGGTTTCCAGTCACCTTTTTGCTCTGTTGTTGTTTTTGCAACTTCAGTTTCTATTTTCTGTGCAGTTAATTTTAAAGCTTCGCCTAGAGCAGTTACTCCAGTTGCTTTTAAATCAACCATTTGAAAAGAGGCTAAATCCGTCAACGGAATAATTTGCTGTGCAGTATTGTCAAAAGTAATCACACTCAAAAAAGCAGTTTCAATAGCTTGTGGATTTTGACGAAGTGAACTAATCATCATCTGCACGCCGTTTTTAACAGCTTCGATGGGCTCACCAGTCATTGAACCAGATGTATCTAATAGTAAGTAAACAGGCAGTCTTCTCATGGTATAATTTATTTAAACAGGGATATTATAAGTTGGTGTTTCAGAGGCATTACTACCCTGATTAGAGCTTTCAACTCCACCAATATTATAAGTACTTGTATTAGCTTCAGGATCATTTTGTATCAATTCACTCATTACTAATTGAGTAAGGTCTTTACCTCCTACTATATGATGATAAAGTGAACCAATTGTATAAATTGGTCCCCATGGAAATCCCCACCATCCGATAAAGAAATTTAATAAAACATATCCATAAGAATACTTGAAAGTATTTTCGTCAGGTCTGATAAAATAGATATCAGAGCTTCTTTTTAAAGTCATTATAACAAATGAAATGGTGTACGGAAAGATCACAAACTTCCCGCCTTGATCGACTAGGTCTCTTACCTGAGAAACTCTTAGTCCTTCGATATTTTTGATTTGCATTATAGGTAAGACTGAACGATTTTGTGAATAGTTTGTCCTAAAAACGTATCATCTGTTGGATCACCAATTGCACTGAATTTCCATTCTCCGTTACGTTTGTACAATTTACCCATAATGATTGAACGCTTATTTACGTATTGACGGTCTGCAGCTACATTATAAGAAGCAAATTCAGAAACTACTCTTGTTGGAGTTCCTTCATACATTCTGATTTTTGCATATGGAATTTGAGAAAAATCTTCTTTTCCTGCATTATTCAAAAAGAAAAATATTTGATTCACTTTTGCATCAACTTTAGAAAGGTCAACTGTGATAATTTCATTATCTAATCCGTCATCCCCGCCAGTATCTCCTGCAAGATCATCACCAGTATGCTTTAAAGCTCCGTCAACACTAATTAATTTACCTTTTGGTAAACCAAATTGTTGTAAAACTTCCACTCTATACAAAGGAGAATATAAGTGATCGCAAAGTTTATTTTGATCATCGATCAATACGCAGCTTAAATCTAAATCGATATCTACTACATTTTTTGATAATCCTAAAAAGCCTTTCGTTTCGATTGCTCCCCAATTTACTCCAACACAGAAGTTTGTTAAAGTTTCCCCACTCGTTTTTCTTAAATCAATTTTTTGACCTTTGGTTAAGTTAATTGCCATTTTGAGTTAATGTTTTTTAAATTAATTATATTTATTTAAGTAATCTTGTAAACCGCCTTTCATTCCGATACCAACAGCTTCAAATTTCCATTCGTCATTTCTTTTGTAAATTCTTCCAAATTCAACCGCCGTTTCTATAGAAAAGTCTTCATCAAGTTCATACTTAACCAACTCTACATTAGACTGATCCAAAATTCTGATAAATGAATTTCTGATTTGACCGAAGTTTTGTCTTTTTGTATCGGCATGATGAATTGTAACCACAAAACAGATTTCATAAACGTCTGGAGAAATTTTAGACAAGTCGATGTAAATTTTTTCATCGTCGCCGTCGCCATCTCCTGTTAAATTGTCACCTGCGTGAGTAACTGCCTGATCTGGAGATTTTAAATTATTGTAATAAATAAAATGATTGTCATTTGGAATTTTTCCATTTGCACCAACTAAAAAAACTGAAGCATCCAAATCAAAACTTGACCCTGTGCTGCTTGAATTACTATCCCATCCTAATCCTACAGTAAATTTTGGAGCATCGATACTTTGTCTTTGTCCTTTCTCTAAGTTAATTGCCATTTTATTCTTTAATTAATATTAATATTCAACATTGTTTTTAAAATATTGGTCTGTTCATCAACATTCTGTAATTCATCCAGAAAATCTACAGACGAAATTTTTTCAAGATATTCACTTAACACCTCCAGCACACTTTCGGGCAGAGTTGTTTTTATTGTGCTAAGTTCATTTTTCAACTCAGCATTTTTATTTTTAAGGCTTTTTACAATTGTTTTTTTAGAAGAATCATTTTTTGAAATATCGATTCCTTTAACTACTTCTTCATTTAGAAAATAAAATGCTTTTTCGTTTGCTACAAAAACAAACTTATCATTAGAATCCCTAAACTCATAAACCTCAATAATTTCATTATTACAAACCAAACCGCAGGAAAATTTAATTTTAAAATTCAGGATATTTAAACGTCCTAAAAGTTTCCTTTCGAATTTAGCATATTCATTTTCGTAAACGCTTTTATTAAACTGTGAAAGCTTTTCGTACTGATTAATTGTTATTTCTCTGTAATACTCAGCCTGAACACTTTGAGAGAATGTTAATAAATCATTCCAATTAAAAAAAACATCATTTTCTGTTACGAATAACTGATAGAGTTCTTGTATCTTTTTTGACATATTCTGAGCGTGCAGCTGCATTTGTTTTGCCAGCTTTGTCTCTCCCATCTCTAATTTTAATTTCGACAGAATATCATCGTTAATATAAATCTCATCCGAAATTAAAACGTACTGCTGTTCTTTTGATTTTTTAATTTTTTGAAATAAATCAATAAGACTATTTGTATACTGAATATGAAATAATTCCAGTTTATTAATATCCAGTATTCTATTGTTTTGAAAGAGTGTGTGAATGATTTTTGTCCTTACCAATACTCCAACAAGATCCTTGTGATTAAAGAAATTGGATAACAATTCTAAAATCACAAGCTTTCTGTTGCTTTCTTTTATTATTTGAAGATATCTTTCCTCTTCCTCCTGCATTAGTTTTTACAAATATTTTACTCTTATATTTAGCTTATAACGCCTTTTTTCAATTCTTGTTCAAGACTTTGTAAACCAGCATCAAGTTGTCTTCTGGTTTCCGTACCCTGCTCGTGAATTTGTTTTACTTCTGTTAAAGTATCAATCAAAGATTTCGTCGTCATTTTAAGAGTTTCAAGAGAAACGATAGTATTTTCGTTTTCTTTGGCAACTTCAATACTGTTTTGTTTCAGCATTTCTGCATTTTTCTGTAAAATAGTATTTGTCGTTTCTGACACTCTTCTTTGTACTTCAATATTTTGCTTTTGTCTCTGTAAAGCAACCGCCAATGTCAGCTGATTTTTCCAAACCGGCATTGTTGTCGTCAGTATAGACTGTGCTTTTTCGGCAATAGAGGTATTGTTATTTTGTACAACTCTAATTTGCGCCAAAGATTGAAGCATAATAAAACGTACAATTTTCATATCGGCAAGACGCTTGTCTAGACGATTAATGAAAGTTCTTTTATCAGAAATTTGATAATCCTGATATTGTGCACTATTACCTTCCATTACTGCAAGTTCTTCGTTCAATTCTTTAAAACGAATTTGTCCTGCAATAATATGTTTTTCCATTTCTTTAATAAGATTCACATTCCCATCAAACATTGTTTGAAGAGCACTGTTGTCTTTTACAGAATTAATCATTCCTGCCTTAACTTTATTACTGATTTTATCAATGTTTACAGTAATTCTGTCGTATTCTTGGAATAATTTTTTTACATCTATAACAAACTTATTAAGCAATGGAATTTTTGACAAGAATCTTTTAAACGGACCTTGATCTAATTGATCAACATCTACATAATTTAATTCTGTCAATAAATCATTAATCAAAGATCCTACTTCTCCTGAATTGTAAGTTCTTACATTCGTTAAGAAATTATCACTTTGTTTAGCTATAGAATTTTGAATTTCTGCACCATAATTCAAGATTGAATTGGCATCATTTTCATTTAATTGATTTGAAATGCTTTTATAGCTGTTTACTTCTGCTTCTGTAATTGAAGCCAAGTTCACATTTCCATCTTTATCAATTAAAGCAGAATTCTCCTGAGTAACTAATTGGTTTTCCATGATTTTATAGGTGATTCTCTTGAATCGTAACAATAGTTTGTTCTAGTTTTTTATCGTTTGTTGGTACTCCAACTGCGTTAAATTTCCATTCGTCGTTTCTTTTATAAAAAACACCTAAAACCATCGATACATTTCCTGCAAAAGAAGCATCGTTTGCAATATCATAACGAGCAAATTCTTGACTTACCCTTGTTGGAGTTCCTTCGTAAATTCTAATAGATGCAAAAGGAATATCTTTAAAATCCTGGCCTCTAAAACTATTTATAAAAAACGCAACATAACTTGCAGCAGGTGTTAATTGAGAAAAATCTAACGTAATAACTTCATTATCTAATCCGTCATCACCATTTAAATCTCCCGTTAAATCGTCCCCGCTATGTTTAATAGCACGGTCACTAGAAATTAATTTTCTAAAGTTTACCGAATCAATATGATTTTTTTTGTCATCGTAAACGGCACAGCTTGCATCTAAATCTACCGCTTCTTTTTTACTGCCAAAAAATCCTTTTTTTTCGATTGCTCCCCAATTCACACCAACACAGATGTTTACCAGCTTTGAACCGTTACTTTTTTCAAGATTAATACGTTGTCCTTTTTCTAAATTAATTGCCATATCTTAGTTATATTTATTTAAATAATCCTCTAATCCGCCTTTCATTCCCACACCCATTGCTTCAAATTTCCATTGTCCGTCTTTATTGTAAATTCTTCCAAATTCAACCGCAGTTTCAATTGAGAAATCCTCTTCCAATTCATACTTAACCATTTCAGTATTATTAGAATCATCTACAATACGAATGAATGAATTACGCACTTGTCCAAAATTCTGTTTTCTGTCTTGAGCATCATGAATAGTAACAACGATACAGATTTCTTTTACAGCACTGTCAATTTTAGTTAGATCGATTTTGATTTGTTCATCATCTCCATCTCCATCTCCTGTTAAATTATCTCCTGTATGAATAACCGATTCGTCTGGGGCTTTTAGATTATTATAAAAGATAAAATGAGCATCAGATAATATTTTTCCATTTGCACCTACAATAAAAGCCGAGGCATCAAGATCGAAACTAGTACCTGTGCTGCTAATGTTTGTATCCCATCCTAAACCAATGGTAAATTTTGGTGCATTAATATTTTCTCTTTGTCCTTTCTGCAAATTAATGGCCATAATCTAATCTATTTTTATTACGTTAATATTGTTTTTGTATTCTAAAATTTGATGATAATTATTACTTATTGCGAGATGAAATAACTCATTGCTTTTTTTTCTGGAAATGTTCGATATTAAGTACGCAAACTGTTTATTTTCGAGACTTAATATGTACTTTACAATTCTTGTATTGTATTGAAAATCTTCGCTGTTTACAATAGACACAATATCTTCTACGTTTTTTACAGCAAAATAATTGTAATGATTTTCTATTTTTGGATGAACCTCTTTATTGACTAATTCTGCATAATAAACAAACAAAAAATCGCCTTGTACTTCGTATTGATTTAATATTTTATTGACAGTATGCTCATGACTTCCTGTTATTTTAATATCATCTACAAAAATGCATAATTTGCCTTCAATAAAATTACGATCGATATAATAGGTATCATTCGATATTAATTTCACTCTTTGTTCAAAATCTAAATTTCCGTAATCTGTTACATAGGTTTGGTTTCTGTAAATCTTAGATTCAATACAAGCTTTTTTTCCATTTTTAAACAAAAAGCTATTCAGCTCTTTTTTAAAATAGTAGCATAAAAAGTTGGATGCTGTTGGAATGGATAAATAAGGACTCGGCAGAATAACTATTTCTCTATCAGATAAAATTAAATCTCTGTGTTGATCAACAAAGCCGTCGAAGAGGTCTTCGGCAAATTTCTCTGCATAAAACTTATCTCCAAACTTAAATCTGCTGTATTCTGCTTCTTTAAAAGGACAGATTTTTTCATCAGTAATTTTATGTAAACTGTAACTTTTATTCACTTTTATATTTTTAATAGATGTGCGTTAAAACCAAATTTTGTGGCTCCATCATAATCAGCAATACTATTATCGCCAACATGCAAGACATCTTTTTTTTCTATTGTTTTATATTTACTTACTTCGTCAAATACTAACTGAAAAATTTCAGTATTTGGCTTTGAAAATCCTACTTCATCAGAATAAATCTGAAACTTAAAATATTCTGCCAGGTTATAATATTCTAGTACTTTTCGCAAAGTATTTCCTTTAATGAATGCTGTGTTACTTAAAATATTTATAGACTTCCCTTCATCTGTCACTTTTTTGAATACTTTTTCGATGTCAGAATAAATTAAAACCGGTTTATATTCTAAGAACAATTCTTCTGTATGACCATAGAATTGTAGAAAGCGATCTGTTCCATTTTTATTTAAATCAACATTAAGAGCACTCAAAATTAAGTAATAAATTTCGTACGTATCTATATTTAATCCAGTTTTTTCATTAATATTATTGCATAAAACATCGTAATATCGAATCACTTCATTTACTTTCTCGATTCCATGTTCAATCTCAAAAAAATCTCTAAACAATAAATTTCTTTTCTGCTTAAATTCGGGATGCGATTTTATTAATGTAAGCCACAAATCAAACGAAAGATGGCTGTAATTTTCATAATTTATTTTCAAAAGTCTGCGTTTAAAATTAACATCATAAAGTAATTCTCGTCGAAATTACTTTTTTACAAAGGCGAAACTTTTAGTTATTTTATTATTTCTCCAGAATAATATTTTTCTAGAAAATAACTTAAATCGGCTCTGTAACCAATTCCAGAAGCTTCAAATTTCCAATTGCCATTTCTTTTATACAATCTTCCAAATTCAACACCTGTTTCTATAGAAAAATCTTCTCCCAGCTCATACTTAGCAATTTCCTGCCCATTAGAATCATCAACAATTCTGATATATGAATTCCTAACTTGTCCAAAATTTTGTTTTCTGCGTTCAAAATCCTCAATTGTAACTACAAAAAGAATTTCTTCTACAGCTGCGTCAATTTTACTTAAGTCCACTTTTATAGCCTCATCATCGTCACCGTCACTATTTCCTCCTGTAGGATCATCACCCGTATGCAGTAAAGCACCGTCTGGAGATGATAAATTATTATAAAAGACAAAATAGCTCTCTCCTAAAAGTTTTCGATTTGCATTTATCATTATTGCCGACGCATCTAGATCAAAATCATGTCCTGTACCCTCATTAGGATCCCAACCTAAACCAACAGTAATATTAGACAATCCGATATCAATTTTTTGCCCTTTTTGTAAATTTATTGCCATTATAATATTTTATATTAAAAAATTAACCTGTACAATAATACAAAAAAGAAGACCATTAAATAATGAGGGATTCCGTAAAAATGAAAATATTTATCAACAAAAACAGAATAATTTTATATCATAACTAAAAAAACTTTATTTTATACCTGCAAATCATCAAAAAGAGCATTTAAATGATCCAGCAACGAAAAGTAAAAAAAGACAATCATATTAACTATCTTTACATTTTAATAAATGGTGAATAAATAAAGAATTTTAATACCTCATTAATCTTCAATTGAACCGTCATTTTACACTCAACAATAATAAAAATGTTTAAAAAAGGATCAAAGCTAAATAGCATTGTAACTGGAAGTTGTCCAAAATGCCAAAATGAAAGCATGTATGAAGACAAGAATCCGCTTCATTTAACTAAAGTTTTAAAGATGAATGAGAATTGCGGTCATTGCGGTTTTAAATACCAAATTGAACCTTCGTTTTTTTATGGCGCAATGTATGTAAGTTACGGATTAAATGTGGGGGTAGGAATTGCAGCTTTTATTGTTTCTTTTGTCTTTTTTGGAGCAACAATCGAACAATCTTTTGTAGCAATTATTTTGACTTTAGTGGTTTTATTTCCTTTTGTACTGCGCCTTTCCAGAAACTTATATATAAATATGTTTGTTTCTTATGATCCTAATGCCGGTCGGAAATAATACTTTTTAAATATCTTTTGTGGAATCGCTTAATATCTGCTTCGCGATCTAGAGGAATATTGTTTTCGATATGATCGTATAAAGCTTTGGCCATTGCAGGCCCTAGCATTACGCCACGTGTCCCTAGTCCGTTTAAAATATGGAGTGACTTATAAACTTCATGAGTTCCCAAAAGTGGTCTCCTATCCGAAACTGTTGGACGTACACCGCCAAAGTGCTTTATTATTTCAAAATCGCAGGTTATAATTTCTTTTATTCGTTCTAAAAGTTCTTGTTTTCCTTCTTCTGTTGGTGTGTCTGTTTTATCCTGCCAATTGTAAGTTGCTCCAACTTTAAACAAATTTCCACCAAGAGGCAAAATAAAAACGCTTGTATTTACAATTACATCAATGTTTAATTTTGGCGCTCTTATAATAAACAATTCCCCTTTGGTACCATCCAGTGGCAGATAATTAAAATAAGGATTTTTATGCATTCCGAAACCTTCTGCAAAAATAATATGACGTGCTTTTATATTTTTATACTGAATTCCAGATTCCAAAAACTCCAAGAAACTGCTGTGAAAAGAATCGTCTATAAGCAAATTATTCTGAAGTAAATATTCTCTATAACTATCTAATAATAAAGCAGTCTTAACATAACCTGTATGTAAAACCTCTCCATAATCAAAGGGAGAATCAATACTATTATACTTCGTAGTAATTAATTTGGTAGACAGGAAAGGTGCCAAGTTTATCTTATCAGAAGCAGCAAACCAGTTGTTTTGTTCTTCGATTGAAAAGAACTTTCTGAGAACCGGCATTTTAAAATTGAATTTCTCTTTTAATTTATCTTCAATCTGATCGTAAAACTCATTCATCAAAGCTAGTTGCTCTTGTGCTTTCCAAACCTCGCTAAAACGCTTTAAAATAACAGGATTATATAAACCACCCGCCACTCGTGATGAATTCTGGGATTTATTATCCAAAACCAAAATAGTTTTATTGTTTTTAAGTGCAATTTCGGCGAAAGAAATTCCAGCCAGTCCAGATCCGACGATTAAATAATCAAGCATTTACAAGTGTATTGATAAAGATAAAAAACTCTTATTACAAAGGTAACAAGAGTTTTTCTTATAATGTGATTTTAGAACTTAGTAATTCCACATATCTTGTTCAAAATTTCGAATCTTCTCTTTTACTCTTTCCGATTCTAATAACTGACTTTGGGCATCATCTCGAATATAATCTTTAATTTCGCGATCTCCGTACATATTCTCTTCTTTATAAATAACCGCATTAAATCTTCGCGAGTTCAATATTTGATCAAATGAAATTGGAAGTGCAGAATTTTGATCGTTAAAAGCTTTTGCCTCATGCAATACCTCTCGAGCATTTGGAAAGAATACCCAAAACAACTCGATGTAATCTTTCTCATCGCTATTCATTGTGTAAACATCAGGAGTTACAGGGCAAATTCCTAGCAAGCGATATTTCAATTCACTTTGACGCTTATCAAAATACCAAAATCCCTTAATTTTATACTGACTAACATCTGCTGACGTAAGATCCTGTCTTAAAATATATTCGGCAGGAACAGTTCTTGTTGGTCCAACTGTTTGATCTTCGTAAGTCACTTTTTTATTTTTTCCTGTGCCAGTGACAATTTTTTTCTTCACAACTCGACTTCTATAATCATCAGGATATTGATTAATAAGCTCTCTACCCCCATCTGTCGTATCTACACGTGATAAGGCTCCTTCAATATCTTTAAGCGATTTCTTAGTATTAAAATAACTATCGGCATAAACCTCCGTTATCCTGCCATTCTTAATTGCTTTAGTTAAAACATCGTAAAGAGAGCGTCTGTCGGGACCAATATTAGCAGTATCTACAGGAAAATATAATGGAAAATTAATTTTTTCATTCAAATCAATAATTTCCCAAGTAGTTTTCCCCATTAAGATATCTCGATCATCAACATAACCATAAGCTAAAGGCTTATCATTATCAGATATCATTTGCGCTGGTGTCTTAATTCCAATCTGATCAGCAGTTTTGGCGTTAAGCAGGTTAGACTGTGCCGTAGAAGCTAAGCTTCCGATAAGGGAAACAATAGCTATTAAAAAATTTCTTATTTTCATCATCATAATTATTACAAGACATTAAACGAAATTTTATCATAAATATTGTTATTTTTCCTACATAAATAATTTTATAGAGTTTAAGTCTTAATGTTACAACTTAAAAATTACCTTTATTTATCCGCAAAAAAAAACTCTTACTACAAATGTAGTAAGAGTTTTTTAATTATAATGTTATGTATCAACTTAGTAGTTCCACATATCTTGTTCGAAATTGCGAATTTTTTCTTTCACTCTTTCAGATTCTAACAATTGATTTTGAGCATTGTCTTTCATGTAATCGCTAATAGCTCTGTCTCCATAAAGATTCTCTTCTTTGTAAACAACAGCATTAAAACGTCTTGAATTTAAAATCTGATCAAATGAAATTGGAAGAGCTGAGTTGTTGTCATTAAAAGCTTTTGCTTCATGCAGTGCTTCTCTGGCATTTGGGAAGAATACCCAAAACAATTCAATATAATCCTTTTCATCACTATTCATTGTATAAACGTCTGGAGTTACTGGACAAATTCCAAGTAAACGATATTTCAATTCACTTTGACGTTTATCAAAATACCAGTATCCTTTAATTTTATACTGAGTAACATCTGCAGCAGTAAGATCTTGTTTCAAAATGTATTCAGCAGGAACCGTTCTTGTTGGTCCAACTGTTTCTTCTACATAAGAAACACTTTTGTTTTTACCTTTTCCAGTTACTACTTTTTTCTTCACTACACGTGATTTGTAGTCGTCCGGATATTGGTTAATTAACTCTCTACCTGCATCTGTTGTATCAATACGAGATAAAGATCCTTCGATGTCTTTCATAGATTTTTTAGTATTAAAATAACTATCAGTATAAACTTCAGTTACTTTTCCACCTTTAATAGCTTTAGTCAAAACGTCGTAAAGAGAACGTCTATTTGCACCAATATTAGCTGTATCTACAGGAAAGTATAATGGAAAATTGATTTTTTCATTTAAATCAATAATTTCCCAAGTAGTTTTTCCCATCAAAATATCTCTATCATCTACATAACCATAAGCTAAAGGCTTATCATTGTCAGATATAAGTTGAGCAGGAGTTTTAAGTCCAATCTGATCAGGTGTTTTTGCGTTAAGCAAATTAGATTGCGCATTAGAAGCAAAACCTCCAGCGATAGAAACAACTGCTATTAAAAAATTTCTTACTTTCATCGTGGTATCATTATAAGATATTGAACGTAGTTTGCACTACTTTATTATTGTATTTCGTAAATTACTGGAGCAGTTCTTGGTAATAAATAACTACCAGCACCAACTAATTTAGTTTTAATTTCAGAAATAGTAACTTGGTCTCCTTTACCTGCTCTTGAAAGTACTTGTTTACATTGTGCATTCATTTTGTTTCCTGAAACAACAACTGTAGGCTGTCCAGCAATTTTCATATTGAATCCAACAACATCTAAACCAACTTCAAAATCAAAATCAAGAAGTTTAGCTCCAATAGTAGCAACTTCTAAGTTAGATTTAGGTCCTTTTACAACACCCATTTCTCCTCTAATTGTTCCTGTTGGACCAGGAATACCTTTAATTCTGAATGTTTTCTTGTCTGTTACTTTATCACCGTTTGGTAATGTACCAGTTACAGAAATTGTAGTTTCAGTACCTTGACCTGGGCTCATGTTATATTTTCCTGGTTTTCCAGCAGAAGCTAATCCTGGAGCACTAGCAACAATTTTGTTAGCGTCAACACCAGCGAATGATACAGAGATTGGATTAACAACTCCTCTATATACAACATTCATTTTATCTGCAGAAATTGTAGCAGAGTTTGGTCTTGGAACTACAACATATTTTCCAGAGAATTTCAATGGAATGTTTTTACCATCTTCTAAGAAAGTAAATTGTCCGTTGATATCTTGTTCTCCAACACCACCAGCAGTTAAAGAGATAACAGCTTGTCCGTTTACGATTTGTCCAGGACCTTGGAATGAAGTAGGTTTAGTATTTTCGTCATAACGACCTAAAACAACTTTACCAGTAACTTTTTCACCTTGGAAATAAGCATTTTTGTCTAAAACAACAATTGCTTGGTAATTACTGTAAGAAGCAGCAGCAACTGCAGCTTTTCCTAAAGCACTGTTGTAAACATCAGTTTCCACTTTTTTAACATCATTCTGCCAAGTTGAAAGTTTTGCAGCAGATGCAATTGCAGGGAATCCTTTGAAGTGATAAGCTAAATATTTTTCTTTGATACCATCTTTGTTCTTAACATCAGAAACATCAAATTTCTTTTCAACCTCAGAAATAATTGCTGCGTATTTTTTATCTGTACCTAAAGCACCTTTAATATCAGCTTTGTATTTTTCGATTTTAGCGATAATTTCGTTACCTTTTTTAGTGTAACCGTCTCCTGTAAACCAGTCGTCGATATTATCTCCTCTATCCATTGCTTCGTAAGGAAGTTTTCCAGTTTCTTTTTCAACTTCAAAACCTTTAACAGCTTGCGCTTTTAGAGTAGCTATATAATCATAAAAATCTTTTGTAATTGTTTCAACTTTGTGAGCAGTAACTGCAGCAATAGCAAATTCTCCTTTTGCTTCAGCTGCTTTTTGATCCAAAGATGTTAATAAACCTGCATTTGTTTCAGTTGAACTTGTATTTGCACTTTCAAATTTTTCGTTCATCAAACCAAAAGCAGAGATAACTTCTTTTGATACGTTCATTGCTAACATTGCGATGAAAACCAGATACATCAGGTTAATCATCTTCTGTCTAGGGGTTAATTTTCCTCCTGCCATTTTTTTCTAATTAGTTCTTTATTAATAAATTTAATATTAGTTAAAAACTAATTATCCTTTGTTACTCATTGCAGAAAGCATACCACCGTAAACACTGTTTAAAGAAGCAATATTAGCAGTCATAGATGCCATTTGCTCTTTTAATTTAGAAGCGTTTTCAGCGATTTCTTTGTTAGCTTCAGCGTTTCTAGAAGCGCTTTCTAACTGAACTTTATATAAGCTGTTTAATGATTCCATTTGAGCTGCAGCAACAGATAATTCTTCAGAATATTTCTTTTGTCCTGCAATTGAATCTACAGTTGGAGCAATTCCTTTAGCAGCAGATTCGAAGTTTTTGATGCTGTTTCCTAAACTTGACATTAGTTCACCGTCAATTTTAGCTTCTTTTAATAATGTGTCTAATTTTTGAGATAATAATCCTTGAGCTTCTGTTGGAGCTTCAACTTTAACCTCTTTTTTTCTAGCTTGTCCGTTAGCTAATTCAGGGTAAACAAGAGTCCAGTCTAACTCGTCTTCAACAGGTTCGAAAGCAGAAAGTGCAAAGATTAACGCCTCAGTAACTAATCCTACTGAAAGCATAACTGTTCCTGTTAATGGTCCAATTTCAAAGTGAGTAATTTTGAATAAAGCTCCAACGATTACCACTGCCGCTCCCATACCATAAGCGAAATTCATTGCTTTTTTACTTAATAATGCCATAATACTTTTTTTTAGGTTTTAATTTAAATAGATTTGTTGGATATTGATAAAATTATAAATTACTTTCTTTTGTTAGAGCTTCCAGTTACTTGAGTTCCCATGTAATCTTGTACAGTTCTAAATCCGATATAACTTCTAGCTGAATCAGCATATTCGTGATCACGAGTACTAACTTGTAAGAAGTAAGCAACATCTTTCCAAGAACCTCCACGAACCACTTTTCTTTGATTTTTACCATCAATTACGTTTGGATTCATTGTTGAAACATACTCGTAAGCATTAGGATTGTAAGCAGAGTCAGTCCATTCTGAAACGTTTCCTGCCATATTATATAATCCGTAACCGTTTACATCGTAAGATTTAGCTTCAACAGTATATAATGCTTCATCAGCAGCATAATCGCCTCTGCTTGGTTTGAAGTTTGCTAAGAAACAACCTCTATCACTTTTAGTGTAAGGACCTCCCCAAGGATAAGTAGCAGATTCCAGACCACCTCTTGCAGCGTACTCCCATTCTGCTTCAGTTGGCAACCTGAAAGCATTTACTAAGTCACGCCCTTTTTTCTTAGATTTAATATAACTGTTTTTGTTTAGTGTTCTCCAAGCACAAAATGCTTTTGCTTGTTTCCAAGTAACACCAACTACAGGATATTCTCCATAAGCTTTATGCCAGAAATAATCGTTATGCATTGGCTCATTATAGGAGTAAGCGAAATCTTTAATCCACACTGCAGTATCAGGATATACATTTACCTGCTCTGTTTTTACGAAGTCACTTCTTTTTCCAACTTTAGCTTTTGCAGCAGCTTGAATATCCATCCAAGAATAACGGAATTTCAATTTATTTACATCAATTGTTCTTAAACCATTATATGATTCTTCAATTGGTAAATACATAGAATCCATTACTTCAGCATAATACTCATCTGGATAAGCTTTTGTATCTTTAATTAACTTAACTTTTCTGTTTAATTTTCTTCCAGCATATGGATCATCTTTTGTACCAACACTATAATAGTTATCGTACATATATTTATCATAAGCTGTCATTTTTTCCGGATCAGAATCATTGAAAGCATAATCAGCAATACTTCCGCCTTTTGAACCTTTACCATCAGTAGCTTTCTGCCCTGTTTCATCAGCTAAAATTGCTAAACGAACTCTCATTGTAGAATCTTTTACCCACTCTACGAATTGACGATACTCACTATTTGTAATTTCAGTTTCATCCATATAAAATGAACGAACAGTTACAGTTTTAGTTGGAGCATCTTCTACATTAGCTAAATCAGCGTCTGATTTACCCATAATAAAAGATCCACCCGGAACTAATGTCATTCCATAAGGCTTCTCGGGATGCCATTTCCCTCCTGTAACACCAACTAATTCACCTTTGTCTCCTGACTTACCACAGCCAATTACTAGTGTTAACATTGCTGCAAATGCAATAAACTTCTTCATATAAATTTGGGATTATCTATTCATTATTAAAAGTCCGTAAACGTATTTATTATTTATCTAAAAAACAATACTACTTGCGAAATTTATTTTACCGTTCAAAAATAATGTTAAATAAAATAAAAAAAAAATATTTTATCGATAAACTGTCTCTTAAAATCGATGTAAAACGTTAATTTTTATGATTTATAACAATATTCTTACTAATTTATTTTAACTTTTTTTAATTATTTTTTTAAATTTAAGATTTTGCTTAAATTTTCTCGTTACAAAGCGTTTTTTCGCTGTGCTTTCCACCATCTTTCTGGCAATTCTTGATTGCAAGCTGACAAATATTCGTCATAAGAACAGGGTAATAACGTATTTCTTTTTAATTTATTGCTGCCATTAGATTCGAATGGAATTTCGATCCACCAGCGATCCGTTTTATCACTTTTATAGAAAATCAATTCTTCGTCTTCAAGAGGCACTATATATTTTAAATAATTGGCACGGCTTCCAAATGGATACTCTTTTGAACGATAATGATAACCTTCAATAAAATACCACACAATTTGAGAAATAATTACCGATTCTGCCATTGTACTATTGTGATTGAAGATTCCAAACGAAGATACTTTATCGCTGATTCCTGCATATCTTGCTAATGAACAGATTTCTTTTCCGTTAAATCCATTCGGCTCAAAAGTAACTGTATTTCCTGAAGCAGAAGACTTTACAGAATTCAGGTCGATACTAACTAAGTCTGCATCTCTAAAGACCGGCTCTGCTAAAGTTATTTTATTTGAAATTTCGCCAAGACGATATGCATCAAAAAATAACTTTTCGATTAAATCAATTTCTTCTTGAGAGTTATAATACGTCTGATATCCTATATTACAGTAATTGAAAAGGTTATTTGGTTCATCAATAATAATTTTTGTCAGATACGAATTAGCTGATACTGACTCGTTTTCCTTTCCGAAATCAAATTTATTATCAACAGCAACCAAGTTAACCATCTGCTCTAAATCGTCATAAGCACGGTACAAAGCATATGTCAAATCTTGAGAACCTCCCAGGACTATAGGAATCACTTTATTCTTAATTAAAGCAGCTGTAACTTTCTTCACTGCAAAATAAGTATCCTCTACTGAGTCTCCAGCAAGTATATCTCCTAAATCTGCAATTGATGCATCCCAATTACCAGGAAACATACCATATAGCTTTTTACGTACAGCAGAAAGATTTACTTCATTAACCATATTAATGTTTGTACGATCTTCTAAAACACCTACTATGGCTATATTAATTTTTTCAATATCAGGAAACTGATCTTGGGTATGAAAGACAACTTTACTCCCAAGCTCTTGTGAAGACAGCGCGCTGACGAATTTTACAATCGCATCATTAACTGGTTCTAGAAAATCAAATTCCATCTATACTTATTTCTTTTTAGCAGCTGTTTTTTTAGCTGGTGCTTTTTTAGCAGTTGTTTTTGTAGCTGCAGTTTTCTTTGCAGGTGTTTTCTTTGCAGGTGTTTTCGCTGCAATCATTTCTTGAACCTGTGCTAATGTTAATTGCGATGCATCAACATCTTTGCTCAATTCAATTTTGATTTTTCCTTTTAGAATTACAGAACGTCCCCAACGGGCTTTTTCTACTACAATTCCTTCATCTTCCCAATTATGAATAACTTTATCGATGTTTTTCTTAAGTTTTTCTTCAATAAGTTCTTCAACATCTGACTGTGATAAATTATCAAAATTGTATTTCTTATTCACATTTACAAAAAGACCGTTCCATTTAATGAATGGACCAAAACGCCCCACTCCTTTTTGAACTGCTTCTCCTTTATAAACAGCAATCGGCGCATCTGCAAGTGCTTTTTCGTCGATTAATTCTTTTGCTCTTTCTTTAGAAACACTTAATGGATCTTCTCCTCTTGGCAGCGAAATAAAAACACTTCCGTGACGAACATATGGCCCATAACGACCGTTGCTCACTTCTACTTCTTCTCCTTTATATTCACCTAAACTTTTTGGAAGCAAAAATAAATTTAGAGCTTCTTCAAGTGTAATGTTTCCAATATTTTGATCTGCCATTAAGCTGGCAAACTTTTTATCCTCATCATCTGCTTCTCCAATTTGAGCCATTGGTCCAAATTTTCCTAAACGAACAGATACTTGTCTTCCGTCTGCATCTTTTCCTAAAATTCTTTCGCCGCTTTCGCGTTCAGCATTTGCTTCAACTTCTTTCACATTTGGATGAAATTGGTTGTAAAACTCCTGCATCATTTTAGCCCAGTCGATATTTCCTTCAGCAATTTCGTCAAAATCCTGTTCTACTTTTGCCGTGAAATTATAATCTAAAATATTTCCAAAATTCTTCACTAAGAAATCGGTAACAATAGTTCCGATATCTGTAGGAACTAATTTTCCTTTATCAGAACCTGTATTTTCTTTCAGCTGTTTTTCTCCTACTTTACTGTTTTGCAAAGTAAGTTGTGTATAATTACGCTCCTGACCTTCAAGCGTTCCTTTCTCAACATAATTTCTGTTGATAATTGTTGAAATTGTAGGTGCATAAGTAGAAGGACGACCAATTCCAAGTTCTTCTAGTTTTTTCACCAAGGAAGCCTCAGTATAACGTGCCGGAGGTCTTGAATAGCGTTCTGTAGCTGTAATATAGTTATTTGCTAATTTTTCGTTTACTTTTAATGCAGGAAGCATTCCTTCTTGTTCCTCTTCGTCATCATCATGACCTTCAAGATATACTTTTAAGAAACCTTCAAAAAGCAAAACTTCTCCAGAAGCTGTAAAAATTTCGCTGTGATTATCTGCTTCAATTTTCACGTTTGTTCTTTCCAACTGTGCATCGCTCATTTGAGAAGCCAGAGTTCTTTTCCAGATCAAATCGTATAAACGAGCTTGATCACGATCGATATTTACCGTGTGACGAGACATATCAGTCGGACGAATTGCTTCGTGGGCTTCTTGAGCTCCTTTGTTTTTATTAGCAAAAACGCGAGGTTTTGAATATTCTTTTCCGTACGATTTTATGATTTCAGCTTCTGCGGCATCCATTGCTTCTTTCGAAAGATTTACCGAGTCGGTTCTCATATAAGTAATAAGTCCGGCTTCGTATAAACGCTGTGCTAGCTGCATTGTGATTCCAACAGGCAAATACAATTTTCTTGCTGCCTCTTGTTGAAGCGTTGAAGTTGTAAAAGGAGATGTTGGAGATTTTTTGGTAGGTTTTGTTTCTAAATCGGCTACCTTATATTTAGAACCGATGTTTTGATTTAAGAAATCTTCGGCTTCTTTTTTTGTATTGAAGTTTTTTGGCAGTTTTGCCTTGAAAACTTTTCCTGCTTCATTTACAAACTCTGCAACTATAGAATAAGACGCAACTGCATTAAAGTTTTGGATTTCGCGTTCTCTTTCTACAATCAAACGAACAGAAACAGATTGTACACGACCAGCAGAAAGTCCGCCTTTAATTTTTCTCCATAAAACCGGAGATAATTCGTAACCTACTAAGCGGTCTAATACTCTTCTAGCTTGTTGCGCATTTACTAAGTTGTAATCAATTTCTCTTGGATTATCTATTGCTTTTAGGATCGCAGATTTTGTAATCTCATGAAAAACAATTCTTTTAGTTTTTTTAGTATCTAATTTCAATTCTTCCGCCAAGTGCCAAGAAATAGCCTCTCCCTCGCGGTCCTCATCGCTTGCTAACCAAACCATTTCGGCATTTTTAGATAGTGTCTTAAGTTTACTTACCAAAGCTTTTTTATCCGGAGAAACTTCATATTTAGGTTTAAAACCATTATCTACATCTACTCCTATTTCTTTGGATGGTAAGTCTGCTATGTGACCATAACTTGACTCCACCTGAAAATCGCTCCCAAGAAATTTCTCGATCGTTTTCGCCTTCGCAGGTGACTCCACTATTACTAAATTCTTTGCCATTGCTCTATTTTTCTGCAACAAAAGTATCTATTTTTTTTAAATATTAACCTTGCTAATGAATTTTTGAAGTATTTTGATATTATGAAACTTAAAATTGCAGATTTATCTGTAATAATCTCGATAATATATATAGGTATAACTTTTAATCGATTATGACCTATTAAATGTGCTTTTAGATTTTAGATTTTAGTCCCGAAGCCTCGGGATAGATTTTACGTAAAAAAAAGCTAAAGCTTTTTTTTATTCTTTCAATCTGCAATCTAAAATCTAAAATTTCTCCTCTGCCATCTTGTCATATGATCGTATTTACGCTATCTTTGCACTTTGAAATTTTACAATGGAAAAGATTATTGAAGAAAGCAAGCAGGGCGAAAGTCTTGTTTTAGAAAATAAACCTGAGAATACTAAAAAACTTTTTATAGAAAGTTACGGCTGTGCGATGAATTTTTCGGACAGTGAAGTCGTAGCTTCCATTTTGTCTGACGGAGGATATAACACAACTTCGGTTTTAGAAGAAGCTGATTTGGTTTTGGTTAACACCTGTTCTATTCGAGATAAGGCTGAACAGACTATTCGTAAGCGTTTAGAGAAATATAATGCTGTAAAACGCACGAATCCGAAAATGAAAGTGGGGGTTTTGGGCTGTATGGCCGAGCGTTTAAAAAATCAGTTTCTGGAAGAAGAAAAAATAGTTGATCTTGTTGTTGGCCCTGATGCTTATAAAGATCTTCCAAATTTATTGGCTGAAGTTGAAGAAGGACGAGACGCTATTAATGTAATTTTATCAAAAGAAGAAACTTACGGAGATATTTCGCCGGTTCGTTTAATGAGCAACGGAATTACAGCCTTGGTTTCGATCACCCGCGGATGCGATAATATGTGCACCTTTTGCGTTGTACCTTTTACGCGTGGTCGTGAGCGCAGCCGTGAACCTCAAAGTATTATGGCTGAAATTCAGGATTTATGGAATAAAGGTTTTAAAGAAATTACACTTTTAGGACAAAATGTGGACAGTTATCTTTGGTACGGAGGAGGTTTGAAAAAAGATTTCGTGAATGCATCTGAAATGCAGAAAGCTACCGCAGTCGATTTTGACCAATTATTAGAAATGGTTGCTGTTGGTTTTCCTAAAATGCGTATTAGATTTTCGACTTCTAACCCACAGGATATGCACGAAAGTATTTTGCACGTTATTGCGAAATATCCAAATATCTGCAAACACATTCACTTACCGGTTCAATCTGGAAGTAACAGAATTTTGAAAGAAATGAATCGTCTGCACACGCGTGAAGAATATATGTCTTTGATTGACAAAATTAGAGCGATTGTTCCGGATGCATCAATTTCGCAGGATATGATTGCCGGTTTCCCAACCGAAACAGAAGAGGATCACCAAGACACTATGAGTTTAATGGAATATGTAAAATATAATTTCGGTTATATGTATTCCTATTCTGAACGCCCAGGAACTTTGGCTGGACGAAAAATGAAGGATGATGTCGAAGAAGAAACAAAAGCCAGAAGATTACAAGAAATCGTCGATTTACAACAAAAACACGCTTGGTTTAGAAGTGAGGAATTTGTGGGTAAAACGGTTGAAGTTTTAGTAGAAAAAGTTTCTAAAAAATCTAAAGATGAATTCTCTGGAAGAAATTCTCAAAGTATAACGGTAGTTTTCCCAAAAGAGAATTACAAAATTGGAGATTTCGTAAACGTAAAAATTACAAGCTGTACTTCAGGAACTTTAAAAGGCGAAGCGGTTGGTTTGAGTGAAATGAATTAAAAAGTTAGTTTCAGGTTTTAAGTTTCAGGTTCTTTGCGTAACTTGAAGATTGAAACCTGAAACAAAATATAAGCACAAGGTTAAAAGTTAAATTTCAGTTTCAATAAAAAACTTGAAACATGAAACAAATAAAAACTTGAAACAAAATATAAATGGAAACAGTTCAAGCAATAAAACAACGATTTGAGATTATTGGGAATGACCCGAAATTAAATCGCGCCATCGAAAAAGCCATTCAAGTTGCTCCTACTGATATTTCGGTAATGGTAACTGGGGAAAGTGGTGTTGGTAAAGAAAATATTCCAAGAATTATTCATTCGCTTTCACATAGAAAGCACGGAAAATATATTGCGGTAAACTGTGGAGCCATTCCAGAAGGAACAATTGACAGTGAACTTTTCGGGCACGAAAAAGGCGCTTTTACAGGTGCTACAAGCACACGTGAAGGTTATTTTGAAGTAGCCGATGGCGGAACTATATTTCTAGATGAAGTTGGTGAATTACCATTGACAACGCAGGTAAGACTGCTGCGTGTTTTAGAAAATGGCGAATTTATAAAAGTGGGTTCGTCTCAGGTTCAAAAAACAAATGTTCGTATTGTTGCAGCAACCAATGTGAATTTATTCAATGCTATTGAAAAAGGTAAATTCCGTGAAGATTTATACTATCGTTTAAGTACTGTCGAGATTACTTTACCGCCTTTGCGAGAAAGAAACGATGATATTCATTTGTTATTCAGAAAGTTTGTGGCCGATTTTGCTCATAAATATAAAATGCCGCCTTTAAAATTAGACGATGATGCTGTTCAGCTTCTTCAAAAATTCAGATGGAGCGGTAACATTCGTCAGCTTCGAAATGTAGCTGAGCAGATTTCTGTTTTAGAAACCAATCGCGACATTACACTGGCAACTTTACAATCGTATCTGCCTGCAGAAGGAAGAAGCCTGCCTTCGGTTATTAACGACAGCAAGAAAGAAAGCGACTTTAGTACCGAGCGAGACATTTTATACAAAGTCCTTTTTGACATGAAAAGTGATTTAAATGACTTGAAAAAACTGACTTTGGAATTAATGAAAAATGGCACTTCTAAAGTGCAGGATATTAATCCGAATTTAATTCAGAAAATATACGGGAATCAGCAAAACGACAGCGAAATTGATTTTGAAGAAGAACCAAGAACAGCTGTTATGACTACTCCTGCAGTTAGAGAAGAAAATTACCAGATTCCTGATGATAACTATTTGTTTGCCGAGACAATTGAAGAAGAAGAAATTCTGCGTTTGGAACAAAAAGAAATTGAAATGATCAAAAAATCATTAGAAAAAAACAAAGGAAAACGTAAAGCGGCGGCAGATGAATTAGGAATTTCCGAAAGGACTTTATACCGCAAAATCAAACAATTCGATCTTTAATTTCTGTAAAGAAGTTAAGATTTGAAAATGTTTAAACGAAATGAATATCTTTGACCGAGCGTCAGCTGGATGGCGAAGAAATACTTATAGATTAAAATGAAACACTTAAAATATCTTTTACTATTATTAGTTGCATCAACTTTTAGCAGTTGTTCGGTTTACAATTTTACTGGAACTGGAAAAATTGACGCCAACACCTTTCAGGTAAATTTCTTTCAAAATAATGCAGATTTAGTTGAACCTGGAATCGACAGGACTTTTACACTGGCTTTACAGGATTTGATTATGAATCAGACTAACTTAAACTTGGTTAGCAACAGTGGTGATTTGACTTACGAAGGAGAAATTACAGATTATAGAATTACTCCCATGACAGCAACGGCAGACCAGCAAGCGTCGCAAAACCGTTTGTCGATTCGTGTAAATGTAAGATTCACTAATAGGAAGAAAGAAACAGATGATTTTGAGAAATCATTTGAATTCTATTATGATTTCCCAGGACAAGATCTTCCAACAGGAACGGTTTTAAACGAAGCGTTAAGAGTTATTTTTGAAAGAATCACACAGGATATATTTAATGAATCACTGGCCAAATGGTAATTTTTTATTTGTTGAAATCTTTTAATAGATTTTAAAACGATAAAACAATTAAACGAATAAAACGATTAAACAAACAAAAAATGAACGTTACTGATTATACCTACTTAATGAACAAACCGGAAGCTATCACAGAAAAGCAGGCGGACGCATTAGGAAGTGTTTTGAATGAATTTCCGTATTTTCAAAGTGCGCGTGCACTGCGATTAAAAGGACTTTACAATCAAAACAGCTTTAAGTATAATTATGCATTGAAGGTTACGGCTGCTCATACTTCAGATCGTTCTGTTTTGTTTGATTTTATCACTTCTGAAGCTTTTACTTCTATTCAAAATGATTTCTACGAACAAAAACTTAGAGATCTTCTTGAAATTACTGTTTTTGACAGCGAGATAATTTCGCCAGAACAAATCCAGAAAGCGATTGAAGCAAAAACAGATACACTGGAACAATCTATTTTGAATTCTATTAAAGAATCAGAAACACCTTCTATAGATCAATCTGTAAAAGTTGAAGAGCCTGTAAAAGTAGAAGAACCAATAAAATCTGAAGAACCAAAAAATATTCCAGAAATAGATCCGTCAATTTTTACGGCAATCAAAGAAGCCCAAACAGTAACTTTTGAAAAGCCAATAGAAAATGAAGCCCCAAAAGCTCTTCCAGAAATAGATCCATCTATTTTTAGTACCATCAAAGAAGCACAGTCAATTACTTATGAAAAACCAGTAATTGAAGAAGAAAATAAGATTGATACACCTGAAGATTCAACATTAGACCTTACAGAAGAAACTAAAACTCATTCTACATCAGAACCAACAAATATTGAAGTTCCTAAATTTGATCGTGTTGAAGATTCTATTTTAAGTTCAATAAGAGGAGCAGAAACTCCTTCTGCCCCTGAACCTGTAAAAGCTGAAGAACCTAAAATTGATCCCGCAATTGAACGCTCGATTTTAAATTCAATTAAAGGAGCCGAAGCTGCAACTTCTGAAGAACCAAAACCAGAAGAACCAGTTTTAAATACGGTCGAAGAAGAAGATGAAGACGATAGTGTCATCGAAGAAATGATAATTCCTGAATTTAAAATTAATCCAGTTGAACGATCAATTCTTTCTTCTATTAAAGAAGCTGAAGCAGTAATTCCTGAGGAACCTAAAGAAGAAATTCTGAAAGAAACTAAAGAGCAAATCGAGGAAGAAGTTCAAGAAGAAAGGGAAGAAGAAATTCAATTAGAAGCTGAAGAAGACGTCGAAGAAGAGAAAACTGAAGCTGTAATAAATGCAGAAGAACATTTAGAAATTGGGAAGCCTTTAGATTTTTCGCTTAACGAAAAACATTCCTTCCAAGAATGGCTTCAATTATCTAGAACAGAACCAATTGATCGATCAGATGAAATTTCAGCAGATGAAGAAATTAAAAACACAACTGTTGAAACCAAAAAAGAAGAACAGGCAATTGATAAAGAGAGACTAAAAAAGGCTGAAATTATCGATAAATTTATCGAAACCAATCCGAAAATCTCTCCAATTAAGCCTGGAAACAGCGCGCCTGTAGTACAAATAGAAAGCAAAAACGAAGACAATTCGTATTTGATGACTGAGACTCTGGCTAGGGTTTATCTGGAACAAAAGAAATATACAAAAGCAATTCAAGCTTATGAAATATTAATTTTGAAATATCCAGAAAAAATTACTTTCTTTGCAGACCGCATATCGGATATAAAGATTTTACAACAAAATAACAATAACAATAATTAAGTAATGAGCACATTTTCAATTTTTTTAGTTTTAATCACAATAGTTTGTTTTCTATTGATCGTAGTTATTATGGTACAAAACCCTAAAGGAGGCGGACTGTCTTCTACTATCAGCGGAACGCAGATGTTAGGCGGAGTACAAAAAACAACTGACTTTTTAGATAAAAGTACTTGGACTTTAGCTACTGTTTTAATTGTGTTAATTTTACTTTCTAGCTTAAGTTTCTCTGGATCTTTAAGCGACACTGATTCTAAAATCATTGATAAAACTGAAGCTCCTGCAAATACACCAGCAGTTCCAGCACAAGGAACTACTCCTGCTCCAGCAGCACCAGCAGCTAAATAATTTCAGCTCGATATAAAATCTAATGCCAGCCTGTCAAAGCTGGCATTTTTTTTAAGAAATAATGTCAGTTTTAGCACCATGGCATAATTTCTGAAAGTGTATTGAACATTAAAAAATGTATAACTAATAATAATATAAAAATCATGGCTTTAAACATTAAACCGCTTTCAGACCGCGTACTTATTGAGCCTGTTGCAGCCGAAACCAAAACTGCCTCAGGTATTTTTATTCCAGATACTGCCAAAGAGAAACCACAAAAAGGAACTGTGGTTGCAGTAGGAAACGGATCTAAAGATCATACAATGACTGTAAAAGTTGGTGATACTGTTCTTTACGGCAAATATGCAGGAACTGAATTAAAATTAGAAGGAACTGATTATTTGATTATGCGTGAGGACGATATCCTTGCGATTATCTAAAGAAAGCTATAAGTATTAAGTTTTTAGTACTAAGAATTAAGACTAAGTAACTTGAAACAAATCAAACTTTAAACAAAAATTAAAAAAATGGCAAAAGATATAAAATTTGATATTGAAGCACGTGACGGATTAAAACGTGGTGTTGATGCATTAGCAAATGCTGTAAAAGTAACGCTTGGACCAAAAGGTCGTAACGTAATTATCGGAAAATCATTTGGTGGACCAACAGTTACTAAAGATGGTGTTTCGGTTGCAAAAGAAATCGAATTAAAAGACCCATTAGAAAACATGGGCGCTCAGATGGTTAAAGAAGTTGCTTCCAAAACCAATGATTTAGCAGGAGACGGAACTACAACTGCTACAGTTTTAGCTCAGGCTATCGTAAAAGAAGGACTTAAAAACGTTGCTGCGGGTGCAAATCCAATGGACTTGAAACGTGGTATCGACAAAGCTGTTGAAACTATTGTTGCTGACTTAGCAAAACAAGCTAAAGTTGTTGGAAGCGATTCTGATAAAATCAAACAAATTGCTTCTATCTCTGCTAATAATGACGAAGTTATTGGTGAGTTAATCGCTACTGCTTTTGCAAAAGTTGGAAAAGAAGGTGTGATCACTGTAGAAGAAGCTAAAGGAACTGATACTTTCGTTGATGTTGTTGAAGGAATGCAGTTTGACAGAGGATACCTTTCTCCTTACTTCGTTACAAATCCAGAGAAAATGGAAGTTGAATTAGATTCTCCTTACATTTTATTATACGACAAAAAAGTATCTTCTTTAAAAGAATTACTACCAGTTTTAGAGCCAGTTGCTCAATCAGGAAAACCATTATTGATTATTGCTGAAGATGTTGACGGAGAAGCTCTTTCTACATTAGTAGTAAATAAACTAAGAGGTGCGCTTAAAATTGCTGCTGTAAAAGCTCCAGGTTTTGGAGACAGAAGAAAAGCAATGTTAGAAGATATCGCCATCTTAACTGGTGGAACTGTAATTTCTGAAGAAAGAGGTTATACGCTAGAAAACACAACTATCGAAATGTTAGGAAACGCGAAAAGAGTTTCTATCGATAAAGATAATACAACTATCGTAAGCGGTGCTGGTGAAGCTGATATCATCAAAAACAGAGTTAACCAAATTAAAGGTCAGATGGAAACTACAACATCTGATTATGATAAAGAAAAATTGCAAGAGCGTTTGGCTAAATTAGCTGGTGGTGTTGCTGTTCTTTACGTTGGTGCTGCTTCTGAAGTAGAAATGAAAGAGAAAAAAGACAGAGTTGATGATGCTTTACACGCAACTCGTGCAGCTGTAGAAGAAGGAATTGTTGCTGGTGGAGGTGTTGCTTTACTAAGAGCGAAACTTGCTTTAGCTGACTTAAAAGCTGATAACGCTGATGAAGCTACAGGAATTCAAATTGTTTCTCGCGCTGTTGAATCTCCATTAAGAACTATCGTTGAAAACGCTGGCCTTGAGGGTTCTGTAGTTGTAGCTAAAGTTTCTGAAGGTTCTGGTGATTTTGGATACAATGCAAAAACTGACGAATATGTAGACATGCTTACTGCTGGAATTATCGATCCTAAGAAAGTAACTCGTGTAGCTCTTGAAAATGCTGCATCTGTTTCTGGAATGATTCTTACTACAGAATGTGCATTAATTGATATTAAAGAAGAAAATGCCGGAGGCGGAATGCCAATGGGAGGCGGAATGCCAGGAATGATGTAATTCATTTTCGTCTTAAAACTTAAAAGCGCTGAATTTCTATTCGGCGCTTTTTTTATTCGCCACGAATTCACGAATTATTTTTTTCCTAATCTATACATATATTATTATTCGTGACAGAATGAACAGATTACACATATTAAATGAATCATAATCTGTAGGAACCATTGTAATCTTTGACATTTTTTTTTCACGCAAAGCATTCGTATAATTAATGATAACAATTTTTAAACACAAAGATTTGAATAAATAATTCGTGAATTCGTGGCTAACTTTTTTATTTAACATTCTCTTTTTCTTTAAAAAATGGTTTAGCGTTAACTTTGCGGTTTTAAAATTGCAAAATGAGAAAATTCACAACTCACCTTTTATCTTTCACATTCTTACTTCTTACTACTTTTTCACATTCCCAAACCAATAAAGATGCTTACGTTGTTTTAGTTTCTATGGATGGTTTTCGCTGGGATTATGGTAAGCAATTCAACCTTCCAAACCTTAAACAAATTGAGAAAGAGGGAGTTCATGCAAAATCTATGAAACCTTCTTATCCAACAAAAACTTTCCCCAATCATTATACGATAGTGACAGGACTTTATCCGGATCATCACGGAATCATTAATAATGTTTTTTATGATGCCTCTTTAAACGAATCTTTTTCGCTGTCAAGCAATGCAAAAAATGATTCCCGATTTTATGGTGGCAATCCGATTTGGAATTTGGCTGAGGAACAAGGCGTAAAAACAGCTTCTTTTTTCTGGCCAGGTTCTGATATCGATAAAAGAAATCCGAGTTATTTTAAAAATTACAATGGTAAAATTCCGTACGGAGCCAGAATTGATACGGTTATGAAATGGCTGCAGCTTCCAGAAAAACAAAGACCTCATCTTGTAACTTTGTATTTTGACGAACCAGATCACAGCGGACATAACTTTGGCCCAAATTCGCCTGAAACCAAAAAGGCAGTAATAAAAATGGATTCTATTATGGGAGAATTATCTCGAAAATTGGATCAACTGCCAAATGGAAAACAAATCAATTTAATTATTGTTTCAGACCACGGAATGGCCAATATCAGCAATGATAAAAAAGTGGCTGTTTTAGATTATTTAAAACCAGAATGGCTGGGTTACAAAGATGTCATTAATCCAATTATGAGTTTACAGGCAAAAGCTGGATTTCAGGATTCGATTTATAATGCTTTAAAGAAAGTGCCGCATATTAAATTCTGGAAATCAACCGAAGTTCCAAAGAGACTGCATTACGGCACTAATGCGCGTGTACATGACTTTGTTATTGAAGCCGAAAAAGGATATAGTTTAGTCAGTAAAGCAACCACGCATATAAAAGGCGGAACGCATGGTTATGATAACAATGAAAAAGATATGCATGCCATATTTTATGCAAAAGGCCCAGCTTTTAAAGTAGATAAAACATTCAAAACTTTCCCAAATGTTTCTGTTTACCCGCTAATTGCCCATATTCTAGGTTTACAAATTGGTGAAATTGATGGAAAATTGAGTGATGTAAATGCAATGCTGAGATAATCGCCTCTTGTAATACTAAACAGAAATTAACACAATACATCTGTAGAGACGCACCGCAGTGCGTCTTACGTGCAGCGTACCACAATATTTATTCAAGACGTCTATTCGAAACGTTATTAAAATATTTGATATACTGGACGTAGACCCACTGCAGTGCGTCTCTACAGTTGTGCTATGTGTAAAATTATAATCTAATTATCCAAATTGACAAATTATCTAATTAAAAATTAGTCCCAACTGAAACCTCTTTCCATTTACCCAATTCACCTTGAACACCTTCTATTTTTTGATTAGCCATATTATAAGCATCTTCTCCTAAGAATAAATGCAGCGGCGGGTTTTCATCTTGACTCACTTTAATTAATGCATCTGCTAATTTTTCTGGATCTCCCGGCTGATTTTCGTTGATGCTGTCTTTGTGTGCATTTTCAGATTGTCTAACTTCTTTATAAGCCGCAATCGGATTTTCTGGAAGTAACAGAGAACTATCTTTTAAGAAATCTGTTCTAAAATAACCCGGATAAACAATTGTCGCATGAACTCCGAATTCTTTTACCTCAGCGGACAGCGATTCTGTTAAACCTGCAACGGCAAATTTTGTAGAACAGTAAATTCCCCAGCCTGGGAAATTTCCAACATACCCTCCAACAGAAGAAATATTAAAAATGTGTCCTGATTTATTGGCACGAAGAATCGGCATTGTATTTCTAATTACATTCAATAATCCGAAAACATTTACCTCGAAATTTTTTCTAGATTCTGCATCTGTCAATTCCTCCAAAGCTCCTAATAAACCATAACCCGCATTATTCACTAAAACATCAATTGTTTTAAAATGACTTACAGTTTTTTCAATAGCATTTTTAACACTATTTTCATCTACCAAATCCATTTCTAAAGGAAGAAAATTTTCTGATGAATTTCCTAAAACTTTTATTAAAGCTTCTTCACTTCTAGAAGTAGCAGCAACTTTAAAACCTTCTGCTAATAATTTTTTAGCTAATTCTAATCCAAGTCCTTTTGAAGCACCTGTGATAAACCAAACTTTGTTATTTCCCATGTTTTAATTTTTTACGTTTTAATTACAGGACAAAGTTATGAGCGAAGTGCTTCTCAAATATTGAAAGAATCAAACGAGAAGTTACAAAAATCAAACAATTTCTACCAGTCGATAGTTTTTTGGTGAAACCTGAACATTTTTCTTGAAGAAATTGATAAAATGAGATGATTCATCGAATCCCAGACACCATGCAATTTCATTAATATTCCAGTTGGTTTGTTTCAGTAAAATCATTGCTTCCTGAACAATTCTTTCTGAAATAATCTGAGAAGTTGTTTTTCCAGTTGTTTCCTTTAAAGATTTATTCAAATGATTAATATGTACATTTAACTGATTCGCAAATTCAGAAGGCGAACGGAAATTAATTTGCTGCGTAATAGATTCAATTGGAAACTGACGTTCTAATAATTCTAAAAACAAAGACGAAATTCGGATAGTGGCATTCGATTTACTATATAATGAAGTAGTTACAGTCTGTGTTTTAAGTGCCAAGTGAATAATCTCAAAAACTAGATTTCGAAGAATATCATATTTAAAAGCATAATCAGAATTAATTTCGTCCAACATTCTTAAATAAATGGCTTTCAGAGATTCTGCTAATTCTGCTGAAATTGGAACCACGGGATTTCCGCCGGGCTGAAATAATGGATACTCTTTTAAATTGCCAAATTGACTAAAAAATGCATCTGTAAAAATGCAGAAAAATCCAGTTTGATTCTCATCTATATGTTCCCAGCTGTATGGAATCTGCGGATTTGCAAAAAACAAAGCCTGATCTTCAATGACTGCTGTTTTATCTGCATAATGAACTTTGTTTTTACCAATAATCAAACTTATTTTATAAAAGTCTTTTCGGGTATAAGGCAAAGGATTACAAGTACTTCCAACATAATCATCCAACTTAAAAACATTAAAATGTCCGATTTCTTTTTTCAGATTCTCGGGCATTCCTTTTATTTTAATTGTATAAAAATCTTCTAGTGTTTCTGTCAGTTTCATTTTGTAAAGTTACAAAAATCAAATTATTCTAATTAGAAAATTTGTTAATTAGATAATTAGATAATGAATGGAGTCTTAACATCGACAGCACTAAAATGGTGCGTGGGCTTCTCCCGAAGTTTCGGAATGCTCAGCGTGACAAACTGAACAGAATAAAATTAATTATACCAAAAGTATATCTGTAGAGTCGCACCGGAGTGCGTCTTATGCGCAGGAACAACACAACAATATAATGCAAGAAACCCGACAGGTTTTAAAAAACCTGTCGGGCTTAACGTATGATAAGAAGCGATATACAAACAGTACGCAGACGCACTGCAGTGCGTCTCTACAGAAAATTGGATCGCATCATTAACAATTCACAATTGTCAAGACACCACTTTATAAGTTGGATCTTCAATCACATTCACCTTAATAACCGCATCCGCATTTTTAAGTAATTGCCTGCAGTCCGGACTCAAATGTTCTAATTCAATTACTTTATCTAATTGATTGTATTTTTTAGTCAAATTGTTTAAAGCTTCAATTGCCGACATGTCTGAAACGCGGCTTTCTTTAAAATCAACAATCACATGATTCGGATCGTTTTGAATATCAAACTTTTCAATAAAAGCAGTTATGGATCCGAAGAATAACGGACCATAAATCTCATAATGTTTTACTCCATTTTCATCAATATAATGTCTCGCACGAATTCTTTTAGCACTTTCCCAGGCAAAAACTAGAGCCGAAATAATTACACCAATTAAAACCGCCAAGGCTAAATTGTGCAGTACAATCGTAATTACGGCTACCAAAATTCCAACAAAAATATCGTGTCTCGGCATTTTGTTGATAATCCTGAAACTTGCCCATTCAAAAGTCGTAATCGCAACCATCATCATAACGCCGACTAAAGCTGCCATTGGCAATTTTCCAATTACAGGCGCTCCAAAAAGTATGATAATTAAAATCGTTAAAGCTGCAATAATTCCCGAAAGTCGTGCTCTAGAACCAGCCCCAAGATTTACTAAAGTCTGCGCGATCATCGGGCAGCCGCCCATTCCGTAGAAAAAGCCGTTTAAAATGTTTGAACTTCCCTGCGCTATACATTCGCGATTACTGTTGCCGCGTGTTCCGGTAATTTCGTCGACTAAATTCAGAGTAAGCAAACCTTCAGTCAAACCAACGGCAGCTACAATTACAGAATACGGAAATATTATTTTTAAAGTCTCAAAAGAAATAGGAATATTTGGAATATGAAATGGAGGAAATCCGCCTTGAACAGAAGCAATATCTTCTACGGTTTTTGTTTCGATATTGAAAACAATTACCAACGCAAAAACTATCATAATCGCCACCAAAGATGCGGGAACGGCTTTTGTAATTTTCGGAAAAATTAAAACAATAGCAACTGTAAGCGCGACCAAACCAAGCATTATATACAATGGCGTTCCTTGAAGCCAGGAAACCTGACCATTTACAACGGTTTTAAACTGCTCCAGCTGCGACATGAAAATTACAACTGCCAATCCGTTTACGAAACCAAACATAACGGGCTGCGGAACGAGCCGAATAAATTTTCCAAGTTTAAAAAGTCCGATACAAATCTGGACTACTCCGCCAAGTGCGACGGCTGCAAAGACATATTCTATTCCGTGCGATTGCATTAAGGCGATCAAAACGATTACCGTTGCTCCTGCTCCGCCAGAAATCATTCCTGGTCTTCCGCCAAAAACAGCTGTTACTAAACCAGCAATAAAAGCCGCATATAACCCGACCAAAGGTGGAAATCCTGCGAGAATAGCAAACGACAAAGATTCTGGAATCATAGTCATTGCGACGGTTAAACCAGCTAAAATTTCATTTTTGTAATTGACTTTTTGGGTAAAATCGAAGAGTTGAAACGCTTTTTTCATGGCACAAAATTAGAAAAATAATATGCAAAAAAGAACAAACCTTTTCGTGTTGAAAAAGCGGCAAGAAATTAATGCGATAAACAGAACAGCTGTACTAGCGTAATTGTTCTAAGAGAAAAATTAAAACGGAAAGAATAAAATCTGTCATCCTGATAATTTATATTAAATTAAAATTTTTAGCAAAAATACTTACAAAATAACGAAATAAAGCTGCGTATTTACACCTGTTTTTCAATATAAATTTAATCCAATCTTACGCAGGTATAGCCGAGACAATGTACATAATCCATTATATTATCGCACTCCAGATCAATCCCTTCGACCCTTAAAATTTTATCGCAGTCTTCCAGATCAAAATTAATTTTATAATCCGGGAATTGAGTTTGAATCACAGCAATTACATAGTCTTTATCAGATTCTTTCTGCACATTCGTTTTAAAAATTTCCACAACCATATGAGACTCTTTTAATTCTTTAAACATATACATTCTTACTATCGATTAAAAAGATTATACGACACTCCAAATCTAACATACCCTTGAGTATCTTCTTTTTGGTCGTAAACATATCGGTTTGTCCGTTCTCCTTTCTCGGTAATTCGAGCGCTGACAACATTATTAAATCCGCCTTTCACAAATGCAATCAGCTTTGGGGTAAAGCTGTATTCATAAGTAATGCCCGACTTTAATTCTAACTGATTGAGTTCGTACACTCCCTGCAGATTTGAGGAGTTTAAATTTAGATAAAAACTTTCAGTATTCAATTCCGTTCCTAAGGAAATTCTTCCATTTTCCAGCAATTCTCTTCTAAACAATAGTCGCTGGGGTAATATAAAATCCATATCCCATTTTGAGTTTTTAAATTTATGATTGATAGACAAAAGCGGTGTAAGCGGCACAATCGAAGACGGATCTACCAACACTAAAACTCCCGCAGTAATTGTCGTAGAGGGAGTTCTTTTAAGAACCAAAACTGCCGATACAAAACCTTTTACCCGCTGCAAATCTTCTTCATTTCCATCGACTGAAACTGTTGCGCTGTAAATAATGGGTTTCTTAAAAAGTGAAGACATATAAGTTGCTGTTATAGCACCTGCCCAATAGTGAACATCCTCGTCTTCTCTTTTGTAAGTTTGAGTTGTAGCATAATTATAAATATCTCCAAACTGATAACTTTCGTATTTATAACGAAGTGAAGTCGTCAAAACAAAACGTTTGGATTTTGAAGCGTAAAATGGCAGATTGAAAGCGGCTTTGAAACGACTGTGATTTTCAACTCTTCCTCTTTCAAATTTATTCCCAAATAATTCAGAATCATAATTAGAAGGTCCAAGCTGTTCATATTGTACATCAAAAGTTCTGGTTGTAGGGAATTTGTCCACAATTGCTTTTCCTAAGGTTTTCATACCAGGCTCTTTTTCTTGAGAAACTGCGTGTACGGAAATAAACACAACTAAAACTGAAATGATTTTAGATTTCATAAATTGCTATAAATTGTTTTTGGAATGAATTATAAATTCTGTTCAAAAGTAATTTACAAGCTCTTATTGTAACAGCCTTTTTATACCAATGGCGTATGATTTATACGAACGCCGTTAGTATAATTTCTATCATACCGTTGACTTAAAACTATACGATTATAGTATTTTTGCCGTTATGACGATCGCTAAAATTTATCAGAACTTTTTTCTACGAAATCTCTTTGTAAATACGCTTGTTTATTTGGTTATTCTCGCTTGTGTTTACGACGAAATACGACTCGACGGACACAGCTGGGCGTATATTTTGAGCAAAATTGCCGTTGGATATTTTCCTTGCATTGTCTGGATAACATTCTTTAATGTTTTCATCATCAAACCTATTTTATTTAAAAGAAAAGTTAAGCTCTTTTTTACACTACTTGTTGTGTATTGGACTTTTTTTTACTTTTTTATGAATTGGTTTTTCCCTCTTGTGGGGTTAGGAAATTTTAAGACGCTTCAAATATTATCGCTAATAATTAACGGAACATTTTTTTATTTCATTCATGTCGTTATCACCAAAAAAATCATGGATGCTGATAAAGATATTATGAATTTCAAATCGGAACTTTCGTTTTTAAAACAACAGTTAAATCCCCACTTTTTATTGAATGCCATGAACAATCTGTACGGGGAAGCATTGGCAGAACCAGACAAAGTTCCAGACCGAATTCTGAATCTTTCGGATATGCTGCGTTATCAGATCGAAGCTTCTAAAAAAGATTTTGTTTTGGTTGAAGAAGAAATTGATTTCGTAAAAAAATATATTGAATATTACACCTTTAGAAATGATCGGTTGAATGTGAACCAAAACATTGAGGGCTTAAATAAAGAAATCGAGATTCCGCCCCTATTCTTTTTACCTTTGGTAGAAAATGCCGTGAAGTTTTCTGCCGAAACTGCAGAACCTTTTATTAATCTGGATTTAAAAGTAAAATGCCGAAATTTGACTTTTACTTTAAAAAACAATTATCTCGATTCGGGTTCGCGTCTTTCGAGCACTGGAATTGGAATTGAAAATCTTAAAAGACGATTAGAAGTTTATGGCTTAAGACACGATTTAAGCTGTAAGAAAGAAAAAAACATGTTTGTTGTAAAATTAAGTATATGGCACTTACCTACCGCTGTCTCATAATCGATGACGAATCGCCGGCACACAAGGCGCTGATTTCGCACATCTCCAAATTTGACGAACTGGAACATTCCGGAAGTGCTTTTAATGGTATGGAAGCCATAAAACTACTTAACGAAAAACAATATGACATTATTTTTCTAGATATTAATATGCCCGTAATTTCGGGAGTCGAATTAATGGAATTGCAGCCCAACCGACCGCTTACAATTGTAACAACAGCCTATTCAGATTTTGCGCTTTCGGCTTACCAAAACGATGCAATTGATTATTTAATGAAACCCATTTCGTTAGAAAAATTCTCCAAAGCCATAGAAAAAGCAAAAACCTATCATTCTGGAAACACAATTAAAAAAGAAACTGTACTTACCGAAAAGACATTTTCGTACCGCACCAACGGACAAATGTTTACTATGTCTTTGAGTGATATTTTGTACATAGAAAGTCTCGGTAATTACATGAAGTTACACAGCAAAAAGCTAAAATCCCCCGTTATTATTTACGGTTCGCTTTCTAATATTGGCGAAGAAATTAACTGCTCCAATTTTATTCAAGTCCACCGCTCTTTTATTATAAACACAAAAGAAATTACTTCAGTTACCTTTAAATCGCTTACACTTTCTAATGGCGAAATTATTCCTGTGGGAAGGAAATATCAGATTTTGCTAGATAATATTTCAATGAGATAATTTGTCAATTTTGATAATTAGATAATTTTATCAGAAAGAAAGCAAAAAATCTTTTTTAAAATTTACGAAACCATTTTTGATTTACTTCTCTTCCTAAGATAATCAAGCGCCCCACTCGACCATAAAGCCCAAAGAATCAAAACCGGTTGAAAAAACAATCGTATCAAACGTGCCTGATCTGTGTTCATGCCAAGCGCATCGATTCTATTTAAATACTGCGCGATATTCCCTGGAAAAACCATTACATAAAATACCGCAAGAAAAATTCCGATTTTCACTTTATGATTGGTCATAAAAACAAGAGCAAGCCCTATAGCCATTTCTACGATTCCAGAAAGTATTACAACAAGATCTTTATCCATTGGCACCCAATTAGGAACCTGAGCCTGAAATTCTTGTCTTTGATAAGTAAAATGACCAATCGCCGCCATGATCATAAAAAGCCCTAATAGAATTCTAAAAAAATTCTGCGTCTTTGTAGTTGATATATTTTCCATATATAAAGAGTATTACTTGTAAAGTTTATTATTTAGTTAAAAAACTGATAATCAAATTTAAGATATTAGCTGCAAAATAATATTTCAAATTGTTGATATATTAATTGTATAATCCCAATGTTTAATGTGAATTATGAGCGGTTTCAATGGTCTACAACAAGTCAATATTATTTGTTAATTCTTTTCTTCAAAAAAATATATAATCTGAATAACTTTTCTTACTTAAATAGTTAAATTCGCATGCTACAAAACCACTAAGAATATTTTATAACCAATGAGCATTTTTAATTTATTTAAACGATCAGATATAGAATGTCCGAGATGTCTCGGAAAAGGATTTGTGGACTGGGAAGACATTGTTCGTTTAAATAGACAATTAAAATGGGTTCCCGCACCATGCGCCTACTGCGATGCCGTGGGCAAAGTCCATGAAGAAATGTTATCTAAAGTTGCGGTAGACTGCATGTATCTCACTATCGATTTACCAGAATCTGTAATTGAAAAAATAAAGGAAGGCGACCAAGAAACGATAGAAAAAGGACAACAGCGCGAACTTTTTATTGATCAGCTTATTCAATACGCGGCGCATCATTACTTAAATAAAAATATGGATGCCGAAAGTATTGCCAATTTATATCTAAGTACAGAAGAAGAATCTGCCCTTTTTTCTGTAACCCGCGAAGAATTAATCCAATACATTCAAGGCGTTATCGAATTAAAGAAATCAGAGTTGAATTAAACCATTCATAACCAAAATCAAGAACTCAGTCCCCGAAGTCTCGGGATCGCATCTTCTTAATCAAAATCTTAAAAAAACAGGTATAAATACGCGTAGCCACAAGTTTATTTAGTGCTAATATTGCCTTGAATAATTTTTAGTTAGAATATAGTTTTCTTCAAGAAGGCTTTTTAATTTTTTGTCACTTTTTTTTTGGAACACAAAGTGGGATTTCAAATCGCTGGTAACGATTAGAAATCCCACTTTTTTTTTGATAAACATTTTTTCATTTAAAACCTTTGTGCCTTAACCTCTGCCACTTTGCCCCTCTCTTCACTTTTCCCCTCAAAAAAAAGAAGTACTTTTGCGTTTCATAAACGCCACTATATTAAGCCCAAAATCAAAATGACACGAGAACATTATATTCCGTTCAATAAAGAATTTTTACTGGAGAAGCAAATTGCAGCTTTCGCCGAAGACCAGCAAAAGGCTGCAGATTTTAGAAAGTTATTTGATATTATCGAACATTATTATCATTACGAATCTTTTAATCTTAACCGAAACTTAAAGCAGCATTACGCACTTTACGACCCAGATTTGAGTGAAAAAGAACGTGAAGGTTTTATTGGAAAAAGTGATTTTGGAGTTTTTAAACAAACCTTACTTAAAGTTTTAGAACGCGGCAATTATTACAGAATTAACGACGAAATTTTAAAAGAAGCCTTTCAAGAATCTGATTTGATTGGTTTAAAGCTTTCAATAGATTTTAATGCTTTTAAAGATTACGAACTATATGCAAGAGGTCATCATAAAGCAAAGGAAAAAGTCAAGAAATATTTTTTCTGGAAAAAAGAAGTTGAAATCGAATATTACGATCGTGTGCTTATCTATCTCAATTACAGCGATGCAGATTATTTAACGGCAAAGAAAGTCAAATTAGGGAAAATGCCAATTGATCCAGGTTCAATTGCCTTGAAAATATTTAAGCGTGTTCCTAAAAACGATCTTGAAACGATATTTCCAAATGCAATTCCGAAAATGTCCTTGAAAGACAAAATGCTGCTTTGGGTTCCTGGCGTGTTTGGTGGAATTTCCCTTTTAAGTGCCAAAGTAATTCCCGCGCTTATCAATATGTATGATGCGTACCAAACTGGCGAAACTATTGATTTATTGAACAGTAAAACTTCCTTGAACCAAGGATTAATTGCTTTGGGGATTTTAGCTGCTTACTGCTTCCGCCAGTACAATAATTTCATAAACAAGAAAATACGATATTCTAAAACACTTTCAGACAGTTTATATTTTAAAAATGTCGGAAACAACAGCGGTGCTTTCTACTCCCTTTTAAATTCATCGGAAGAAGAGGCTTTAAAAGAAACAATATTAGCGTATGCATTTTTAAATAGAAGTCATAACGGATTAACTGCCGAGGAACTTGACTCACAGATCGAATCGTGGTTTTCTTCTCATTTAAAAACCGAATTGGACTTTGACGTAAACGATGCCTTACTAAAATTAAAAAGTATTGGAATTGGAATAGAAACTAATGGAAAATGGCAGGTCATTCCGTTAAACGAAGCACTAATCAAAATCGATGAATTGTGGGATAGTGTTTTTGAATATAATCAGAAGTAGGTTTATTGATTTCAGTTTTGTTGTTTATTGGTTTAATTACTATTGAAAATTTCATTAGATTTACTTCAACTAACTATAAACCAACAAAAAATGAGAACATTAGATCAATGGTTTGCGGAATATGCCGTAAGCCACCAAAACCCAACAAACAAAGCGATACACTATATTTGTGTTCCTGCAATTTTCTTTTCTATTGTGGGTTTATTAATGAGTATTCCCAGCGGAATTATCGCTGATACCTTAAAATTTAATCTGCCAATTATCGAGAATTGGGCTTTTGTAGTACTTCTTTTTGTTCTTATTTTCTATATCCGATTATCAATTGCAATGGCGGTTAAAATTGCCATTTTTTCTGCAATCTGCTTGGTTATCAATTATTATATCGGACAAGTTGTTCCGTTGTGGGCGTTTTCAATTGGTGTTTTCATTATTGCATGGATTGGTCAGTTCTACGGCCACAACATTGAAGGTAAAAAACCTTCCTTCTTAAAAGATCTTCAGTTTTTATTGATTGGTCCTGCTTGGGTTGTAGAGAATTTATTTTCTAGAAAATAGTTTTTATTATACGTAATAAAACAGCAAAACCTAACACAAAGCTGCATTTGTTTATCAATACAGATTTCTAAAAATTTTACTATCAGATTTGAAACGGTAACCCAAGTTACGTCGTGCTTTTTTTTATTGGTATCTTTATTGAACTTAAAATCAATAAATTATCAATTTAAAAAATACATTTATTATGAAAGTAACCTATTACGGTCATTCGTGTTTTTCTGTCTATGCGAATGGAAAAAACATTCTCTTCGACCCTTTTATCACACCAAATGAGCTTGCAAAAAATATTGATGTAGACGAAATAAAAGCCGACTACATTTTTATTTCGCATGCCCATTACGACCACATTCTTGATGTTGAAAGAATTGCTAAAAATACTGGAGCTAAGGTTCTTGGAAACTTTGAAATCTATAACTGGCTTTTAAAAAACGGAATCGAAAATTCGCACCCCATAAATCCCGGCGGGAAATTTAGCTTTGATTTTGGAACTGTAAAATGTGTTATTGCACAGCATCCAAGCAGTTTTATGGACGGAAGCTACGGAGGTATTGCCTGCGGTTTTGTACTAACAACTTCTGATGGAAATTTCTATTACAGCGGCGATACAGCTCTGACTTTAGACATGAAACTAATCCCCGAATTCACCAAACTTGATTTTGCTGTTTTGCCTATTGGCGATGGTTTAACGATGGGAATCGAGGAAGCCATTAAAGCTTCAAAACTGGTGGAAGCTGATAAAATATTAGGCGTTCATTATGACACTTTTGGATTTATTACAATGGATCACCAAAAAGCTTTAGATGAATTTGAGAAAGCAGATCTTCATCTTTCTTTGCCTAAAATTGGGGACACAATCGAGTTGTAATATTTCTATATATCGCGAAAATATTTTTTTTTAGCGAAATAAAACAGAACGATAATTCTATTATTTCCTTAAAGGCTGATTATTAAAACATTTTTCAAAAGGCATTAAAATTGTTTCTTATTACATTATTAATCAAAAACTTAAAATAATGAATACATCAAAAATAGACGCCGCCCATTCAGAAACTCAATATGCAGATTTTTCAGACCGAAAAATTGCATACAGAACAATTGGCGCAGGAAATCCTATTATTTTAATTAACCGTTTTAGAGGAACACTTGATACCTGGGATCCCTTATTTTTAGATTTGCTCGCAGCAAAAAATCAGGTTATTACTTTTGATTATTCAGGAATTGGATACTCTACCGGAAAATTACCAACCGATATTAAGGATGTAGCCAAAGATGTTAAAGATCTTGCCGATTTTCTAAAAATTAAAAAAGCTGCTTTTATGGGCTGGTCTTACGGCGGATTAGTAACGCAGGCAGCAACATTTCAATATCCCGAACTTGTAACGCACACTATTTTGTTAGGAACGGGTCCTGTAGGGGAAAGAGTCGTTCCGCTCGAGCAGGCTTTTCTCGATTCGGCTTTAAAACCAATAAACGATTTTAATGATGAAATTATACTTTTCTTTGAGCCTGAATCTGAAGAAAGTAAGAAAGCCGCAAAAGCTTCTCACGACCGAATTGCCGCAAAAATTGACGTTTCTAAAATTCCGTCGACTATGGATGTTTTTCAGCTTTATTTTGCAGGAGGTGAAGGCGCAGTTGCAGACAATGATAACTTTAGAGATAAACTGAAAACCACCCAGACACCTATTTTGATTATTTCTGGAGATCATGATATTAGTTTTGCTGTAGAAAATTGGTATCCGCTGACCAGACAGCTTCCAACTTCACAGTTAATTGTGCTGCCACAAACAGGACACGCTCCCCATCATCAAAACATTCCATTGGTAGTCAATTACATTCATAATTTTTTAGAGCATACAAAGTAAGTTCACTTATTTAATAAAAAAACTTTCTGTTGACACTGGGTAAAAGATATTATTCTTTTACCCATTTTTTTGCTTGTCTTAAATATCTTCAAAATCAATTAAAAAAAATAGTATATTAGCCACACAATACATTAATAATCAACACCATAAACTAAATATAATTTTAAACTTCAACGTACTTAAACGACTAACTTAAAAAATATCACATGAAAAAAAGTATAATTATTCTGTTAGTTTTTTGCGTACCTAACTGCATCTCAATCAAAAAACTTCTAAAATATGCAAAGGATAATTAAAACAATTGTAAGTTAGCTAAATTTGGATTTTCCTAAAAACGATTAATACTATGAGAAAAATAATTGTTTTATCAATGATCTCATTAGATGGAGTCATGCAGGCTCCCGGTGGACCAAAAGAAGATCAATCAAACGGATTTAAATTTGGAGGCTGGGTAGCACCATTTGGCGACGAGGTTTACAATACTGCTGTAAAAAATGAAACAAAACCAGCAGATTATCTTTTAGGCAGAAAAACTTTTGAAATATGGGAAGAATACTGGCCGAAACATGCAGCCATCTGGCCCGGAATTAATGAAGGTACTAAATATGTTCTCTCTGCAACCAGAAAAAAATCGGATTGGAAAAATTCTAATTTCATCAACAATCTCTCTGCTGTAAAAAAATTAAAAGAATCCGACGGCTCAGATATTCAAGTTTGGGGAAGCAGTGAACTTGTTCATTTATTACTAAAAAATGATCTAGTTGATGAACTACGATTAAAAATTCATCCCGTCCTGCTAGGTAAAGGAAAAAAGCTTTTTGACGATAATACGCATCCGTCAGGATTTACTTTAATAGAAAATACAGTTACTACAACTGGAGTAATTTTAGCCAGTTACAAACGTGCTGGAGAAATAAAAACGGGAAATGCAGGCGAAACTGAAAAATAAAAATTATTAATAACCATAAAACAAGAACCAAATGGAAAATAAAAAACCAATTACATTTATTTTTTGGGTTATCGCTATCATTTTAGGCGTAACCTTGTACAAACAATTTGACTTTCAAAATTTAAAATTCGAGAAACCGGCACTAGCAGTTTTGTATATAATTGTTTTTGTGTTTTCTGTTATTGTTTTAATTAAAAATTCTAAAAAACGTTCTGAGAAATAAAAAGTGTTTCTTTAGAATATACCTCAAACTAGTAACTTTACATAATTCAAACTACTCATTTGAAAATTGAAAATAAAACTCATAATTATAATATCTTTTTTAATTAATTTATCTTGTAATCGAGATAAAAAAGAATCTATGGAGAACAAAATTCATCCAAATGATACATATTGCATGGAAGAATTACATCTCGCAAAAAAAGATATTTCAAATGAAAAATTAGTTTATTGTAATTATACAGGAAGTATTGTTTATCAACCATTAAGAGCACAAAAACAGATGGATAGTTTACTTCATAAATTTAAAATTAAATTCCAAAATGAGGGCTCGCCTTGTGTTATAGAAAACAACAGAAACTATCATTGCTATTGCGAATATATGGAAGAAAAAATAGTTGAAAAATATGGCGAAAAATTCATTGATTCATTATTATATAAAGCTGATAGTATTTATATTCTTAAGCACTTAGATGAAACCTTTTATAATGGTAGTCTATGCGGAACTTGGGACAAACCAGCATTATTTCCAAACGATACACATTATAATCAAACAAATCATTCTGGTTTGCAAAAAGTATTTGAAAGAATTGTAAAATATCCAAAGGACTATATTTATACAAATGAAGCCAATTCTCTGTCTTATTTTCAAATTTATTTAGATATTGATGAAAAAGGAAAAGCACAAATAATTGACCATCATTTTGTTTTTTGGAACAGCAAAACCAAACAAGAAAATTATAATAAAAAATATTGGGATTATTTTAAAAACATAGCATTTCCTCTAATTGAAGGAACAACATGGATTCCTGCAAAAATCAAAAACATTAATGTCAAATCAAGAAATGACATTATTATTTATCTAAAATAAAGTATAGATTGATTTTCTAGCTCTATCATCAACCTTATTAACCTTCAAGTTAAGATTTATGATGGTAAAATAAAAAATAACTTAAATAATAAAAGCCTGCAAAATATACATTTTATAGGCTTTTTGAAATTTTATAGTGACCTACGGTACAGATTCGAATCATTTGTTAAACGATTTAAAAATCTTAAATGAGGTCTAATTTTGTGAGGTTCGAGTGTAAATCTAAATCCCTCCTAAGTAATGAATTAAAATTCGAATCATAAAAAAGCCTGAGAATATAAATTCTCAGGCTTTTTTAATTTTTTAGTGACCTTGGCAGTACAGAATTCGAACCTTTTATTGGAAGATTTAAAATTCTAAATGACAACTTCTAATTCCATTTGATTCATCACATACAAGTCCTGTCCGACCTAAATTTTGTTTATTTTGTCTTAGGTTTATGGATTACCTTGAAGTTGTTTTTATCTTTTTGCATTTTTCTTTGCCATAAGTTTTTCATATGCCTCTTGCCCGTCGAAGCAATTTGCTCCACGTTTAGTTACAAATTTTTCTTTAAGCCAATCTTTAAGCTGAATTGTAACTGTTTCAAATTGGCTGGACTTATCTTTCACATTTCCTTTGTCTAGATATTGATTACAGAAATTTATGTAATACAAAAGTCCGTAACCCATAATTACATAAGGGGCAGTTAATTGTATTATTTCATCTCTCCTCCAAATCCCTTCTTTTAAATACACGCCATTGTCGTCAATAAACTCTATATAGTTTGAGGTTTCTAATTCCTTTTCTGAAAAATAAAAATTCAAGTATCTGTGATTGACTGTGATAATTTGTAAAGCTTTTTCAAAAGACACTTTTTCAAATCTTCTTTTGTTTTCTGGGTGTTGAGAAAACCAGCAATAAACATTAAGATTTAAGTCGTGAAAAATATATTGCAAAAACTCTTTTAAATTGTCCCCCGACCAATAACTTGTCAATTCTTTGAACTTATATTTAATGTGTGGCTTTGGACAAAAAGTAATGGGATTTTCAATTAATCCTTCAGTTGGAGAATAATCTATTTCGATTGAAATTGGTTTAGAAACTTTATTGCAAAGAACACAAGTTGTTATAATTTGAATCTCCCTAAAATCATCCGTTCCTTCTCTTGGTATATAATTAAATGCAATATTAAACCACTCGTTTTTACAACTGCATTTTTTCTTTTTTGGATACTCACTTTGTATTAAGTCATACCAAAAGTCGATACTGTCAAGGATAAGATAGTTTTCTTCACTTTTAGTTGTCAAAAGTCCTACTCCATCATTTTTAAGCAAACGAACTTGAAATTCATTTTCTCCACTTTCCGTCGATATATTTTTTATTACTTCTTCTTTCAAAATATTTAAGGTAATTTGACAAAGTGAACTTAATAACTTTATCTTCAATATGCAAATAATAATAATAATGATGTTCTAGAAATTTAAAGACTTGAGGGAGTTCGAACCAAAATTTAGCGTAAATAGTGATGTGTAAAAGAATAAAAATTATCAGAATAATTTTAGAACCAAAAAAAGCCCGCAAAATATACACTTTACAGGATTTTTGAAATTTTATAGTGACCTTGACGGTACAGAATTCGAACCATTAATTGAAGATTTAAAGATTTTAAATGATGCCTAATTTTGCTATTTTGAGTTTAACATCACTTATTGATTAAAATCGCGTTCCCGATTCATCAAGGAAAAAGTCCTCCAAAATTCACATTCATGTTAGTGCGAAAAGCATTTAATAAATAAAAGCCAGTTGATTGTTTATGAAATAAAAATCCTATTTTTGAAAACAAAAAACACTGAAATTTGTCAGACATAGCGACCCAATTTTGGGTAAATAATTAAGACGTCGTAAGACATAATACGAGTTATGAAGTAGCTTTAAAGATTAACAAGTTAAATGAGAAATAAACAAAGACATGGATGCTTAACAGCTTGGCTAGTATATTTAATGATTTCAAATTCAATAGTTTCATTAGGATTATTTTACAATATAAACAGCATAGTCCAAAGATTCAAATATATTAAATCGGAAAATTTGTTGCTAATTGTTGCTTCAATTCAAATATTAAATGTTTTATTTTTATTTATGCTTCTTAAATGGTTTAAGCTTGGCTTTTGGGGATTACTATCAACAAGTACGTTATTATTTATCATTCAAATAATGAATACTAAAAACATTCTGACGCCAATTATCACAGTCATTGTAATGTTAATTACATACGGATTATTAAAACTAATAAAAAGAAATGTTTCTGGTTGGGATAATTTAGATTAGAAATCCCGCTGTAGTACCAGAACATTATGAGCAAACTTCAATACAACCGTTTAAAACAAACATGGAAAAGGAATCCGAAAATAATTGGCCTGAATTTAATATAAGAAACTGGAAAGATATCCCAGTAATTTCTCGCCGAGTTGCAACCGAAGAAGAAGCTCGAAAAGGTATTGCGGTTGCTATTTTGAACAACATTATCTTAAAATGGAAAAAATGAATAAACTTCTAGTAATATTATTGCTTTTCATAAGTATAAAAAGCTATTCTTGTAGTTGTGCTGGAGTTCCAGCAATTACTAAAAGTTGGGAAAGTGCAAACGAGATATTCACAGGAGAAATTATAAAAGTTGATACTTTACTTTATGGAAATAATGGTGCAAAAATTTATTCATATACCTGTAGAATTCTAAATTCATATAAATCAGAAGTCTATCCTGGAAGAGAATTAAGAACAATTTTGAGTCAAAGTTCTGCAAGTTGTGATTTTATGTTTCAACTTGGTAAAACATATTTAATTTATGCAAAAGCAGAAACTCAAACTTTGGCTTCTTCAATTTGTTCTAGAACTAACATACTGGAAAATGTAGGAAAAGAAGAATTACAAACTCTTGAAAAACTATATCAAGAATACACATCAGACAAAAGTGGCATTAGAATGATAAAACTTGAAAATAATATTTCATATCAAATTGGATTAATCGAAAACACTTATCAAGAAAAACTGAAATTGAAAGAGAAAATGATTTATATCCTATTAAGTCTAATTACTATTTTAATTGTACTTGTTATAGTAATGTTAGTGAAAAGAAAAAACAGCAGATAACACACGCTACAAGCAATTTGGGTATTTGGTTTAATTTTAAATTGGTTTTGTATTTGGGATGATTTGGTAAATCCGAAGAATGGCCTAATTTATACTCCCCCTGTAGTACCAAAACATTATATGACATGAAAGCACGTAGACGCATAGAAAAGACAAAAGGATTAACTCAATTTGACATAACTGCAGACATCGTTCCAGAAATTGGTGCAGGTGGCGTAACTTTTAAAAACGTTTTGACTGACTTTGAACATGTATTGACAAATGAACTTTTAAACAAAAAAAATATTAAGAAAGTTATTGAACATACATTAGATAATGAATATTTATATCTGACTCTAAGAACAAATAATAATGAATTTAAAATTGAGATAGACATATTTTCAGGTCAAATAAGTTCAATGGTTTGTGAAAAAGGTTACCAAGGAAAACTACTAAATGGTTTTGGAATTGGTTCAAAAATTAGCGAACTTATAAAAGCTGAGAGTAATTTTGGCTTTGATTTAGATCATAGCTTCTTTACAAGATATCCTTTTGACGGTTTAGTAATTTATCCACCAGTTAAACTCGTAGATAAGATTTACTCTGCTACTATTGATGGCAAAACTATTCCTGACTTTAAAATCGAAACTATTGAAATTCTCTCAATGGATTTTGCTAAAGAACACTTCAACGACACACTTTTTATAGAATTATAAAAACTTTTACGTGACAGATATTACAACGGATTTGAGAATTTAATTTAAGGAAGAATGTTTTTTTTTATTTGAATTAGATAGCTTAAAAGAAAGTTCAGAGACTAAACTGTAACTAGAGCTCTAAAACAGAATCGTAAAACTCAACAAATCCATGATGGGGTTCGAGCCAAAATCTCCTTTAAATATCGGCCTTTTCAATGTCTAGAAGAAAATATAGAAAATTTTAGAACCACAAAAAAGCCTGAGAATCTACATTCTCAGGCTTTTAAAATTTATAGTGACCGCGGAGGGGTTCGAACCCCCAACCCTCAGAGCCGAAATCTGATATTCTATCCAGTTGAACTACGCGGTCAAAATATTTAAAATTTTCATTTTTTTATCCCGAAGTTTCGAGACCAAATTCCAAGTTTTGCCTTGGAATTTGGATTTTTTATTATTGGAATTTTCTAAGAAAGTAATTTTTTCACAATTGTAGAAATCGTTTTCCCTTCAGCAGTTCCGCCTAATTGTGCAGATGCCAATCCCATAACTTTTCCCATTGATGCAATTCCAGAAGCTCCTGTCTCTGCTATGATTTTAGCAATAACAGCTTCTACTTCTTCTTCGCTTAATTGAGCTGGTAAAAACTTCTCGATTACTGCAACTTGAGCCAATTCTGGTTCAGCTAGATCAGCACGGTTTTGCTCTGTAAAGATTCTTGCGCTTTCTTTACGGGTTTTTACTAATTTTTGAAGTAATTTAACTTCTTCATCTTCTGATAATTCTTCTTTTGATCCAGAAGAAGTTGCTGCTAGTAACAATTCAGATTTAATAGCTCTTAATGCTTCTAATGCAACAGTATCTTTCGCTTTCATGGCCGTTTTGATCTCGTCCATGATCTTTGCTTGTAAACTCATCTTTTGTCTTTTTATTTGAATAAGCAGTGCTTATAAATTGATATTTTATATTGAAAGTTTGTTCTCGACTTCGCTCGAACTGACAATAGAATTAACTTTAAAAATCAACTTAAGAAGTCAAATTTTTAAATTCTGTGCGAAGATAAAAAAAATAACCCGAAAATTAAATCCAATTTTCGGGTCATCCTAATATTATGATGCTAAAATTAATCTACGTTATCGTGCAAAAATGAATTGTTTGAACGTAACTGTAAATCGTTGTTACTATCTGTCCCAACAGAAATTCTAGAATTTGTATTATTTGACTGTGAATTCGATAAATCAATTCCTAATCTTTTGTAAGCTGGTTCTTTTTCCAACTCGTCAATTCTAGAAACATTATTATGGAATTTATAGTTAAACTCTTTTAGTTTCTTTCTTCTTTCTTCTGCTCTTAAACGAAGTGTTTCTTCAATTGTTAATTCCATTGGAGAAACTTCAGAAGTTGTTGTAAAATCGGCTTGACTTGCAAAGTCTGTTCTTGGTTTCAAAGTAATGTTTAATTCCTCTGGAACAACATCTTCAACCACTTTTTCAACTGGCTTAGAAGTCATCAAGTCGTTTTCAACTTCCATATATTCTTCTAGAGAATATTTGATAATTCCGTTATCAGAAACTTCTGTTACCGGCACAAACTGCACAGGATCATTTACTTTTATCTCACGTGTTTCGTTTGTCAATTCAAACAAAACTTTATTATCTTCAATAACTGGCTCTCTTTTTACAGGCTCTTGTTTAAACAAAGGAAGATCAAAAGAAAAAGTAGTCTGTTCTTCTCTTTCAAATACTCTTTGTTGCTGCACAGGCTGTTGTTGTACTTGTTGTACAACTGGAGTTTCTGGTGCAGAAATTGTAAAATCGATATCTGTAATTGGCGAAACGATTTCGAAAGTTACATCCAGATTTTTAATAAACTCAGACATTACCACTAACTCTTCTTGATTAATTGCTGGAGCAACAGCTTGGGGAGTTGGTGTAAATGTTTCATCATCATCCATTAAATCAAAAACAACTTTATCTTCAGTTTTTGCTGTAGGTGTATCAACTGTTAAGTCGAAAGAAGTTAGTGGTTTACTAGTTAAATTATGAACACTTCTCTGCTCATCTTCTAAAGTATGAATGATTTTTTTAGGTTCTGTGTTAACAATTTCATTTTGTTGTTCTACATCAAAACCCGTAGCAATGATAGTTACAGCAATAGCTTCACCAAGAGTTTCGTCTTCACCAACCCCCATGATAATATTTGCATTGTAACCAGCTTCAGCTTGAATGTGATCATTGATTTCTCCGATTTCATCAAGAGTAATCTCATTAGTTCCAGAAACGATAAGCAACAATACGTTTTTGGCACCTGTAATTTTATTGTCGTTTAACAAAGGAGAATCCAAAGCCGAAACAATAGCGTCTTTTGCTCTGTTTTCACCTGTTGCCACAGAAGATCCCATGATCGCAGTTCCACTGTTAGATAAAACAGTTTTAGCATCACGTAAATCGATATTTTGAGTATAGTGGTGCGTAATTACTTCGGCAATACCTCTAGAGGCAGTTGCTAAAACTTCATCCGCTTTAGAGAATCCAGCTTTAAAACCAAGATTTCCGTATACTTCTCTTAATTTGTTGTTGTTGATTACAATTAATGAATCGACTTGCTTACGCAGTTTTTCGATTCCGATAATTGCCTGCTCCTGACGCACTTTCCCTTCAAATTGAAATGGAATGGTCACGATACCAACTGTTAGTATTTCTCTTTCTTTTGCTAATTGAGCGATTACCGGAGCAGCACCTGTTCCAGTTCCTCCACCCATACCCGCTGTAATAAATACCATCTTAGTATTTCTATCTAACATTTTTTCAATATCAGAAATACTTTCGATAGCAGACTGCTGTCCAACATCTGGGTTAGCACCCGCTCCTAATCCTTCAGTTAAATTAACTCCTAATTGAATTTTATTTGGTACTGAACTATTTTGAAGCGCTTGTGAATCGGTATTACAAACGATAAAATCTACGCCTTTAATACCTTGCTTGAACATGTGGTTAATTGCGTTACTTCCGCCTCCGCCTACACCTATTACTTTGATAACATTTGATTGATTTTTTGGTAAATCAAATGAAATACTTCCAAATTCTGAGTTGCTCATCATCTTTTTGGTTTTTGAAATTCTTATTTAGTACATTTTTTACTTCTTGACTTGGGGCAAAAAGTAATTTCCTTCTCTTGTTATTCTAATTTATTCTGCGTTGTCTAAAAATTCTTTGATTTTATCAACGTATCGATCAAAAAATGATCTTCTTATTTTGGTTTCAGTAGATTCTTCTTTAGATGCTTTATGATTTACAAGCTCTCTAGTATCTTCAATAGTTTCTACTTTTTCAACGTAATTTTCTTCAACTTCGTATCGTTGTACTGGAGTTGGTGCATTTCTGTAAACAACTTTTGTCTGTTCATTAACCAATTCCATTCTAACAGCACTTTGTGAACTGTTTTCAATACTATTCATTACTAATCCAACTGCCGTTGCAAATAATGGACTAGAAATTTCTTCTCCTGAGTTTCCTGCTAAATGCTCATTTGGATAACCAATTCTAGTATCCATTCCTGTAATGTACTCTACCAATTGTTTGATGTGCTTTAATTGCGCACCTCCACCTGTTAATACAATACCAGCAATTAGTTTTTTGCGAGGATCTTCGTGTCCATATGCTTTAATTTCTGCAAAAACCTGTTCTACAATTTCCACAACTCTTGCGTGAATAATTTTAGATAAGTTTTTTAATGAAATTTCTTTTGGTTCTCTTCCTCTTAAACCTGGAATCGAAACGATCTCATTATCTTTATTTTCTCCCGGCCACGCAGATCCAAATTTGATCTTTAAAAGTTCTGCTTGTTTTTCGATAATTGAACAGCCTTCTTTAATATCATCTGTAATTACATTTCCACCAAAAGGAATCACCGCTGTATGACGAATGATACCATCTTTGAAAATAGCCAAATCTGTTGTGCCGCCTCCAATATCGATAAGCGCAACACCAGCTTCTTTTTCTTCCTGGCTTAAAACTGCATCAGCTGACGCTAACGGTTCTAATGTCAAACCAGATAATTCAATTCCTGAACTTTGAATACATCTTCCAACATTTCTGATTGAAGATGCCTGTCCAACTACAACGTGAAAACTAGATTCTAATCTTCCGCCGTACATTCCGATTGGCTCTTTAATTTCAGACTGTCCGTCGATTTTAAATTCCTGTGGTAAAACATGGATAATTTCTTCCCCTGGTAACATCGCCAGTTTATTTACCTGATCGATTAAGAGTTGAATATCTTTTTCGCCAATTACTTCTTCTGGATTATTTCTGCTGATATAATCAGTATGCTGAATACTTCTGATGTGCTGTCCTGCAATACCTACAACAACATCTTTTATTTTGTAACCCGAATTATTTTCTGCTTCGATTATCGCCTGCTGTATCGATTGGATCGTCTGCGTAATGTTGTTTACTACTCCTCTGGCAACACCCAAACTTTTGGATTTACCAATGCCCAAAATCTCCAACTTACCATATTCATTTTTCTTGCCAATCATGGCAACGATTTTGGTTGTTCCAATATCTAGACCTACTGCAATGTTATCTTTTTCCATTTTCTATTATTTAGTGCAAACTACTTGTTCCGTAAACCTAAGGTCAATCTTACTGTATTTATATAACGAACTATCTAAAACTGCTTTTTGAAAAAACGCTTTATAGTTTCTAAATTTCTTATCAACATTCATCGTTCTGCCGAAATCTATGAAGTAATCATAGTTACGATTAAACATTTTTAAGCTTCCATTCGGCATAATCTCTATTGCAATGATGTTTTTTTTCAAAAACGCATCGTCATAAATTGTGCGAAATAAAGCTGCTAAATCTTCGTTATTTTTTTCATTAATTGCCCCTGAAACAAGAGGAACTCTTGCAGTAAAATTGTCAGACAAAGGCATTTTATTACCCTCGTAATCAATATAAAAAGAAGCGTCGCCGTCATAAACTCTTGCTATGGGCGTCTTCTGTTTTACTACTGCTTTTAGAACTCCATCAATACTTACAAAAACATTTGACTTCTCAATCATCTCCTGCGTATCGAGGGTTTTCTCTATCTTATTCAAATCTACTTCATCTTTTCTAATACTGGAAGCGTCTCTTTTATTTTCTATCAACAATTTATTAACCGTTTCCGGCTTCACAAAAAGCGTATTTTCTCCTACAAAAACAACCATAGATTTTTTCAATTTTCGATCGCCATTTCGGTGCTGTGCGAAGGAAAATAGAAATAGTACAAGTCCGAAAATAAGTACTAATCTAATATTTGTCCAATTAAATATTTTCATTTAAAATCTTTTTAATTGACGGAACCATCTCTCCAAGATCACCAGCTCCAATTGTTACAATAATAGGTGCATCACTGGCTTTAATTTCACCTAATAAATCTTCTCTTGCAACAATTTTTTTGTTCGAATTTGTCATTTTACCCAAAAGCCATTCAGAAGTCACTCCTTCCATCGGAAGCTCTCTTGCAGGGTAAATATCCATCAATAACACTTCGTCAAATTTTGATAAGCTTTCGGCAAATCCGTCAGCAAAATCCCTTGTTCTGCTGAACAAATGCGGCTGAAAAACTGCCAGTACTTTTCGCCCTGGATACAACTCTCTAACTGCTTGATGAACAGCATTAATCTCTGTTGGATGATGCGCATAATCATCAATATAAACTAAATTTTCACTCTTAATTTGATACGAAAAACGTCTTCTGATTCCGTTGAATGAAGCAATCGCTTTTGCAATCGAATCGGTTGGAGTCCCAAACGTTTTAGCCATTGCAATAGCCATTAATACATTCATTAAATTATGTTTTCCAGGCAGTCCAAAATGAAGATCTTTCATAATTTCTGACGGCGTCTGCACATCAAAAACATAAGCACCATCTTCTATTCTAACATTAAACGCTTTATATACAGCATCTTCATTTATCGCACATTGAACACCTTCTAAAGGCAATTCTTTGGTTATGAAGAGGTTACTTTTATCTTCAACTTTCGAAGCAAATTCTCTAAATGACTCTTCAATGGCATCACTTGTTCCGTAGATATCTAAATGATCCGCATCCATAGACGTCACACACGCGATATCTGGACGTAAATGCAAAAATGATCTATCAAATTCATCAGCTTCTACAACAGTTACTGTTTTCCCGCTTCCAATTAGGTTTGAATTATAATTTTCAACAATTCCACCAATAAAAGCTGTTACATCTGCACCGCTTTGAAACAAAATATGACCAAGGATACTCGAAGTTGTTGTTTTTCCGTGCGTTCCGGCAACTGCAAAGCAAAATGTATCTTTACTTATTATTCCAAGAACTTCTGCACGTTTTTTAACTTCATAATGTCTTTCTATGAAATAATTCCACTCAGAATGTGTTTTTGGAACCGCCGGCGTAAAAATTACCAGTGTATTCTCTACATAATAATCGGTTGGAATTAAACTAATATTATCATCAAAATGAATATCAATACCACTTTCAATCAATTCATCTGTCAGCATAGAAGGTGTTTTGTCATAACCTGAAACTTGTTTTCCAATATATTTGAAATAACGAGCCAAGGCACTCATTCCGATTCCTCCGATACCAATAAAATAAACGTTTTGTATTTGATTTAAATTCATCTTAATTTCTTCTTTAAGTATTAAGCTTCAGGCGCTAAACCATAAACTTTATGCTTTCTAATTGTGTTAAGCCTTCATCTTGGTTTTTCCTAAAAAACTAAAAACTAAGCTATTATGTTTTTATACTTATAAGAATCGAATTTCCCCTAAAATAGCGTTCTTCTTTTCTCTTGCTGTTGTATAATTTTCGTCAAAATTTATATTATAACAACTTTTTTATTTCTTCAACAATTACTTTTGTCGCATTGGGCATAGCCAATTTTTTAATATTATCACTTAATTGTTTCTGCTTTCCCTGATCTTTCAGCAGCGCTTCAAAAACAATGCTAAACTGGCTTTCCAACTCAGATTCTTTCAACAAAATTGCACCTTTTGCATCTACTATTGCCTGCGCATTTTTAGTCTGGTGATCCTCAGCTACATTAGGCGATGGAATAAAAATCACTGGTTTTCCAACAATACATAATTCTGATACTGACGAAGCCCCCGCACGTGAAATTATGACATCTGAAGCTGCATAAACAAAATCCATTCTTTCAATAAAATCAACCACTTTTACATTGGGCTGATTGTATTTTTTATAATCTTCAAAATATAATTTTCCACATTGCCAGATTATCTGCACATCTTGGGAAAGAAAATTTTGTAATTCTTTTTCAATTAACTGATTGATTCTTCTTGCTCCTAAACTTCCTCCTAAAACCAATACTGTTTTTTTATTCGGATCTAAGCCGTAAAAAGTAATTGCTTCATCACGTTTACTTTCTATATCAATTAAATCCTGACGCACTGGATTTCCTGTCAATACAATTTTTTCTTTTGGAAAAAAACGCTCCAAATTTTGATAAGCGACACAAATTTTGTTTGCTTTTTTACTCAACAATTTATTCGTGATTCCCGGAAATGAATTCTGTTCTTGAACCACTGTCGGAATTCCTGCTGATCCCGCCGCCTGAAGTAATGGTCCGCTGGCAAAACCACCCGTTCCGATTACCACATTTGGTTTGAATTTTTTAATAATCCTTCTTGATTCCAGTAAACTACTTGCTAGTTTAAGAGGAAACATCATATTTTGTAAGGTCAATTTTCGTTGTAAACCAGCTATCCAAAGACCTTTTATTTCGTAACCTGCCTCAGGCACTTTCTGCATTTCCATTTTATCTCTGGCACCAACAAAAAGAAATTCTGCATCAGGAAATTGTAATTTTAATTCATTTGCAATCGCAATCGCAGGATAAATATGCCCTCCTGTTCCTCCTCCGCTAAGTATGAATTTATACTTTGTCATCATTTAAAAAATTACAACGTTTTTAAAACTATTCTTTATTTTATTTGTTTAAGACTGCATTCATCGGATTTCTCGAATTATCTTCAATCGAATACATTTCTTCTTCTTCTTCATATATTTCTTGAGGAACTAAATCTTCTTCAGCCAGTTCTTTATCAATCAATCGCTGTAATGCTTCTTTTCGTTTTTCTTTTTCCTTTTTTTCTTCGGCGATTTCTTCCTCTTTTTTCGTAACGCTGATTATTATTCCCAGCGAGAAACAAGTCATCCAGATCGAACTTCCTCCACTACTTATCAATGGGAGTGTCTGTCCAGTTACTGGCAGCAGCTCAACCGCAACGGCCATATTAATCATTGCTTGGAATATCATCGGAAATCCAAGTCCGACGACGACTAATTTTCCAAATAGTGTATTGGCTTTATGAGAGGCAATCACAAATCTGAACAATAACAATAAATACAGAACTAGTATCGAAACACCGCCAACTAAGCCATATTCTTCTACAACAATCGCATAAATAAAATCGGAAGATGATTGTGGAAGAAAGTTCTTTTGAACACTTTTCCCAGGTCCTAATCCGCCTAATCTTCCTGAAGCAATTGCAATTTTTGCCTTTTCGATTTGATAATCGTCTTCTTCTGGTTTATCTGTCGTAAAGTTCATGATACGGCTTTCCCATGTTGAAACCCTGCTGAAAAACCTAGAGTCTGGAAAAGCTTTAGCGACCAAAAGGAAAAATGCCAGCATTGCAATTCCTGAACCTATAATAAAACCTATATATTTTAATGGATATTTACCAATGAAAGTCAGCATCATAACCATCGAAAAAATCAACGCTGTGGTCGAAAAATTGGCTGGTAATATAAGTGCCAAAGTGATAAATACTGGAATCCAAAGCTGAATAAATGAGGTTTGAAACGGCTCATTTTCTTCTTTTGTTTTTGACAAATAACGGGCTACATAAATAAACAATACGCTTGCCGCTAAAGTTGAAGTCTGAAATGTGATGCCGATAAACGGAACCTGAATCCAACGACTTGCATTTGCCCCCGCAATGACGGTTCCTTTTAATAACGTGTACAATAACAAAATCCAAACTACTGGAAGCGCTATTTTAGAAATCGCTCTAAAGTAATGATACGGTACTTTGTGAACCCAGTAAATAATTAGAAAACCTATACAAACATGAGCCAGATGTTTAACCAAGTAACCCAATGTATTACCAGTTCCATGACCAATATAAGCCAGATTACTACTCGCACTAAAAACAGGCATAAACGAAAATAGCGCCAATAAGGCCACAAATGACCATATTACCCTATCTCCTTTTAGTTTGTTTACTAATTGCTTCATTGTTTTTAGTTTCAGGTTTCTTTTTTTTCAGGTTTCAAGTTCCTCGTAACGTGAAACTTGAAACTTGAAACTTTTATTCTACAAGTTATGTACCGCTTGCTTAAATTGTTTTCCTCTGTCTTCGTAGTTTTCGAATAGATCGAAACTTGCGCAGGCTGGAGATAACAAAACTGCATCGCCTTTTTCTGTTAATCTTTGAGCAGTTTTTACTGCATCGTTCATATTATTCACTTCAACCATAATATCAACAACGTTTCCAAAAGCATCTATAATTTTACGGTTGTCTACTCCTAGACAAATAATCGCTTTTACTTTTTCGCGTACTAATGACATTAATTCGTTGTAATCGTTTCCTTTGTCAACACCACCCACGATCCATACGGTTGGAACATTCATACTGTCTAAAGCAAAGAATGTAGCATTTACATTGGTAGCTTTTGAGTCGTTGATGTATTGTACGTTTTGTATTTTTAATACTTTTTCTAAACGGTGCTCAACACCTTGAAAATTAGATAAACTTTCACGAATAGTTGCATTTCTAATCTGCATCAATTTCGCCACAGAGCTTGCTGCCATTGCATTTTTCATATTATGTTTTCCTTCTAACGCAATGTATTCTGTTTCCATTGTAAACTCTTCTTGGTTGATCTTTATTTCCATTTTGTTGTTATTTATAGAAGCCCCTTCATCGAATGTTTTCGTTAATGAAAAAGGAATTAATTTTGCTTTTGTTTTGTTACTCTTTAACCATTCTGTACTTGCCTCATCGTCTGCATCGTAAATGAGATAGTCGCTTTCGGTCTGGTTCATTGTTATCCGGAATTTCGAATTAATATAATTTTGATATTTATATTCGTATCGATCTAAATGGTCTGGACTAATATTGGTTATTATGGCAATATCTGGTCTGTAATCTATTATTCCGTCTAACTGAAAACTGCTTAATTCAAGAACGTATGCATCAAATTTATTTTCGGCTACCTGCCAAGCAAAGCTCTTTCCGATATTACCGCCTAAACCGACATTTAATCCTGCCGATTTCAGCAAATGATAAGTCAGCATTGTTGTTGTTGTCTTGCCATTGCTTCCTGTAATTCCAACAGTCATTGCTTCTGTAAAAGGTGCCGCAAATTCAATTTCCGAAATCACCTTAACCCCTGCTGCAATCAGCTTTTTTACTATGGGAGATTTCTCTGGAATTCCTGGGCTTTTCATAACCACGTCGGCATTCAAAATCAAATCTTCTGTATGCTGTTCTTCTTCCCAGGCAATTTTATTAATGATAAGAACTTCTTTGTAACTCTCTTTTATTTTTCCAAAATCTGATACGAAAACATCGTATCCTTGTTTTTTACCGAGGATTGCGGTTCCAACTCCACTTTCTCCTCCTCCTAACACTACTAATCTCATAGTTTTTTTAATTAAAAATTCAGAATTAAAAATTAAAAATCAGTTGTGACTTTCAATGAATTCCTATTTTCCTTTTAGGGTTAGTATAATTTTCGCTAATATTCTGCAAATTTCATTAGCTTCACCAAAGATGCTGTCAAATTCATTTACAGAGATATAATCTGTTGCTTTTAATAATTTCAACCAATAAATTGTTTCTCTAGCTTCTTTATATGAAATTTCAAGCTTGAATAAAAACTCCTTATCAGAACGTCCTCCAATCGATTCTTCGATGTTTGCTCCAATTGAAGTTCCACATCTTAAAAGTTGTTTACTTAAAGCAAACTCCTTTTTTGTATTAGTTAGTATTTATATAAATTGATTATTCTAACCGCAAAGAGAAATGATTTCTCTTGGACAATATTCTCCTTCATCTACAAGAACGTGCAACCTTTAATTTTTAATTCTAAATTTTTAATTTAAAATTTATCTCAGTTTTAATGTAATAATTGATAATATGGCCAACATTACTGCAACAATCCAGAAACGGGTCACGATTTTACTTTCATGATATCCTTTTTTCTGATAATGATGATGAAGCGGTGACATCAAGAAAATTCTGCGACCTTCACCAAACCTCTTTTTTGTATATTTAAAATAAGATACCTGAATAATTACCGAAGCACTTTCTGCCAAGAAAATACCACAGAATAATACAATTAATATTTCTTTACGAACTGCAATTGCCAAAACAGCAATAATTCCTCCAATTGTTAAACTTCCTGTATCACCCATAAACACAGATGCCGGATATGAATTGTACCAAAGAAAACCAATCAGCGCTCCAACAAAAGCAGAAATAAAAACCGTCATTTCTCCCGAATTGGGGATATACATAATATTCAGATAATTCGAGAAAATGATATTTCCAGAAACAAACGTGAATATACCAAGGGCGAGGACAGAAATTGCCGAAGTTCCTGCAGCAAGTCCGTCGATTCCATCTGTTAAATTAGCTCCGTTTGAAACTGCTGTGATGATAAAAATTACAACTGGAATAAATATTAACCAAGCCCATTTTTCATATCCATCTCCCATAAACGACAAGATCTCAGCATAATCAAACTCATTGTTTTTTACAAACGGAATTGTTGTTGCTGTGGATTTTTCTTCAATAGGCGCTGGCAATACAAGAGTTGTAGCCGCATTGTTTGTTCTAAAAACATCTGTACGGCCTGTATCTGTTCTTACTGTAACAGCAGGGTTAAAGTAAAGAACCGCTCCAACGATAATTCCTAAACCAACCTGACCAATAACTTTAAAAATACCTTTAAGTCCTTGTTTATCTTTTTTGAATATTTTGATGTAATCGTCAACAAAACCAATTGTTCCCATCCATAAGGTAGTTACAATAAGTAATACGATATAAATATTATGCAGTCGGGCAAATAACAAGACAGGCAGTAAGGTTGCAAAAATAATGATCAACCCTCCCATTGTCGGCGTACCAGCTTTTTCATTTTGACCTGCTAGACCTAGCTCACGAACTGTCTCACCAACTTGCTGGCGGCGAAGAAAGTTAATTACCCTTTTACCATAAATAGTCGAGAGAAGCAACGAAAGCATAAATGCCAAAGCTGATCTAAATGTGATGTACTGAAACACTCCTGTTCCTGGTACATCTAATGTCTTGTCAAAATATTCAAATAAATAGTATAGCATATATCTTTTATTTTAAATTCCAATTTTGAATTAAATTCCAATTTCATACCGAAGCTTCGGGACCAAATTCCAATGCTGCATTGGGTTTTGGAATTTGGAATTTTGATTTTGTTATTTGTTTAATTGTTCTAAAATTTCTTTTACTGTTTCCATATCATCAAAGTGATGGCGTACACCGTTTATTTCCTGATACGTTTCATGTCCTTTACCTGCAATCAGAATAATATCTTTTGGCTGAGCCAATTGACAAGCGGTTTTAATTGCTTGTTTTCTATCGGTAATTCGCAGCATTTTTTTATAGTTCTGAGGCTCAACTCCCTGCTCCATTTCATCCAAAATAACTTCTGGATCTTCATTTCTCGGGTTATCCGAAGTCAGAATAGCTTTATCGCTTAAATCTGAAGCAATCTTTGCCATTATTGGACGTTTCGTTTTATCTCTGTTTCCGCCGCATCCAACAACAGTAATTAACTGTTCATTTTTTGTACGAATATCATTCACCGTTTTCAAAACATTCTCCAATGCATCTGGCGTATGCGCGTAATCTACAATTGCAGTAATGTTTTCATCTGATACGATATATTGAAAACGACCCGAAACACTTTCTAAATCAGACAGTAAGCGCAACGCTTCAAGGCTATCAATTCCCAGCTCTACAGCTGTTCCATATATAGCTAAAACATTGTATGCATTAAAAGTTCCGATTAGTTTTACCCAAACTTCATTATCATTAACTTTTAATAATAGTCCAGATAATTGACTCTCTAGAATCTGAGCTCTATAATCTGCATAAGATTTTAAAGCGTAAGTCAGTTTTTTAGCTGCAGTATTTTGCAGCATTACTGATCCGTTTTTATCATCAATGTTTGTCAGAACGAAAGCTGACTTTGGAAGCGAATCAAAAAACGACTTCTTAACATCTCTATATTCAGCAAATGTTGGATGATAATCTAGGTGATCGTGAGAAAGGTTCGTGAAAATTCCGCCAACAAAATGCAAGGCTTCTGTACGTTTTTGGTGAATTCCATGCGAACTTACCTCCATGAAACAATGTGAAACTCCAGCTTCAATCATTTCGTTTAAATAATGATTAATCGTTAGCGAATCTGGCGTTGTATGCGTTGCAGGATATTCTGTTTTATCAACAACGATTTTTACTGTCGATAATAAACCAACTTTAAAACCTGCTTTTTGAAACAACTGGAATAACAAAGATGCAATAGTTGTTTTTCCATTTGTACCCGTTACACCCACTAATTTTAGTTTTGAAGATGGATCCTCAAAATAATTAGCCGCCATAAAAGCCAAAGCTGTATTGGTATCTTTTACCTGAATGTACGTAACCTCTTTGGTAATATTTTCTGGAAGCGTATCGCAGATAATTGCTTTTGCTCCTAATTGAATTGCTTTTTCAATATAATCATGTCCATCTGAAAGTGAACCACGAATTGCCACAAAAACATCGTTTGCTTCAACTTTACGTGAATCAAATTCAATTTTATGAATAGCAGTTTCTGTTGAACCTTTTACAGATTCAATAGCTACTTTATATAATATGTCTTTTAATATTTTCACGATAATTCTAATACAATTGTTGTGTTCTTGCTAATATTGGTTCCAGCTTGAATCGATTGATTTTTTACTTTCCCCATTCCATTTACTTTTACTTTTAAACCTAAATTTTCCAGTAAAGCAATTGCGTCCATTCCTGGCATTCCTTTTAAATTCGGAATCTGATTAATTTTTTTATTGGCTTCTGCAATATATTTATCATAACTAGAATCCTGTTTTGGAACTCGAGAATCTAATTTTTTAATTTTATTGGTCGAAGGAGCATCTGTAAATATTTTTTGAGCGATTCTCTTAAAAACCGGCCCTGCAACATCGGCACCATAATAATTATTTTTAGATGTATTTGGTTTATGAACCACCACAATACAAGAATATTTTGGATGATCTGCTGGAAAATATCCCACAAAAGAAGAAGCATAATACAACGCTGATTTCCCGTCTTTTCCTCCATAATTCATCTGAGCGGTTCCTGTTTTTCCAGCCATCGAAAAATCTTTCGAGTACAATTTAGAACCTGTCCCTTTCTTCACCACATTAAGCAGTACTGCTTTCACTTTCTTTAATGTTTCTGGCGAACATACTTTTGGATTTATAACTTCAACATCAAATTTCTTGATGGTTTTATTCCACTCCTTAATTTCAGACACAAACTGCGGTTTTACCATCACACCTTCATTTGCAACTGAATTGTACAATGCCAAAGTCTGCATTGGCGTGACTGAAACTCCGTATCCAAATGCCATCCAAGGAAGAGAAACTCCCGACCAATGTTTATCTCCTGGTTGCGGTATGTATGGTCTTCCTTCGCCCTTAAAGTGCAATCCTAGTGTCTTATTTAATCCATAACTATTGACATGATTAACAAATTTTGACGGATTGTTTTTATATGCCTCATAAACCGCTTGAACCATGACAGTATTTGATGACAGTTCAAATCCGCGTGCCAATGAAACTTTTCCATAACCTCCGTTGTGAGAGTCACGAACCGATCTTCCATAATATTTAACTACACCATTATGGCTGTCATAAACTGTACTAGTATCTGCAACTTTATCTTCCAGAATTGCCATCAAGTCTACCAGCTTAAAAGTTGAACCTGGTTCGTGAGATTCGGCAATTGCGTAATTTGTTGTTTCGTAATACGATCCGTCTTGGGCCCTTCCTAAATTTGAAATTGCTTTTACATGACCTGTTTGTGTTTCCATCACCACCACACAACCGTGATCTGCCTCATAATCTTGCAATTGTTTCAGCAAAGCATGGTGTGCAATATCCTGAATGAAAACGTCTATAGTCGAAATAACATCGTAGCCATCAATGGGATCTACTTCATTCAAATCACGAATTGGTTTCCACTGTCCTTTTGCAATTTTCTGTTTTAGAATTTTACCGTCTTTTCCGTTCAAATAACTTTTAAAAGCCCATTCAATTCCTTTTCCAACTTCTACCCCAGTTGCGGGATCAACTCGGTCGTAACCAATTGTTCTTTCCGCAATTTTTCCAATCGGATGTTTTCTAACGGTTTCCTGCTCAACAATAATTCCTCCTTTAAAAGCACCTAAATTGAATAATGGAAAACCTTTAATTTTTACATATTCGGTATAACTTAAATTGCGGGCAATCAAGTAATAACGATTTTTATTTTCTCTCGCTTTTCTTAATTCTTTTTCATAATATGCTCCTGGTCTATCCAAAACAGTCGCTAATGAATCTGATAATGCTTTTACATATTTTTCGAAAGTTTCTTTCTTTGGTGCTTTTGCATCAAAACGAATCTCATAATTCGGAATTGAAGTTGCCAATAAACTTCCATCAGCAGAATAGATATTTCCTTTGTTTGCCGGAATTACAAAATTTCTAACTGTACGCTGCTTAGCGAGTTTTCTATAATAATCTCCTTCAACCCATTGAATATTAGTTAATTTAACGACAATAGCAATTGCCATCAAAAAGATGAAAACTGCTACGAGGTAAATTCTGTAGGATATATGTTTATCTTCTACTGCCATATTCTTTTAAAGAAACTTTTTTCTTCTTCTTTTGTAACTTCTATTTTTGTTGGAGGAACTGTTGACGGAAAAATTTGTTTTTCTAACATTTTATCCGAGATCGTCGACTCCATTTTTAATTTCATCAATTCAGAACGTCGATCTACAAATTCAGATCTCAATTCTTTTACTTCGTTGTTTAATTTCGCAATTTCAAAAACCTTTTGCTCGTATCGCTGTGTATTGGCAATCATCAAAATGGCCAGCAGAATTATAAAAACAATAAAACGCCAGTTTTTTACTGCATCTTCATGAATCAGGAATCTTGCTTTTAATATGCTAAACACACCACTTTTCATTTTTTCCTACCTTAATATATATTATATCTTTTCAGCAACTCTTAATTTGGCACTTCTTGCTCTATTATTGATTTTGATTTCCTCATTGTCTGGAACAATCAATTTTCCTATTGTTTTAAATGGAACTGAAAAATTTCCAAAAAAATCTCTTTCCGGCTCTCCTTCAAACATTCCGTTTTTGATAAATCTTTTTACAAGACGATCTTCTAAAGAATGATAGGAGATTACAGAGAATCTTCCTCCTGGTTTTAAAATCTCTAATGACTGTTCGATAAATTCTTTCAAAACATCCATTTCCTGATTTACCTCAATTCGAATGGCCTGATAAATCTGAGCCAATATTTTATTTCGAACTTTCTCTGGTAAATATTTCTTTAAAACATCTTTTAATTCGTCTGTCGTTTTAATCGGATAATCTCTTCTCGCTTCTACAATTGTTCTTGCTAAAACCGGCGCATTTTTCAACTCCCCATAATCAAAAAAAACACGACGTAAATCCTGTTCTTCATATTCGTTAACCACCCGATAAGCATTCAAATCATTTTTTTGACTCATCCGCATATCTAGTTCGGCATCAAATCTGGTTGAAAAACCTCTTTCTGGAACATCGAACTGATGTGAGGAAACTCCCAAATCTGCCAAGATTCCATCTACCGATTTTACTCCGTGAAAACGCAAAAACCTTTTTATGAACCTAAAATTCTCATTTATCAAAGTAAACCTTTCGTCTGGCAATGCATTAGCAAGCGCATCTTCGTCTTGATCAAATGCAAACAGCCTTCCGTTTGGCCCTAATCTTTTTAAAATCTCTTTTGAATGACCACCGCCTCCAAACGTAACATCTACATACACACCATCAGGTTTAATATTTAAACCATCTACTGTTGGATGAAGCAAAACCGGATTATGATATTCCATTGTCGTCGTCATTAATATTTCCCATTACTTCTTCGGCTAAGTCTGCAAAATCCATATCTTCGCCGCTTATTGATTTTTCGTATAAATCTTTATCCCAAATCTCCACAATATTAACAGCAGATGAAAAAACCACATCTTTAGAAATACTTGCAAAAGTCACCAAGTCTTTTGGAACCAGCAGTCTTCCTAATGCATCAACCTCAACTATTTTAACACCAGCAGTAAACCTCCTAATGAAATCGTTATTCTTTTTTACAAAGCGATTAAGCTTGTTGATTTTTTTTATCATCGCATCCCATTCTTCCATAGGATACAATTCTAAACACGGCTGAAAAACAGAACGCTTCAAAACAAATCCGCTTTGAAGAGAAGCAGTCAATTGCTTTTTCAAAGGTGCAGGCATCATCAGCCTCCCTTTAGCATCGACTTTACATTCATATGTTCCAACAATTGTGTTCAAGAAAAACTAGTTAACATGTTATACAGCAAAAATATAAAAAAAAATACCACATTTTACCACTTTATACCACTTTGTTAATAAGTTTAACCACATTGCTACCACTTTTTATAATTCACAATCAATCAATACCTTAACTATTAATTAACAGATTATTAAATCCGTTATTCATTCAAAAAAATAATGCGCTAATTTTCTTAAAAAATTGATTATAATGCAGATTTCTTAACATTTAAAGAATTTAACAAATTACACTCTAAATACTGATTTTTAGCGATTTATAAATCCTACTGAAATTATCTAGTTAAAAAATGGCGGCAAAAATTCATTTTTATTTATTTAACCCTATATTTGTCGAAATTGAAATTGGCATTAGATTAGATGGACAAACACTACAAAAAAGAAGGCAAATACAGCTATTTTGAAGCTGGAGAAGGTACACCTATCGTTATTCTGCATGGGTTAATGGGAGGTCTAAGTAACTTTGATGGTGTAGCACAATATTTCCCAACAAAAGGATATAAAGTTGTTATTCCGGATTTGCCAATATATACTCAAAGTATTTTAAAAACTAACGTAAAAAGTTTTGCCAAGTACGTAAAGGATTTTATCACTTTTAAGGGATTTGACAAAGTGATTCTTCTTGGAAATTCTTTAGGAGGACATATCGCATTGTACCATACTAAACTTTACCCTGAAAAAGTTGCCGGACTTGTAATTACCGGAAGTTCTGGTCTTTACGAAAGCGCAATGGGAGACAGCTACCCAAGAAGAGGTGATTATGAATACATCAAAAAGAAAGCTGAAGATGTATTTTATGACCCAAAAATTGCAACTCCTGAACTTATTGATGAAGTTTACGCAACCGCTAATGACCGAATCAAATTAATTAAAACTTTAACGATTGCCAAAAGTGCAATTCGTCATAATATGGCTAAAGATTTACCAAAAATGGATGTAGAAACCTGCATTATTTGGGGTAAAAATGATTCTGTTACACCGCCAAATGTTGCAGAAGAATTTGATAAATTATTGCCCAATTCAACTTTGTATTGGATTGACAAATGTGGACACGCCGCTATGATGGAACATCCTGATGAATTCAATGAAATTCTAGAGAAATGGCTCACTGAGCAGAAATTATAGCCTCTGACTTTCGATTTTAAGAAGGTTTTAAAAAACAAAACACATGAAAATTAACAGCGCCGAATTTATTATCAGTAATTCTGATGCTTCAAAATGCCCAGCTGAATTTTTGCCGGAATACGCATTTATAGGCCGATCAAATGTAGGTAAATCATCGTTGATAAACATGATTACCAATCATAAAAACTTAGCAAAAACATCTGGAAGACCAGGAAAAACTCAATTAATAAATCACTTTAAAATCAATAACAATTGGTTTTTGGTCGATTTACCTGGTTACGGTTATGCTAAAGTTTCAAAAAAAACTAAATCTGTTTTTCAACAGTTTATCACTGATTATTTTGAAAATAGAGAACAACTTGTTTGTGCTTTTGTTTTGATTGATATTCGCCACGAAGCCCAAAAAATTGACATTGAATTTATGTCTTATATGGGAGAAAGCGAAATTCCGTTTTGTATAATTTTTACTAAAGCAGATAAAATCAGTAAAGTAAAAATAGATTCACACATTGCAGCTTACAAAAAACAAATGTACGCCAACAACTGGGCTGAAATGCCGCAATATTTTGTAACCTCATCTACAGAATCAATAGGCAAAGAAGAACTTTTGTCTTACATTGATGAAGTAAACCAAGAGGTTTTTAAAAACAACAGCGGATTTTTAAATTCAATTTAAAGTACTCAATTCTAAATATTTAAACTCCAAATTCCAAAGTATTAAAAATGGAATTTGGAGTTTTTTTTATTCATTAGTCAGCAGTTTTAGAAAATTGGATAATATCTTTCAAATTGAATTCCTTAGCATTCCTTTTATATCTTAAAACTTTCCATTCTTTAAATATTAGAAATTGATACAAGATGTAAAACAGAGAATTAAAAAACCAAAAATCAAGTAAAAATGGTTCTGTAAAAATTACCGAATCGGTATTACCACTCAAAAAAATACTTAAACTGCTAATAAGGTAAATTATGAGTCCATTAGAGAAATACAAATAATCTACTTTAGCAATTCGAATATTTTGTATCACAAAAGCAAGTGCGTATATAATCAATAATACTGAAGTAACACCAATTTCAAACAAATTAAACTCCCAGTAAAGATCAGGTTTTCTGTAATATTGTATCGCCAATAAAATTAAAACCAGTACAAGAAAAAAAAGTATTATGTTTTTCAAAACAACATTTGAAAACAAACTCCGGAAGAATATACTTAAAGCAATAAATTGAAAAATAAAGTAGTAATGTGAGAGGAAAAAATTTGATCCCGGTCTATAAAACCCAATAATATTACAGCACAATTCCTGCACAAATAAAAACATCAGGTAAAATGTAATTATGTAATACTGGACATCTTTGTTTTTTCGCATTGTATAAAAAAGAATGCTATTTAATAACAAAAAAAACAATCCGACAAGACTTACTAGAAAAGGGAACAGCATACAATCAAATTTTACTTCGCTAAAGTAATCTATAAAAATAAACCTCTATAAAATTTTGATTAATTTTATTTTAAAAGCCAAAGAAGATACGTCAAAAAAAATCCCAAATTCCACTTTTAAAATTGGAATTTGGGATTTCTTTTTTATTGGAATTTTATTGCTTCGTTAGATCCAATTTTTCAGCGAAATAATCACAGAAATCTTTCATAGTGTCAGACATTTTTTCGTCGTCTGTAGCACGTTTAAAAGTATCTGCCATTGCCACTAAAGTTTGGTGGAAGAAAATCTTCATTTCATCTACCGGCATATCTTTTGTCCATAAATCGATACGCATTGTTTCTTTTGCTTTGCTGTCCCAAATAGACAACATTATAGCTTTTGCTTCTTCAGCATTTACGCCTCCATCTTGAGCGCTCCAAGTTAATTTTTCAGGAACGCGGTTTTCATCTAATTCTACGTTGAATTTAATTTCTGAATTTATTGTGTCTGCCATTATTTCTTAGGTTTATATTTTGATTTTTCGAAAATCTCTTTCGGCTGAACTTTAAATAATTCAGCTAAAGAAACATTATTGTTTTTCATATAAGAACGCACCATCTGCCATCCTATCCAAGCACCAACGCGCCCTGGAGAATCGTTGTCTATTTCCAGGTAGAATTTAGAAAAAGGAGCCGGTGTCATAAATCGTGTCGTTAATTTTGGATCATCGCTGTACAGCATTTCATTTTCTATAAAATAACGCCACATATAGGCTTCATTTTCTTGACACCATTTAATTTGTTCTGGAGTATAACCCATTTTTTCTGCATCTGTATAATCTGGAAGAAGCAGGTCTTTTGCATAAAGCTGTTTACCTTCAAAAACCATTTGAGCCACTAAACTCCTGTCTGGTAAATTTGGAATATTGCGGTAAGAAAAACTCGAAACCACGTCTGGCATGATCTGTCTTTCTTCAAAATTCTGTTTTAAATAATTTGGAAACTCATAAAATTTATGATCTTTCCCTAAGTACAGCTCTAAAGCCACAATTACAAGACTGTCTGCATAAATTGATTTAGCAGTGTAATCCATCTCACCAATAACTGTAATTACTTTAGGAATTTTAGTTTTAGGAAAATAATATTTCACATGCTGAAAAAGAGCATCGAACTCTTTACGAACCGGTTCAAAATTGCTGTATTTTTTCTGTACCTCTTCATAAACTTCCTTCCAGATAGGATCGTTCATTTTCTGCAGCCATACATTATCATCATTGCCCGCAGGAAAGAAAAAAGGATACTGTCTTTTTACCGCTGCAAGATCTTGAGGTTTTGTCTCAAAAAAAACTTTATCAAAGCGTTCTACTTTAATATCAACAGGAATTTCTTCTACTTCTTTTTCAACCTTAGATTTTTGGTCGCAAGACAAAAAAAACAGGCACAGAACCACTGCAAAGCGATAAATTTTCATTTTATTTTAATTAGATTTGTGTTACCAGAATTTAAAGTAAATGTATACTTGAAAATAATTCTGCAAATATACATCCCTGCATTTTAAAACTTAAACTATTATGGCTAAAAAAAGTACAATTCAGACAGAAAAAGTAAATACGCATATTGTAGAGTGGTTAAAAAATTATGCCAATAGCGCTAAAGTGAACGGTTTTGTAATCGGAATCTCCGGCGGTGTAGACTCTGCGGTAACTTCAACTTTATGCGCGCAGACAGGACTGAAAGTATTGTGTGTAGAAATGCCTATTCATCAGGCAGAAAGCCAGGTAAGTAGAGCAAAAGAACATATTGAACAATTAAAAAGACGTTTCCCAAATGTTTCTGACGTTCAAACTGATTTAACCGAAACTTTTGAATCTTTTAAAAGTGCTGTTCCAAAAACAGATGATGATGCAAAAGTAAGCCTTGCATTGGCCAATACACGTGCTCGTATTAGAATGACTTCCTTATATTACTTAGCGGGTCTTCATGGTTTACTAGTTGCCGGAACAGGAAACAAAGTGGAAGATTTTGGAGTAGGTTTTTACACCAAATATGGAGATGGCGGCGTAGATTTGAGTCCGATTGCCGATTTAATGAAATCTGATGTTTATGCATTAGGAGAATTTTTAGAAATTCCGCAGTCAATTTTAACAGCAGCACCTACAGATGGATTATTTGGTGACAATCGTACCGATGAAGACCAATTAGGAGCAAGTTATGATGAACTTGAATGGGCGATGTTAGCCGCGGAGTCAGGAAAAACGGCAGGTGACTTCGAGGGGAGAGAAAAATCTGTCTTTGAAATTTATAAAAGATTAAACACCAGCAACAAGCATAAAATGGACCCAATTCCGGTGTGTATTATACCAAAAACGTTAAAATAATTTTTTTTAACATTTGTCTGCAATTAATTACAGAATTTATTTATTAATTTTACAGTTCCAAAAACATGAACAATTCTAAAAAAGGTAAAAATTATGATTAAAGTATGTCTAGCAGACAATCATCCTGTGACGCACTTTGGCGTTAAGTCTTATTTTAAAGACCACGATCAAATTTCAATTGTTGCCAACGTAGGCAATTTTTCAATGGTAAGAGATATTCTTCAGACGAAGGAGATCGACATTTTAATTTTAGATTTAGAATTAGAAGGTCTTTCAAGTATCTTTGAAATTAAATCTATCCTGAAAAATTTCCCAAAAACAAAAATTGTTATTTTCAGTGATCTTGCTGAGCAAATGTATGCTCCAAATGCAATTAAAGCAGGAGTTTCCGGGTATGTACACAAAACAGAAAAACTAGAAACACTAGGACATTCTATTATTAAAGTACACGAAGGAAAAATTATCATCAACGAAACAGTACGCAAAAACATGGCCCTTATTGCGAAACAAAGCAAAAGCGAGCGTCTGTACAGAAAACTTTCAAATCGCGAGATCGAAGTTTTGCGTTACTTAAGTGATGGAAAGAAAAACAATGAAATCTCTAAAATCTTAAACCTGAACGAAAAAACGATCAGTACTTACAAATTAAGATTATTGACTAAATTAAATGTTACTAATTTAGTTGACTTAGTAAACAAAGCTAAGACTTTAGAAATTATTTAATTACCAATCGAAGATCTTAATTTTTATTTTTTTTAAGTAAATCGAAAATCTTTATAAAACTCTATCTTTTGATATATCATTAGATAGAGTTTTTTCTTTTAATGGTAAGGCACTACTACTCTCCCTAATTTCTTAGAGAAATTATTTAAAAGTTTAGAATAATCTACCACCATACTTAAAACTTCCGAATTATCTTCCTGCGGATCTGTCAAAAGAGAATTTTTCAATTCTGCAATAATTCCAGATACCAAATACCATCGCATTGAAAAAATGGTTTCAGAAACATTTTGTTCTATGGTTTCGCTTTTATGTTTTGGATAAATATTCTGCCCTTCCCAATTATGAATGGTAACTCTTTCGTCTTCCATTAAAATGTTGGTTACTTCTTGCGCAAATTCAGGCTGTAAATGCATCAAATATTTATCTAAACTAAAAGTCTCATTTTGATTGTAGAAGTCAATTATATTGTTGTAAATATTTTGAAATAATGTATTGGACAATTCTACCTCATCTTCCTGTAGACTCAAATACACTTTTTCAAATACTTTATATTCTCTTTTTTCAGAAACCTCTTTTACATTTCCTTCTTCATCTGCTTTTAAGAAAACATCTTCAAAATTTTCGACCACACTCCCGTACAAAAGAAGAATTTCGATAATCTTCCTTTCAAAACCGTATAGAATATTTACTTTTTCTGCCGGTGCTTCTGGATAATAACCAGGTTCTCCAGGATAATCGTCTGGCGGTCCTGTTCGTGGATCTTCGGGATCACCTCCTGAAAATCCAGCATTTTTTGGAGGCTGATTTCTATGAACTTCAAAAGGTTTTTGGTCTTGTTTTTGTTTTTTGTTCGCCTCTGCAATATCTTTTTGAATTAACTGCGCCAGCGTACTCACCAAAACCTGCTCCGAAATATCCATTATTCGCGCACATTCCTGAATATACACTTCTCGCTGAATACGGTCTGGTATTTTAGAAATACTCGTAACCATATCGCGAATCAAATCGGCCTTTTTGATTGGATCATTTTTAGCTTCACCCATCAAGATCGAAGCTTTAAACTGTATAAAGTCTTTACTGTTTTCTTCTAAATAAGCAACTAATGCATCATGCGAATTTTTGCGCGCAAAACTGTCTGGGTCTTCTCCATCAGGAAAAGAACAAACCCTAACATTCATTCCCTCTTCCAAAATTAAATCGATTCCTCGAATTGATGCTCTTAAACCTGCAGCATCTCCGTCAAAAAGAACTGTAATATTTCTGGTCAGACGATTTATTAAACGAATTTGATCTGGCGTTAAAGCTGTCCCAGACGATGCCACAACGTTTTCAATTCCTGCTTGATGAAACTGAATTACATCTGTATAACCTTCAACCAAATAACAATTGTTTTGTTTGGCGATAGATTGCTTGGCATGATAAATTCCGTAAAGGACTTTACTTTTATGGTAAATATCACTTTCTGGAGAATTCAGGTATTTGGCCGCCTTTTTATCATTAGTCAAAATACGTCCTCCGAAACCTAAAACACGTCCCGACATACTTTGAATTGGAAACATTACACGTCCTTTAAAACGATCAAAAGGACGGTCTTCTCTGGCAATTGTTAATCCTGTACTTTCTAAAAATTCTAATTTATATCCTTTTCCAAGGGCTTCTTTCGTCAAAGCATCCCAAGTTTCTGGAGAGTATCCTAAATTGAACTTTTTAATCGTTTCATTGGTAAATCCTCTTTCTTTAAAATAAGACAAACCAATTGCTTTTCCTTCTTCACTATTAAGGAGAACATCCTGAAAATATTTGGCCGCAAATTCAGAAACCAAGTACATACTTTCGCGAATATCTGTATTTGCTTTTTCCGCTTCTGATTGTTCTGTTTCTTCAATTTCGATATTGTACTTTCTGGCTAAATACCGAATGGCTTCTGGATACGTAAACTGCGAATGTTCCATCAAAAATTTAACAGAGTTTCCGCCTTTTCCCGTACTAAAATCTTTCCAAATTCCTTTTGCCGGCGAAACCATAAACGAAGGAGAGCGCTCATCTGAGAACGGACTCAAGCCTTTGAAGTTACTTCCTGCGCGTTTTAAATTCACAAAATCGCCGATAACCTCCTCTACTCGAGCAGTTTCAAAAACAGAATCTATGGTATTTTGTGAAATCAAAGTGTAATATATTTTTAAAGTTGAGAGCTTGTAAAAATACGCAAATCCTATTTGAATTTTAATCATTTTTAAAACAAAAAAGCATCTCGTTTGAGATGCTTTTTTCACTAACTAAACGACCAATTCTTTTAGTTTAAATCTACTCGAAGTCCTAACGAAATGTTATTCTCTTTGACTAAATTATTCTGAAATAATGGATTTAAATCGTATTTAAAATACAAACTCAATTCTCTATAACCGATATACGAACTCAGACCGTAAATAAAATTATTTACATTGTAATCGCCTTTTATAGTTGTTTTATATTTTAAATCTTCTTCTTCAAATTTTAAAATCTGTTTTGATTTTACATTGATTCCCGCATAACCACCAATTCCAAAACGGAAACTTCTGTGTGTTTTAAAATAAGTTTTTCCGTTGCTTTCTAATGGTCTTGAAAAATCAAACTCTAAATGTACGGGTGCAACCAAATAGACATTCCTAAAACGAGACTCATTTAAATTAACCGGATTCACTTCCAGATTAGTCTGATCTCCATTTACAACAAAACTTCTGTTATCTGTCGGACGAATATTATTGTACATTAATGAAAGTCCGTATTTGGCATGAAGCAGATTATCATTTTTTAATAATCTTGAGTTGTACGTAAAACCCCATTCGTAAAAATGCGAACCAATAAAACTGTAATTGGAATCCTGAAGTTTTCCATCCACCATCATATTATTCAACCCCATTGCAAATACAAATTGAGATGTGGTTCTTTTTTCGCCGTGAATAGAATCTTTGTGATCTCTATGAGATTTCCAGCGAATCATATAGACTTTAGAAGAATCTTCTTTTATCTTTCCATCTACTTTTTTCTGCACTAAATCATTTAATTCATTTTGTGCCAAAGTAATTTTTTCTTCAATAATTACAGCTCTAGCTTCTGCCAGCTCTTTTTTGCGTTTATCAGCTTGTTGCTGCGTAATTTTCCCTTCAGATAATTGAACATTTACAGCTTCAACTTCTTCTTTTAGAGCTTCTTTCTCTTCTTTGGTAATTTTCTCAATTTTATTGGCGATTCTTTTCGCTTCAGATTCAAAAGTTTCCTGACCCATTACTTTGCTTATCAGTAAGAAAAAGAAAAGAATGAAATAGATAGTAATATTTTTCATGATTGATTGATTTTAAAAATGATTGATGATTGATTTTTAATTATTAATTGTTGATTGTTAATGGTTAATTTTTTGATATGAATTTGATATTGAAATTGAAATTGCCATTTTCATTGCCATAGATATTGCTCGCTATTCTTTTTGATTTCTATTTGATAAAGCAACTTTGACATCTTGAAAGTTCTTGTTTACTTTTGTAATCATTTTTTCTCTAAATGAAAGCTCTAATTCGCCGTCTACCTGATTCAGTAAATCGCTGGCATTAATTTTTACTTTAGCTTTTTTAGTTGAACTTTCGGCTAAAACTTTATTTTCTACAGTTTCTAATAATTGGTCTACATTTGAATTTTTAGCATTTTCGGTACTTAAAACTTGATTGCCGGCTGATTGTTTTTCTTGATTGTTTTTGATGATGATTGAAGACTCCGCTATTTGATTTGACTCATTTTTATTGATTTTATTTGAAATTTGATTATTTATTTTTTCTTGTTTTGCTAAAGGTTTTTCCGAAACTTGTCTTGAAGCTTCTTCCGAAGTTTCTTGTGCAATTGCATTTTCAGTTTTAATTGAATCGAGATTGTTTACAGCCGGTTTTGTAACTGATTCTTTTTCGATTTCCTTTCCAACCACTACAGTTTTTGGAACTTCAACCGCGTTTTTATTTTGATTGAAAAACACAGTTCCCACCAATAGAAATCCGATAAAGCTGGCTGCGATGTACAACCATTTTCTTTTCGCTTTTTTATTTGAATCAATCGTAATTGGTTTCTTCTCTTCTGCTACACTCAACATTGCATCCAATCGATCCCAGGCTTTATTGCTTGGTTCAATTTTTCGCTCGTTTAGTTTATCACGGAAATCCTTTTCAAAATTATTCGGTTCCATTATCTTGTTTTTTTAAAATAGTAATTTGTGTTTGCAGCATTTTTCTAGCGTGCGATAACTGCGATTTTGATGTTCCTTCATTAATTCCTAACATCTTGGCAATTTCATTGTGTTTGTAACCTTCAATTGCGTATAAATTGAAAACCATTTTATAACCATCTGGCAGAGCATCAATTAAAAACTGAATCTGTTCTACGGTAAACTGGCTGTCGATTTCATTAAAACTTTCTTCAATAAAAAATTCATCTTCCGCAAATTTTACTTTTTTCTGAACTCTTAAATAGGATATGCATTCGTTAACCATAATTCGGCGGATCCAGCCCTCAAAACTTCCTTTATGTTCAAAGTTTTTTAAATTGGTAAACACTTTCATAAATGCCGTAATCATTACATCTTCTGCCAATTGAATGTCTTTTATATATTGGCGACATACGCTTAACATTTTTGAAGAAAACTTACTATAAATCTGCTGTTGTGCCTGCCGATTATTCTCGACAGCCAACTGTATGATTTTGGTTTCTTCTTGATGTAAATGAATAATTTTCATTTATAAGCTTTTGGTTTTTGGTTTGTTTTTGGTTTTAGAAACAGACTTCTATTAGCATAGACGATTGTCGATTTGAAATGGTTGCATGAACTGTAAAAAAAATTCAATTTTTTAAAATTCCAAATTCCAACACATAGCAATACACAACTGATTTACAACAAAGTAAATCAATTATCTTATTAATAAATTCTCTAATTTTCTAATTATTTTTTTCTTTCGATGACGTAGTTCACCATCAAAGTCAAGGCATCTTTATACTCAGAATCTTCGAAGTTTTGAAGCAGAGAAAGCGCTTCCTGCTGGAATTGCACCATTTTGTCTTCGGCGTAAGCCAAACCATTGTTATTTTTTACAAAGGCAATAACTTCTTTGACCCGTTTTTTGTCTTTGTTGTGGTTTTTGATGGAGTTTATCAGCCACTTTTTTTCCTGCGGCGTACAAGTATTTAAAACGTGAATTAAAGGCAAAGTCATTTTTTGCTCTTTAATATCTATTCCGGTTGGTTTACCGATCGCTTCTTCGCTGTAATCGAATAAATCGTCTTTGATTTGAAAAGCCATTCCGATCAGCTCACCAAACTTTCGCATGTTTTCTACCTGAGCATCATCTTCAATTACAGCTTTCGCGCCAAGCGCACAACAAGCTGCTATAAGTGTCGCGGTTTTCTTTCGGATGATTTCGTAATAAACGTCTTCGGTAATATCAAGTCTGCGGGCTTTTTCTATTTGAAGCAATTCTCCTTCGCTCATTTCGCGAACGGCTACAGAAATAATTCTCAGTAAATCAAAATCACCATTATCTATAGAAAGTAATAAACCTTTAGACAATAAATAATCACCAACTAAAACGGCAATTTTATTTTTCCAAAGCGCATTGATAGAGAAAAATCCGCGGCGGCGATTGCTGTCGTCCACAACGTCATCGTGTACTAAAGTTGCTGTGTGAATCAGCTCAATTACTGAAGCTCCACGATAGGTTCTTTCGTTTACAATTCCGCCCGAAACCATTTTTGCAGTTAGAAAAACAAACATCGGACGCATTTGTTTTCCCTTACGGTTTACGATATAATAAGTGATTCTGTTTAGTAAAGCAACCTTGGAAGTCATCGATTCATGGAACTTCTTTTCGAAAAGTTCCATCTCGTTAAAAATAGGCTGCTTTATTTGAGACGTAATATTCATTTAGACTTCAAATATACTATTTTTAATAAAAATACGTTGTGTATTTTAGGTTAGGATTTTAATATTTTATGTCTTAATCTAAAAATTCCCACCAAAAATAGCTCTAACTAATACTGATTTGAATTCATTAATTTAAAAGAAGAACCCAAAACTATTTATTTATGAAAACAAAATTTTTATTACTTAGCACTTGTATTACTATGTCTTTTTTCATCAGCTGTAATTCTGATGAAAAAACAAATGATGGATCTGCAAAAACGATTACGAACGAAGAAATTATTACGAATTCGAAAATCGATGCCTCTGTAGATGATGTTACCAATATTGCCGAAGATCAATTTAGCTCACAGATTAATATTAACGCAAAACCTAGCGGGCCTATTAAAAACTTTCTGCCAAGCTGCGCTACCATAACAACAGTTTTAACCAATAATACTTGGACGAAAACGGTAGATTTTGGTGTCGAAGGCTGTACTTTGAATAACGGAAATACGGTTAAAGGAAAAATGATTGTTTCTTTTTCTAATGATTTTAGTTCTTCTACCCAAACTATCAGTTACACTTTTGAAGGATTTTATCATAACGGACGAAAACTTCAAGGAAGTAAAAGTATTGTGAGAACAATTAAGGAAACTAATTTATTAGTTACAGCTCATCCTGTTTCTACCGCTGCAATTGATTTAACTATTACTTTTGATGATGGAAGCGTTTACACCCGAAAAGGAACCTTAATAAAAGAAATGACTTCTGGTTATGATACTTGGTTTGATTGGGATGATAATGTCTTTGTTGTAACAGGAAGCGGTACTACAACTTTTCCTAATGGAGATACTTACTCAGCAGAAATTACAACTCCTTTAGAATTTAATGCTTTATGTAAAAAATCTTTTGCTGTAAAAGGAATTGTTTCAATTACTAAAAACGGCGCTTCGGCAACTTTAGATTATGGAAGCGGAGAATGTGATACTCTTGCAACAGTTACTAAAGATGGTGTTACTGAAGAAATAGATTTGAAAAAATAGAATCCTTTTTGCCCGATAAAAAAGCATTAAGAACAAGATTGATCCTTGTTTTTAATGCTTTTTTTATTTGTGTTGTTTTTCAAATGTTCCTAGGGAACATATTTTTACAATCATTATTTTTTTTCTAACTATGAGATACTCCTACGGAGTATATTCTGGTGAATATTATTCTGCTTCGCTTTTCTACCAATGAGCTATTCCTAGTGGAGTAATATTTTCAGCAAGTATTTACTCTAATACTTTTTTTTACCAATCAGATATTTCTAACGGAGTATATTCTGGCGAATATTATTCTGCTTCTTTATTGGCCAACTGACCGCAGGCTGCGTCTATGTCCTTACCTCTGCTTCGTCTTACTTTTACAACTATTCCAATATTCTCTAATGCTTTGATGTACGCCGCAATAGATTCTTCCGAAGCTTGCTGGAATTCGCCGTCATCAATTGGATTATATTCAATTAAATTAACTTTGCAAGGCACATATTTACAGAATTTTACTAATGCATCAACTGAAGCTTTGTCGTCGTTAATTCCCTTCCAAACCACATATTCGTATGAAATTTTGCTTTTGGTTTTTCTGTACCAATATTCTAAAGCTTCACGTAAATCTTTCAAAGGGAAATTTTTACTGAATGGCATAATTCTCGCGCGAGTTTCGTCAATTGCAGAATGTAGTGAAACTGCTAATTTAAACTTCACGTCATCATCTGCCATTTTTTTGATCATTTTCGGAATTCCAGAAGTCGAAACCATAATTCTTTTTGGAGACATTCCTAAACCTTCCTCAGAAGTAATCATATCGATTGCTTTAATGACATTGTTGTAATTCATTAAAGGCTCGCCCATTCCCATAAAAACGATATTCGAAAGCGGATGATTATAATACAAACGGCTTTCCTTATCAATAGCCACAACCTGGTCGTAGATTTCGCCTGGTTCTAGATTTCGCATTCTTTTTAATCTTGCTGTCGCACAAAAATTACAATCTAAACTGCATCCCACTTGACTAGAAACACAAGCTGTTGTTCTGGTATCTGTTGGAATTAAAACAGACTCTACCACCAGACCGTCATGAAGGCGTACGGCATTTTTTACAGTTCCGTCACTGCTTTTCTGCATCGTATCAACTTTGATATGATTGATCACAAAATTGTTTTCAAGCATTGATCTTGTAGACTTTGCTACATTTGTCATGTCTTCAAAACTGTGAGCTCCTTTGCTCCATAACCATTCATAAACCTGATTGCCCCGAAAAGCTTTGTCTCCATTTTCAACAAAAAAATCGCGAAGCTGGTCTTTTGATAAGGCTCGTATGTCTTTTTTCTCCATTTGCATGCCGCAAAGTTAATCACTTTTGTCATTTTTTATCGCTTTTTAGTGCATTCTTAACAAGACTGCAAAAACAGAAGAGAAAATCAGTATAAATTCAAGTAGAATTAAGCTCTTCATTCCTTACTATAAAAATTAAATAAAACTTTGGTTATGATTTTTATCATTCCGTATCCCTAACGTCCGTGATAATTTTGATGCAAGAAAATAGGTCAGTTCATAACCACATCCAGAACTTTCCCAATTAAAATTAACCTATACATTATTTAAAATGAAAACAATTCAATCAATCCTATTGACAGTAATTTTCACAGCCATTTCTTTTCAGCTAAACGCACAAAAAATCTATAAGGTAGATGCCAATTCAACTTTTGAAGTAGCAGGAACATCTACTGTCCACGATTGGGTAATGAAATCTACCGAAGGAACTGGTTCTGCTAACTTAATAATCAAAGATTCTCAACTTGCAGGCATTAATAGTTTAACCATTTCATTGTTAGCAGAAAGCTTAAAAAGTTATAAGTCAACTATGGATAAAGTGGCTTACGAAGCTTTAGACACAGAAACTCACAAAAACATTGATTACGTTTTAAAATCTGCAGAAAAGGTAGATGAAAATACTTGGATCTTAACTGGCATTTACACAATTGCTGGTGTTAGTAAAGAATATAAAACGCAAGTCAAAGTGACTGCTAACAAAGATGGTTTTATTCTACAAGGTTCTAACCAGATTACTTTTGGCGATTTTGAAATGGCGCCTCCAAAAGCTGCCCTTGGGGTAGTAAAGGCCGGAAAAGATCTAACTGTAATTTTCAATATCTTTTTAAGTTAACACAATTTATTTCTCCAATAAAAAACCTCCTCTACCATCTCAAATTGAAAAGCACAAGATTTTGAATTTTAAGAATATAATAAAAATTCATATCCTTTTTTTACTATAGTAATTAATCTTAAAATAATGAAAACGTTGTAGTTATTAAATACCTATTTAATAAAATTTTAACAATGATTTTTATCATATCTCAACCTGATTTATAAGAAGATCTTTGGTACAAGTTAAAACAACATCTTAGTACTAAAAGATAGAATCGACCTAGGCATCAAATTATTTTATTAAACAAAAACATGACAAAAATGAAAACCAATAACATAAAATTTATTGCAGTTGTAATGGCATTTTTCGGAATTACTTCATTTGCTGCGGCGCAAAAATCATACACCTTAGATAGCAAATCTACTTTTTCGGTTGCAGGCACATCGACACTTCATGACTGGGAGATGAAATCGGCTTCAGGAACAGGAACTGCATCGCTCAACATCGCTGGAGGAAAACTAACTGACATCGATGCATTATCTATCACCCTACTAGCCGAAAGCGTAAAAAGCGAGAAAAAAAGTATGGACAAAGTAGCTTATGAAACTTTAAAAACAGATAAAAACAAGAACATTAAATATGTGTTGAAATCTGCAGAAAAAATAAACGAAACTACTTGGGAATTAACTGGAACTTATACCATTGCGGGAGTCAGCAAAGTATACAAAACTAATGTAAAAGCAACTGTTACAAAAGATGGGTTAAATCTTCAGGGATCTAATAAAATCACTTTCGCAGAATTCGGAATGAAATCACCGACCGCAATGCTGGGAACGATTAAAACGGGACAAGATTTAACCGTAAAATTCAATTTAAACTTTAATTTATAACCGCCATGAAAAAGAAATATATCCTATTTATTACATTAATAAGTACTTTCGCTGTGCATGCGCAAGTTAGTTTCGGGCATATTCAAAATCAAATTCCAAGAAGTCAAAAAGGAATTAACCAGTTTGATGTCAAAAAAGACACTGTCGCTTTTAAGGGATTAAGTGTAGATATGGGTGCCGCATTTGCGCTTCAATTTCAGGCGCTCAATTCGTTCAATGAACAAAATAACTTACCAACAGCACCAGGTTACAGATTGAACAATTTAGAAAATAATTTCAACTTGCCAAATGCCAACTTTACAATTGGCGCACAGTTATATGATGGTGTTCGCGTGAACTTAGATGTTTATCTGGCTTCTAGACACCACAACGAAACATGGGTAAAAGGAGGTTATTTACAAATTGACAAACTAGACTTCATTAAAAAAGATTTCCTTGCTGATTTTATGAAGTATACAACAATCAAAATTGGTCAAATGGAGAACAACTATGGTGATGCACACTTTAGAAGATCTGATAACGGAAATGCTTTCATGAATCCTTTCGTCGGAAATAACATTATGGATGCGTTCATCACAGAAATGGGAGCTGAAGTTTACTACAACAGATCAGCCTTTGTGAGCATGATTGGAGTTACAAATTCTAAATTGAATCAAAACGTTCAGGAAATTGTACCTGGAACACCAACTGCAGCAAAACCAGACAATAATACAACTATCAGCCCTACTATTCTTGCCAAATTAGGCTGGGATAAACAAATCAACGAAGATTTGAGAATTAGATTAACAGGTTCTTATTATCATACTGCGAATTCTAGCGGCAACTTATATTCTTCTGATAGAGCAGGAAGCCGTTTTTATGGTGTAATGAGCCACTCAGAATATAATATTATAAATCCAGCTACAGGCGCTGTCGTGAGCACAGTGGCAAATAACTTTGATCCGACTGCCAACAAAGACACAGGAAGATTCAATCCTGGATATGGAAACTGGGCAACCTCTTACATGATCAACCCTTTTATTAAATATAAAGGTTTTGAATTCTTTGGAACGCTAGAATTTACTTCTGGAGGAGATTTTAAAGGAACTGATGATACTAGAAAAGTAAATCAATATGTGGGAGACATTGTATACCGTTTTGGCGAAAATGAACGATTTTATGTAGGCGGTAAATACAATTTAGTTGATGGAAAATTGGCAAACGCAAATACTCAAAATATTCAAATAAACAGATTTGAAGCTGCCGCTGGATGGTTTATGACTAAAAATGTTTTGGCAAAAATAGAATACGTTGATCAAAATTATAAAAACTTCGCTCAATTTAATGGCGCAACACCAAATGACCTTTTTGGTGGAAGCTTTGAAGGAATAATGTTCGAAGCAGTAATTTCATTCTGAAACAAATGTTAAGTAGATTTCAAATAGTAATGTTGGGTTTAGTAATTTTCTTTTTCTTAGGAAGTGCTAAACCCACTTTTTTTACAGACGATACAACCGTAGTAATAAACAAAATTAAAATAGAAATTACCGGACTATCAACTGTGGGCAAATATAATTGCTCTAATACTTTTTCTATAAAGGATACTGTTTATGTAAACTCTAATAAAAAGAATATTTTTAATACCGATATCAAAATGTCGAACTTTGATTGCGGCAACAAAATAATGACGAAAGATTTACAAGGAACTGTAAAAGTGAAAAAATTCCCGAATAGCACAGTAAGTATTTCAGACATAAAAGCAAGCGGTAAAAATTACAAATGCAGACTCAACTTTTTTATTACCGACAAAACATTAAAATACAAAGATTTTATTTTATATAATTCTGATGATAAAATTCAAGGAACTCTTAATCTAAAATTTTCAGATCTTGAACTAGAACCACCTGTAAAGATGGCTGGATTAATTAAAGTTAAAGATGAGATTGTGATCAATTTCAGTTTATATAAAAACTAATTTTTTTTGGTAAAAAAAAAGAACGGCAAGCCAAAAAAGTCAAAATTTGGCACAAGAATTGTTTTTCACTCAAAAGAAAAATAATCTTACAAAGAGCTCAATCATTTTAAAATGTGTACTTTTATTTTTCAGCCATATAACCTTTAAGTTTTATCAACCTAAAAAAAAAATGTAATTATGAAAAAACAAATTTTAAGCTTAGCTGTTGTAGCTTTATTAGCATTTGCTGTTCAATCTTGCGAGAAAAAAGAGCCTAAACCAGCAGAAGAAGAATTAACACTTGGAAATAAAGTTGACTCTCTTACAACAGACATTGAACAAGTAACAGACAGCGCAGTGAGCAAAGCAGAAAGTGCTGCGGCAAAAGCAAAAGACGCAACAGAAAATGCAGCAGCTGATGTAAAAGACGCCACTAAAAAAGCTGCCTCTGATGTTGAAAATGCTGCAAAAAAAACAGCAACTGATGTAAAAAATGCCACGAAGAAAGGTGCAGAAAAAGTTGAAAACGCAGCAAAAGCAGCAAAAGACGGAACTGTTAAAACAGCAAAAGATGTAAATGAAGCTTTAAAAAAATAAATTTCATCTAAATCAAAATTAAAACCATGCGCTACGGCGGATGGTTTTTTTATGCAAAATAGTTCGCTAATATTTTTTGTACTTTTGTTTAAAATTACAAGACACTACAAGATGCATTTTATATCTCAAGAATTAGAAGACTACATTGAACAGCATTCTGAAAATGAACCAGAATTGTTAGCCAGACTGAATAAAGAAACTTATCAAAAAATACTTTTGCCTAGAATGTTAAGCGGGCATTTTCAAGGACGTGTTTTAAGCATGTTGTCTAAATTGATTCGCCCGGTAAATATTCTTGAAATCGGAACTTATACAGGATATGCTGCTTTATGCTTATGCGAAGGAATGCAGGAAAATGGACAGTTACATACCATTGATATTAAGGAAGAGCTGGTTGATTTTCAACGAAAATACTTTGATGCTTCTCCGTGGGGAAAGCAAATTTTCCAGCATTTAGGCGAAGCTGTAAATATTATTCCAGATTTAGATGTAAAATTTGATTTAGTCTTTATTGATGCTGATAAGGAGAATTACCTCAATTACTGGGAAATGATTGTTCCAAAAATGAATAAGGGCGGCATTATTTTATCTGATAATGTTTTATGGAGCGGAAAAATCCTAGAACCTGTTCATCCAAATGACGTAAGTACAAAAGTTCTATTAGAATATAATCAACTTTTAAAAGATGATCCCAGAGTTGAAACAGTCTTGCTGCCAATTCGTGATGGATTGACGGTTTCAAGGGTATTATAATTTTTTAAGGTTATAAGATGCTAAGAGACTAAGCTTTTTAGTTTATTTATCTGTCATTAAAATTAGTTTTCAAAATGAATAATTCAAAAGAAATATATTCTGAAGGTTTTACAATAATAAATGATGTTTATACTGAAGATGAGATCGAAAAACTGATTTCATTAATTGAAGATAAAACCAAAAATGACTCTGATAATGCTACTTTTAGAAGATCTCAGGATCTATTTGCCATTAGACAGTTTCACAAAGAAATACCTGAAATATTGGACTTTGTTTTTAATGAAAATTTAAAAGAAATTATTGAATCGAATTTTGGAAAAAGATATTTTATAACCAAATCCATATATTTTGACAAGCCTGAAAAATCAAATTGGTTTGTGGCTTATCATCAAGATTTAACCATTTCTGTTGACAAAAAAATTGAAGTTGAAAATTTTGAAAATTGGACTTTAAAACAAAATCAATTTGCAGTTCAGCCTCCAAAAGAAATTTTAGAAGATAATTTCACGATCAGAATCCATATTGATAAAACTACAAAGGATAATGGAGCTTTAAAAGTGATCAATAATTCACATTCAAAAGGAATTTTGAGAATTGAAAATCTAAATTTTGAAACTGAAAAAGAAACGATTTGTGAAGTTGAAAAAGGCGGCATAATGATTATGAAACCGCTATTGTTTCATGCTTCGAATAAAACTACAAATAACGAACGAAGAAGAGTTATTCACATAGAATTTAGCAAACAACAACTTCCAGAAGGATTAGATTGGAGTGAAAAAACGAATTTAAAAAATTAATCCATACATACATTTAAAAGGAAAAGGCTTTAGCCAAATACCTATTTGTATTTTGACTAAGGCCTTTTATTTGCCCATACAAAAAACCTCCAGCTTAGCTGGAGGTTTTTTGTAATATATCTTTAAAATCTTAGAATCTCAGAAACTTAGAACCTTAGCATCTTAAAAAAAACTATCCTGGGAAATATTGCGGTTTTAATTTTCTATACACTAAATAAAGCAGTGATCCGAAAAGTGCTCCAAAGAAATATCCTGCTAGAATATCGCCTGGATAATGGAGTCCCAAATAAATACGGCTGTAAGCAAAAACTAAAGGCCATAAAAATATAAGTCCAAAATATTTGAAGTGACGTTTTAAAACTAAAAACAGGAAAGTAGCAACCGCCATAGTATTCGCCGCATGTCCAGAGAAAAAACTATATGATTTTCTAACCTGCACAATACGAATAATTGAAGCTAAATCTGGATTATTACAAGGGCGTAAACGTTGAAAAGTATGCTTAAATAAATTACAAGTTTGATCTGTAAAAGCAATCAAAATTGCTACAAACAGCAATACATACAAAGTTTGTCTGCCACCTATTTTTTTATAAATTAGATAAAAAAACAATAAGAAAAGTGGGGTCCAATGCAGCTGATCTGTAATAAAAAGCCAAAAGTTATCGTATTTTTCAGAACCAAGTCCATTAAGGTATATTAATAGATTAGTATCTAACTCCTTTATTGTTTCAAGCATTATCTTTGGCGTTTAATAGGTCCGGAAATGGTATCAATATCTTCTTTTACTTTGTCGATTTCATTGGCTGTGTCTCCTAAAAGGCTTCCATTTTCTCCAAGTATATTAGATTTTGCATTATTAATTTCTGCATTAATATTTCCAGTAATATCAGTCAAAGATTTAGAGTCAAGACCATTAGCCTCTGCTCCTTTTTGAATTTCACTTTTAATATCATTAGTTGCATTTTTTAATTGAGCCATAGCTTTACCCATTGTGCGTGCAATTTCCGGCACTTTATCAGAACCAAAAAGCATTAGTACAATAAACAGTATAAAAACTAATTCTCCTCCTCCTATACCAAACATAACTTTTATTTTTGTTGTCGCAAAGATATTAAATTTTGCAGCGTAGAGTTTTAAATTTAACTTAAAAAGTCCTTTAAAATGCATTTTAATAAAAAAGAAAAAGTTCATCAAGCTTTTACAAACCTGATGAACTTTTAATTATCTTTTTATTAGTCTAGTCAAATTTTGACTTTGTTTCAGCTTTTGGCCAAGAATTATTAGTAACATCGATATCTGCTGTTAACAGTTTTGGATCTATTTGAATACTCTTAATTGCTTTTGTTGTAGCGTATACTTTTTTAGCTGTTTCATTACTTTTTCTCCAAATTTGAGCAGGATATTTATAACTGTCTTTAGAGCCGTCTTCATAAGTAATTTCTACCAAAATTGGCATGATCATTCCGCCTGGTTTATTAAACTCTACTTCATAGAAATATTTAGGAGATTTGATACTTGCTTTTTCCTCAGCAGTAAAAGTTTGATCTATATAATCTGCCAAAGGTTTAAAATCGTCTACTTTTAAAGCTTTTTTCTTAGATGCATTTACCTCAGCATTGTCTCCAGAAACTAAGTAAACAAAAGGTCCTTTTTCATATTCAAAACGCCCTTTTCTTACTTTAACATCTTTAAGATCTGCAGTAGGAGTATCTGATACATAAAATTGTTTTACTTCCTTAATCCCGATATCTACAAAATCAGTTGAATAAAACCATCCTCTAAAGAACCAATCCAAATCTACTGCCGAAGCATCTTCCATTGTTCTAAAGAAGTCTTCTGGGGTTGGATGCTTGAATTTCCATCTGTTTGAGTACGTTTTAAAAGCATGATCAAACAATTCTCTTCCCATAACCACTTCTCGTAAAATATTAAGACCTGTTGCTGGTTTCCCGTATGCATTATTTCCGAATTGGTGAATAGTTTCAGAGTTTGACATAATTGGCTCTAAAAACTTTTGATCTCCACTCATGTAAGGAACAATATTTTTTGCAGGCCCTCTTCTTGAAGGGAATGTTGGATCTAATTCCTGCTCTGCCAAATATTCTAAAAATGAATTCAATCCTTCATCCATCCATGTCCACTGACGTTCGTCAGAGTTTACAATCATTGGAAAAAAGTTATGACCAACTTCGTGAATAACAACACCAATCATTCCGTTTTTAACCTCTTTAGGCGTAACTCCATTTTCGTCTGGACGACCATAATTCCAGCAAATCATTGGATATTCCATTCCTTGATCTTCTGCAGAAACTGAAACTGCTTTTGGATAAGGATAATCAAAAGTATGAGAAGAATAGCTTTTTAAAGTGTGGGCAACAGTCATCGTAGAAGTTTCTCCCCAAAGCGGATTTGCTTCTTTTGGATAAACAGATTCTGCCATTACAATTTTGTTATTCAATTTAACAGCCATTGCATCGTAAATGAATTTTCTAGAAGAAGCAATTCCAAAATCACGAACATTTTTAGCACTGAATTTCCAAGTTTTTTTCTTTTCAGAAAAACCTTTTTCAGCTGCTTCTGCTTCAGCCTGTGTTACAATAACAACTGGTTTATCAAATGATTTTTGAGCCTGTTCGTATCTTTTTACTTGCTCTGCTGTAAAAACCTCGCTTCTGTTTGTTAATTCTCCAGTTGCATCAATTACGTGATCTGCAGGAACTGTAATATTTACATCGAAGTTTCCAAAAGGAAGAGCAAACTCTCCGCTTCCCCAAAACTGCATATTCTGCCAGCCCTCAACATCATTATAAACTGCCATTCTTGGATAGAACTGAGCAATTACGTAAAGTTTATTACCATCTTTTTCAAATAATTCATATCCAGAACGCCCACCTTCTTTTCTATAATTATTGATATTATACCACCATTTTATGGAGAAAGACATTTTTTCTCCAGGTTTTAAAGGAGATGTTAAGTTAATACGCATCATTGTTTCATTGATGGTATATGAAAGTGCATTTCCTTTAGCATCTTTAACTTGCTCAATATTAAAGCCGCGTTCTAAATCTTTTTTCAAATATTTTGAAGAGAAGCCTTCAAGAGGTAGAACCTGATTTATTCTTTCTCCCTCTGCCAGCGAAGTTTGTCCATTTGCTTTTGCTTGATTTTGATCTAACTGCACCCATAAATACTCCAGACTGTCTGGCGAATTATTGGTATATGTTATTGTCTCAGACCCAGATAGTTTTGAATTTTTATCATCTAACTCAACATCAATCTTGTAATCTGCCTGCTGTTGGTAGTAAGCAGGTCCCGGAGCTCCAGAAGCTGTACGAAACATGTTTGGAGTTGCCAGCAAATCGTACATTTGACTAAACTTATTGGTATCGTATTTTCCCTGTTGCTTTACAGGTGGAGTGGTTGCTTTTTCCTGAGCAACTAACATTGCAGGAAAAAGTAATAATAATGAAAGTTTTTTCATAAAAGTTTAATGGTAATTTATCAGGTCGTGAAAATAGTAATTAAAACAATAAATTTTAACATTTGTTAATATTTTAACACTTCTTTCCTTGAAGATTCTGTAAAAAGAACACTTCTTTTGGTATCAAATGCTGATATATGTGTAATGTTTTGTTGTTCTGCATTCCAATCTACTAAAATTGTATTTGAGATTTCTAGGGTTTTGAATTTATCTACATCCTTAATCCTTGAGTAACAAACCAACACATCATCTGCTTCAATTTCTTTGGATAAAAAAGCAATCGTTTTTGACTGTCCGTTAACTTTAATTGTAAAGTTTTCAGTTAGATATTTTTTCAACAAATCAATATCTGCCTGTGTTTCTTTACTGGTGCCTACGAATGTTTTTTTACGATATTTTTTTTCCATCGCATTATTCAAATCATCAATAAAAATGCGGGAAGTAATCTGCAGCATTTTTTTTTCGGCAGCGTAATTCACTTGAAAAACACCAACATAAAATTTATGAAAAGTAAATGCAGAAGTCAGCAAAAACACAACTCCAAGCAGGCAGTAAATTAATCTATTTTTCATTTTTTACCAGCAGCGACTTTCTTAAATTCTTTATTCTTATTGACCATAAAATCCATCAATTGGAATTTTTGATCAGGATCAACAAGTTCTTTCGAGTGCGGATCATTTGAGCAGTACATTAAAAATAATTCTATTTCATCATCTTTAAGGCTCAATGTTTTGGTATAAAAATCTTTTGTAAAATTATCTTTAGCATATTCTACAAAAGCGATATCAGTAACTTCTTCGTCTTTAACATCTTCTTTTTTACTTAGAAGTTTTTTGACATCTTTAAATATTCGCACAAAATCAGTTCCATATTTGATGGTTTGATCAGAAAGCATTGCAGTATTTTTTGCTGTTGACTGTTTGTCGTCTTCAAACTGCATATCTACATAATGCTGCGAATTTTGATCGAGTGATTTTACTTTTAATTCTTTATGAACAACAACTTCTTTAAGTTGATTATTAACTAAATCCAGTTTTAGTTTAAACAGAACCTCTGCACAGTCTTTTTCTGTTAAAACAATCTTTTTCGATTGAAAAGCGAGACCAGAAAACAACAAAGTGTCTTTTGGACGAGCCATAATATCAAATAAACCGCCGGCACCGATAAATGTTCTGACATTAGCATTAATATTCATTACATAGCCGCTTTCTATCGTTAGAAAATCATTTATAACTTGACCATGTAGTGGTTTCCTTGAACCGTTTTGCCCTAATACGATTTGACAAAATAAGCAGACAACGAGTACTCCTAATTTATTTTTCATTTTCGAGAATTGTTAGATATTTTCTTGCTAGATCTGTGATTAAAAACATACTCATTGTTTTGTTTTTGGTATTCAAAGATACAGCAAATTCAGCATCTTCTATACAAAATAATTGAAATCCTTTTATATAATCCACAGGTATTTTCAATCTTTGCGTATAATAATTCTCATCAAAAAGATATTCTAATTTTCTAAAAAGCGCTTCTTTTTTCTCAACGTTTACCTCTTTTTTCAGCATTGCAGTGCGTCCAGAAATTCCATTTAAAAGCTTATCAACTGAAGTTGAATTCGCCGTATAAACTTTTCTTTCTGCCGGAGTGTATTTTTTTTGTCCGTACGGAATTATCCCCAAATTTTCGGCGGTAATATTTGCATTTTCATTTACAATTACCTCTTTTAATTCCACTTCTTTTGCGTTCATTTTTACGATCAGTAAATTTGAAGTCAGATCTTCTATTGTAATTCTTTTTTTAAGAGGCTCTAAATTGACTGCAGAAAAAACCAAAACTTCTCCTTCTCTTACTGCAATTGAAAAATTACCATCAGAATCTGAGACTGCTGTAACTTGGGTTGCGTTGTTAATTATATTTACTCCTTCAATCGGCGTTGACTGCTCCATTATTCTTCCTAACAACTCTCTAGAATTGCTTTTTTGCCCAAAACCAATCTGAACAAAAATCAAAAGCATTATAACAGATATTTTTTTACTTATTTTCACTCGCAATTATTTCTTTATACTTTGTTGCTAATTCCCCCAAAAGGAATTCGGTAGACGTTTTATTTTTAGAATTCAAAATCACCGTAAATTTTTCATTATCCACAGCATAATATTCAAAGCCTTTTACATATTCTGCTGGAATTTTCAAGCGGTTAATAAAGTGATCCAAACTAAACATATTCTCCAGAAGTTTCATAAAAAACTCCTTTTTCTCCACCGCCGCCTCTTTTTTCAGCATTGCCGTTCTTCCTGAGAAAAAATTCAACAGCGGATCTGCGGATATTGAGCCGCCAACCATTCCGCCGCCGTTTGCTGTAGCATTTAGCGCAGTGGCTGTCTGTAATTTTCGTTCTGCTGCGGTATATTTTTTCTGCCCTTCAGGAATTATTCCCAAACTTTCAGCATTAATATTATCATATCTCTTTATAACAACTTCTTGAAGCTGATACATGACCATATTAAGATTTACTGTAAAATTAAGATTGGAAAAATCTTCTGGTTTCAGCATAATTCTTTTCTCCTTAAAACTTATTGAAGAAAAAACCAGCACATCATCTGCTTTTGCCAAAATCGAAAAAGAGCCAGAATCGCTTGTTGATACTGTTTCTTCTGTCTGCGCATTAATTACATAAACACCATCTAAACTTGAGGTATTAGAAGCTATTTTACCAGTAAAAACAGACCGCTCTTGAACCTGAGACAAGCAAGCCTGCCCGACCATAACAAATAAAAAACAAGTAATTTTCTGAATCAAAATGAAATATATTAGAAATATTCTTAAAAGGGTAAAAATATCTTAATATGATCCAAATTTAGTATTAACGACTTGGTAAAAATATGTTAATTAAAACAATAAAAATTAATACAAAAACGGAGTTTTTAATATCTTTAACGGACAAAATTTGAGTTTAAAAAATCATGAAGAGCATTATTATTGCAAGTACCTCTACTCTGCACGGAGGCAAATACTTAGAATACCTTTTACCTACTTTAAAAGAACATTTTAAAAACTGCAAAACAATATTATTTATTCCTTATGCACGCCCCAGCGGGATTTCACATGAGAAATACACGCAGAAAGCAGCAGAAGCATTTGCCTCAATTAATATTGAAGTTAAAGGAATTCACGAATTTGAAGATCCTCAAGTCGCTGTAAAAGAAGCTGAAGGAATATTTACAGGAGGCGGAAATACATTTTTACTGGTTAGTCAGCTTTACAAAAATAATATCATGCAATTAGTCGCTGAAACAGTAAAAAACGGCACTCCTTATTTAGGATCAAGTGCTGGAAGCAATATCTGCGGATTATCGATGCAGACTACAAACGACATGCCTATTATTTACCCGCCAAGCTTTCAAACTTTAGGATTAATTCCTTTTAATTTAAATCCGCATTATTTAGAGGCCGATTTACAGTCAAAACATATGGGCGAAACCCGCGAAACCAGAATTAAAGAGTTTCACGCATTTAATTCAATTCCCGTTTTGGGATTAAGAGAAGGAAGCTGGCTCGAAGTTAAAGGTGAAAAAATCATCCTAAAAGGCGATTTGAAAGCGAGACTTTTCAAGAAAAACGAAACACCACAGGAATTAGAAAGCGAAAGTGATTTGAGCGACTTAAAATAAATTTCAAAATTTTTAAATTCCAAATTCCAAATTTTTAGCATTTATCTCTTTCTTAAACTTGGAATTTTGAATTTAAAAATATTGGAATTTAAGCAAATTGGTCTAAAAACAAAAAAGCCTCAAACAATGTTTGAGGCTTTTGAAGAGCGAAAGACGAGGCTCGAACTCGCGACAACCAGCTTGGAAGGCTGGAGCTCTACCAACTGAGCTACTTTCGCATTAACAGGGTGCAAATATAAATAATTTAATCTTTAAAAAAAACTAAAATCAAAAATTATTTACTTTTGACAAAAAAACCGAAATTAAAATATTTTGGTTTTTTAGAGCGAAAGACGAGGCTCGAACTCGCGACAACCAGCTTGGAAGGCTGGAGCTCTACCAACTGAGCTACTTTCGCATTGGTGGTGCAAATATAAAAAGAAAGTTAAGTTCAAAACAAGCTTTTTGGCAAAAAAAATCAATAAAAAACAACAATTATTTATAACTTATTTAAAATTAAAAAGTTATAAATTCAATATTTTTTAAAAAATCATGATTACAATTAAAGAAATTCCATCAAAAGAAACTTATGCCGTGCGTCAACCTGTTTTAAGAAAAGGCAAACCTATAGAAAGCTGTATCTTTGAAGGTGATGATTTAGAAACCACTCACCATTTTGGTTTATTTGATAATGAAAATTTAATAGGAATTATTTCCTTGTTTAATAAAATCAACACTATATTTGCCGAACAAAATCAAGCTCAAATTCGAGGGATGGCAGTCTTAGAAACGCATCAAAAAATGGGATTTGGCGAGGCTTTGGTAAGACATTGTGAAACCTACTGCAATGAAAACAAAGTCGATTTGATTTGGTTTAACGCCAGAACAACAGCTGTTGGCTTTTATCAAAAAATGGATTACCAGCCCCTAGGTGAATCATTTGATATTAAAGACGTTGGCGAACATTATTTGATGTTTAAAAAATTATAGAATGAAAAAACTTTACTTCGTATTAGTAATATCCTTTTTTTTGGGATGTAAAAAAGACACCCCAAAACCAGCCCCCGCCATTAAAAAAACGGTGCCGGCAATCATACTTACTGACGAAAGAAAAGTTGAAATAGATACAGCTTTAATCGGCACTTTTAAAAGCGAAACATTAAAACAATTTTATATCGCATCTGAAAACAAAACAGTCTGGGGAAACCTTGAAAAGAGAACATACGTTTTATCTCAATTGCAAAAATCGGACGAATTAGGCTTAGAACCAGAAGATTACAAAGCATCTCAGCTAAAAAAGTTTGAAGACAAAGTTAGTTCTCTCACTGATTCTGACTTGGCTACTTATGACATCTTATTGACTTATAATTTTGAAAAATATCTCAATCATTTGCACAAAGGAAAACTGGATCCCAAGAAAATCTATACCAATTGGGATCTAGAAGAAAAAGTATTGGATATAAATTCTGTTCTGATAAAAGCTTTTAACAGAAACAAACTCGACAGTATTGTCGAAAATATTCAGCCAAAAACACAAACCTACAAACAGCTTTTGAAAGCATTGGAAATAATAAATACATTTCCAGATGATGATATAAAAAACATCGAATCTGTCGAAAAAATTACCTTAAACGATACCAATTCCGCCTTAGTAAATATTAAAAAAAAGCTGCTGTTTTGGAAAGATATGACTGGAAAAGACAGTCTTACAAAAATTTACGATAAAAAAACTTTCGAAGCAGTTAAGAAGTTTCAAGAAAGACACGGACTTGCTTCTGATGGCGTTATAGGGACTGGAACAATCAGTGCTTTAAATTATACTAAAGAAAGAAGAAGGAACCAGATTATTGCCAATTTGGAAAGATGGAGATGGTATCCTAATGAATTATCGGAAAACTATTTTATTATAAATATTCCTGATTACAGCTTGAATGTTGTTGAAAATCAAGACACGACCTTAGTTAGAAATGTTGTTGTAGGGACTAGTAAAAGAAGAACTCCTATTATTACTTCGTTTTTAAAAACAGTTGTTTTTAATCCGACTTGGACGGTACCTCCTACTATTTTAAAAGAGGATGTTGTTCCTGCTATGAAACGTAACCGAAATTATTTAGCTAAAAAAAATATTACCATTTATGATTCGTCTGGAAATGTTGTCGATCCGATTGCTTGGAACGAAAACAAACCCAATAGATATCGCTATGTACAAAGTCCTGGAAGCTCGAATTCGCTGGGATTAATGAAAATATTATTTCCAAATCATCATAGTGTTTATCTGCACGATACCAATCACCGTAACATTTTTGGCCGCAGCAACCGTTCTATGAGCTCAGGCTGTGTGCGTGTTGAAAACCCTCTCGAACTTGCACAGCATATTTTGGATGTGGATGGTAACTGGCCTCAAGATCGAATTGATACTATCATTGCTTCTAAAAAAACCATGAGTTTTAAAATCACAAAAAAATATGATTTATACCAATGGTATTGGACAGCTTGGAGCAAAAAAAATCAGCTCCTTTTTAGAGCTGATATTTATAATCTAGATTCGGATTTATATGATAAACTAAGAAATTAGTCGCTCTTCCATCGCGAAACTTCTAGATGGATGATAGATATATAAACACGATTTGTCTTTTATTAACTGAATTATTTCACTGGTCATTTCTACTGGAAGAGCAGGACAACCTTGGCTTCTTCCTAATCTTTTATGGTTTCTGATGAATGACTCAGATACATAATCTGCTCCGTGCATAACAACACCTCTTTGACGTGCATTGTCGTTTACACCATCTTCTAAACCATCTAAACGTAGAGAAGCACCATGTTTTCCCTGATATATTTCGCCAGTAGCATAAAAGCCTAAACTGCTTTTAAATGAAGAATTTAGATTTGAAAATGCAGATGCAAACTCTTCTCCAGTATTTCTTCCATGAGCTACAAGTGAATTAAATAAGATTTTATTAGTTGTCAAATCAATTACCCACAAACGTTTTGTGTTTGATGACATACTAAAGTCGATTAACGTTAAAATGTTTTTCTTGATAACTCCTTTTTCTTTCAACAAATAAAATCCTTTTAAAGCTTCCGAGAAAGTTTTAAGTTCCGGCATTTTAAAGTTGTTAGAATTTAAAGTGTTATAAACGCTTTCAATCTTTGAATCAACTGTAACTTTTTCAACTTTAGCAATTGATTTTACGACAGCGTTTGTTTTAAGGTCGGTAGTGTTTTTTGAATCTTTTCCAAAAGATAAAAGCAAAAACACAAATAGCGGATAGATTTTGTAAATCATTGAATTTCTTTAGGTTAAACAAAAACTTGGGTATGGCAAAAATATAAATAATTCATTCCTTGCAAAATATAATCCTGATTTTCAGGCCTTTTTTACTTAAATTTTAACATTATTAACATAAAAACGCTGGTTATGTAAGATTTCTTCTTACGCTAAAAATCATAACATTTTTGCCTTTTTTCTTAAAAAAAGCTGAATAAAATGGAAATCTTGAAACGAAAACTGTAACAAGTAGAACAAAAATTAGTCTATTGTTTCTATATTAAAGTAATTTTGGACATTGTTTGCCATCAATTTCATGAAAAAAATAATTCTATTCGGTTTTCTATTTACTGCCTTGTGCGGTTACAGTCAAAAAAAAGCAATTCAGGCGCAGGTAACTTCACAGTATATTTCTATTGACGGAAAACTAGATGAACCAGCATGGGAAAATGCACCGATCGCTACGGATTTTATTATGCTGGAACCAGACAACGGGAAATCTATTCCTTTTGAAAAAAGAACAGAAGTTAAAGTTCTTTATAATAATGATGCGATTTACATCGGCGCTATGATGTATGATGATGAACCTTCTAAAATTTTAAAAGAAATCTCGCAGCGGGATAACTTTGGAACCGCAGATCTTTTTGGTGTTTTTATAAATGGTTTTAATGATGGTCAGCAGGATTTTATGTTTTATGTTTCTGCTGCAGATGTTCAGGGTGACTGCATTATGACCGATGCAAATGGCGAAGATTATTCTTGGGATGCTGTCTGGATCAGTAAAGCTGCTGTAAAAGAAAATGGATGGGTTGTCGAAATTAAAATACCATATTCAGCATTACGTTTTTCTGCAGAAAATAAACAAACTTGGGGAATCAATTTTTTTAGGGAAGTAAAACGTGATCGCTTTAAATACACCTGGAATTTTATAGACAGTAAAATAGGAACTTTTACACAGCAGGCGGGAACTTTAGAAGGAATCGAAAATATAAAACCTCCTACTCGATTGTTTTTGATGCCTTATGCATCGTACTATTTAAATGCAGGAGACGGACAAAAGACTTACGGAACCCTAAAAGGCGGAATGGACATTAAGTACGGAATAAATGATGCTTTTACTATTGACGCTATTTTAATTCCTGATTTTGGGCAAACAAAATATGACGATCAGATTTTAAATCTCGGTCCTTTTGAACAGCAGTTTAATGAAAACAGAGCTTTTTTTACAGAAGGAACAGATTTATTCAGCAAAGGAAATATGTTTTATTCCAGAAGAATTGGAGGCGCGCCGTCAACCGATCCTTCAATAAATGAAAACGAAGAAATTATTGAATTGCCCTCAGCTGTAAATCTTGTAAACGCATTAAAGGTTTCGGGAAGAACCAAAAAAGGCTTAGGAATTGGAGTTTTAAATGCTGTTACAGAAAAAACTTTTGCAGGCATAAGAGACACAATCACTGGCGAAACTAGGCGAGAAGTCGTAGAACCACTTACCAATTACAATGTTTTGGTTTTGGATCAGCGTTTTCGTAAAAATTCATCTGTAACATTTATTAATACCAATGTCAGCCGGAATGGGCATTTTAGAGATGCGAATGTTACTGGATTGGCTTGGGATTTAAACACAAAAGCAAATACGTATAGTTTGTTTGGAAATGCCAAATACAGCGTTATAAATGATGTGGAAGATAAAAAGGGATTTTATTCTACCATAAGTCTTGCAGAAACCAGTGGAAACTATAGATACAGCATCGGATCTGATTTTGTAACGAAAGACTACGATCCTAACGATCTCGGAATTAATTTCTACACCAACTATTATAATTTTTACGGGAATGCAAATTATAGAATTCTAAATCCTACTAAAAAGTTCAACACTTTTAGAATCAACTATAATATGTATACTGAATTTAACAAAGAATCTGGAAAATTGCAGGACAACAGCATTAACGCAAATTTGAATTTGACAACGGTTAAAAATAATTATTACGGGACTGGGATTACTTTTTATCCTCTAGAAATTTACGATTATTACGAACCTCGTGCGGAGAACAGATATGTTACCATTCCAAGAAGAATTGAAACCTGGGGAAGTATTTCAACAAACTACAATCACAAATTTGCCATAGACTTAAACGGAACTTTTAATGTTTTTGATGAATCTGAAAGAATTACTTATGGCTTTGATATTGGGCCAAGATATCGTTTCAGCGATAAACTTTTATTGACTTATTTCTTTAGTTACCTCAGAAAAAATAACAATAAGGGTTATATCGACCAAATTGATGCCGATGATAATGATAATACTCCAAACGAAATTATTTTTGCCAACAGAAATGTTATTACGTATTCTAACACTTTAGGAGGTAAATATGCCGTAAACAGTGCCATGACAATTAATCTGTCTGTTCGACAATATTGGTCTTATGCCGATAATAAAAATATTCTTCTTTTGGAACCAGACGGAGATTTAAATCCGTATCCGCAATACACAACCAATAAAAATTCCAGTTTTTATTCTTGGAATGCCGATTTATCACTTTCTTGGTGGTTTGCTCCTGGAAGCCAGCTTTCTGCTTTGTATAGAAACAATGCATCTAATTTTGAACGAATTATTGATAAAGATTTCAAACACAATGTTTCTGGACTTCTAAATAATGACGCCTTAAAACACATCTTTTCAGTAAGCGTGAAATATTTTATTGACTATAATGCTGTCAAAAATAAAGTCGGAAAAAGAGCTTAGCGTGAATTAATTTTAAAAAATAAAGACTTCTATAATTAAATTACTATTTTTTATAAGACTTCATTTTATTAAACATAAATGTAACAAAGCTTTCTTTGCCAATTTTATAAATGACTTATCTTTGTAGAAAACAAAAAAGTAATGAACAAAAAAGTTATCCTTATGATTTTAGATGGTTGGGGAAAATCTCCTGACCCTAAAGTATCTGCAATAGACAATGCAAATGTTCCTTTTATAAACAGTCTTTATAAAAATTACCCAAGCGCACAGCTTAGAACCGACGGTTTAAATGTTGGTTTACCAGAAGGACAAATGGGAAACAGCGAGGTTGGACACATGAATCTTGGTGCTGGAAGAATTGTATATCAGGATTTAGCAAAAATAAACTTAGCCGTAGAACATAAAACTTTAGCAAAAGAACAAGTTTTAATTGATGCTTTTACTTATGCTAAAAACAATAATAAAAAAGTACACTTTTTAGGATTAGTTTCAGATGGTGGTGTTCACTCACATACCTCACACCTTCGTGGGTTAATCGATGCTTCTCAAGAATATGGTTTAGACCAAGTTTACGTGCACGCCTTTACAGACGGACGTGACGTTGATCCTAAATCTGGAGCAAAATACATTCATGATTTAGAAGATTATATCAAAGATACTCCTGTAAAAATTGCTTCGATCATTGGCCGTTACTATTCAATGGACCGTGACAGACGCTGGGAACGTATTAAATTAGCATACGATTTAGTAGTTAACGGAATCGGAATTCCGTCTACAAATCCTGTAGCAAGTGTTCTAGACAGCTACGCACATGAAGTTACAGACGAATTTATCGCTCCAGTTGTAATTGTGGATGAAGAGCAAAAACCTCTAGCAACAATTGTTGAAGGTGATGTTGTAATCTTCTTTAACTTTAGAACAGACAGAGGCCGTGAACTTACAGAAGCACTTTCGCAGCAAGACTTTCACGAGCAGAATATGCATAAACTAAACTTGTATTATGTAACATTGACAAACTACGACGAAACTTACCAAAACGTAAAAGTAGTTTACAATAAAGATAATATTACCGAAACCCTTGGTGAAGTTTTAGAAAAAGCTGGTAAAAAACAAATTAGAATTGCTGAGACAGAGAAATATCCACACGTAACATTTTTCTTTTCTGGCGGTAGAGAAACTCCTTTTGAAGGTGAATCTAGAATTTTAAGAAATTCTCCAAAAGTTGCCACTTACGATTTACAGCCAGAAATGAGTGCTTACGAATTGGCAGACGCACTTGTTCCTGAATTAAATAAAGGTGAAGTTGATTTCGTTTGCTTGAACTTTGCAAATGGTGACATGGTTGGGCATACTGGAATTATGGAAGCTGCAATTAAAGCTTGTGAAGCTGTTGATGCTTGTGCTAAAAAAGTTATCGACGCCGCTCTTGCTAACGATTACACTACAATTGTAATTGCCGATCACGGAAACTGCGAAACTATGATCAATCCTGATGGATCTCCAAATACAGCACACACAACAAACCCAGTGCCGATTATTTTGGTTGACAAACAATTAAAAAGCATTCAAGATGGTGTTTTAGGTGACATCGCCCCTACCATTTTAGAATTAATGGGAGTACAGCAGCCAAATGCTATGACTTGTCATTCGCTTTTGTAGAAAATATTTTTCTTTATATAAAAATAGGCGAATTCTAAAGAATTCGCCTATTTTATTTTTATGCATTTTTTTTCATTTCATGACAAAACTGTGCACACTTCTTGATAATCTTAGACAATGAAATAATGATAAACCTGCTCCACACCATAAATTATTAGTCCAATAATTCCGCCCACTAAAGTTCCGTTGATTCTGATATATTGCAGGTCTTTACCGATTTCCAGTTCTAATTTTTCCGAAACTTCTTTTCCGTCCCAAGATTTTACGGTCGACGAAATTAAATCGCCAATTACTTTTTTGTTATTTAAAAGAATCGAAAGTAAATCATTTTTAATAAAATTATTGATCTTATTAATCATGACTTGATCTTCTTGAATTCCGTTTCCAAAGGTTTGAATTAAATTTGAAATGCTGTTTTTTATAGAAGATTCATCTCCTTTACTTAAATCATTTGTTATGGAGAGTTTTATTTCATCCCAAATTCCATTAATATAATCTTGCACTTCTTTTTTTCCAACAAAACCCAAAATCATATCGTTGATTTTAACCCTCATTTCTTCTGAATTTTTTACTTTTTCCAGAAAGTCAAAAATATACTCATCTATCTTTAGGCGAACTGCACTTTCCGGCTTCTTCGCTTCATCTAAAAAATCTTGCAAACCATTAAAAACACCTTCAGTAATACTTTTATCCGCCAGTCCGAAACTTAAAAATGGCGTTGAAGCCTTTACTTTTTGTCTTATTAAGTCTTTATTATTGGTCAATTCGCTGCTCATTACCTCAAGAAGATTAGTCAGCATTTGATTTTTCAAATCTCCTTTCTGCAAAGGCTCTAGTGCGACGGCAACCCAATTTCCAAAATTTATTCCTTCCATTTTCGCTGCAAATTGAACCTGAATAAATCTTTTTACATCTTCATCTTTTATCGTTCTTAAAATTCCTGGAATGATATTGACTGCAACTGCATCGGCAATTTTATTGGCATTTTCTGTCTGCGAAAGCCAGTCTGATGCTTTGTTTGCAAAATTGAATTCATCTAGTTTGATTTCTAACTTTTCACGATTCAAAAATTCTTCCGAAACAAAATTTCCAAGATTTTCTCCTATCTCGTTTTTCTTAGTCGGAATAATTGCCGTGTGCCAAATCGGAATTCCTAATGGATGACGAAATAGCGCAACAACCGCAAACCAATCGGCGATTCCTCCCACCATTGCAGCTTCGCTAAATGCTTGAAGCATTGGGATTTTAAAATAAATAGCAATTATGAAGAGTAAAACTGCAACACCTAAAAGTGCCAGTGCATTTCTCTTCATTCTTTTCAGTGCCTTTACTTTTGATATATCTTGATCTATAGTAGTTTCCATGATTACAAAACGTTTTTACTACTAATTTAGGGCTTTTTAGCGAGATATTAAAGCAAAAAAAGTCTGCCAGCAATTCACCAATTTCCACGAATTATAATTTAACTGAATTATTCAACAATATTCAATTAGTGGAAATTTGTAAAATTCGTGACGAAAAAAAATATGACCTCCTTAGAAACTTAATTTTCAGCATAAAATTTTACTTAAAAAATAATATTAAAAATTGTACTTTTGCGAACTGAAAATGGGAAAAATATGATTATCCAAAAAACTAGGGAGGAAATCGAATTAATGCGCGAAAGTGCACTAATCGTATCAAAAACATTAGGAATGATTGCTTCTGAAATTAAAGAAGGAGTTACTACATTATATCTTGACAAATTAGCCGAAGAATTTATTCGTGATCACGGTGCTGTTCCAAGCTTTTTGGGACTGTATGATTTCCCGAATTCTCTTTGCATGAGCCCAAATGCTCAGGTTGTTCATGGTATTCCTAACAATGTTCCACTAAAAAATGGTGATGTAATTTCGGTTGACTGTGGTGCTTTTAAAAATGGTTATCACGGAGATCACGCTTACAGTTTTGAGATTGGTGAAGTTGCTCCAGAAGTAAAAAAACTTTTAAGAGTTACTAAAGAATCTCTTTACGTTGGAATTAGAGAATTTAAAGCTGGAAATCGCGTTGAAGATGTTGGAAATGCGATTCAAAAATATACAGAAGCGCACGGTTACGGAGTTGTTCGCGAATTGGTTGGACATGGTGTTGGTCAAAAAATGCACGAAGAGCCAGAAATGCCAAATTACGGAAAACGCGGACGCGGTAAACTTTTTGTTGAAGGAATGGTTGTTGCCATTGAACCTATGATCAACATGGGAACAAGAAACATCAAACAATTAAAAGACGGCTGGACAATTTTGACTGCTGACGGAAAACCAAGTGCACATTTCGAGCACGACGTAGCTTTAATTGATGGAAAACCAGAATTATTATCGACTTTTCAATACATCTACAAAGCTCTAGGAATCGAGAGTAATGAAGAAGATGAATTTAGACAAGTGCCACTAGTATTGTAAGAGCTATTCCACAGAGATTCACAAAGATATACGCCGAGATTCACAAAAAATTATTTATACGCCTTTTAAAATGTATTCTCAAAATTTAGTCTCCCAAGATGAACTGGATGCTATTTCGTATAAAATTATCGGTTTAGCAATTGAGGTTCACAGACAATTAGGTCCTGGTTTATTAGAATCTGCTTATCAGGAATGTTTGTATTATGAGATTAAGAATTCTGGCTTAATTGTTGAAAAACAAAAAGCTTTGCCTATAATCTATAAAGACATAAAATTAGACCACGGATATAGAATTGATTTACTGATAGAAAATAAAATAGTAATTGAATTAAAAACTGTTGAAGCTTTTACTGATGTCCATTTTGCGCAAATACTAACATATTTGAAACTCGGAAATTACCCATTAGGATTACTTATTAATTTTGATTCAAAAATATTAAAAAACAATATAAAAAGATTTATAAACACTTTGTGAAGCTCTGCGCTTACTTTGTGTAACTCTGCGAAAAAGCCCCATGAAAAAACTTTTCAAATTAGTACTTAATACCATTCCTCGCCCATTATTAATTCGTTTGAGTTATGTGGCGCGTCCTATTTTAGCTTTCTCTTTAAGAGGCGATAAATTTACAGATCCTATTGACGGCAGAAGCTTTAAATCTTTTTTGCCTTACGGATATGGGAAACAACGTAACAATGTGCTTTCGCCAAGCACGCTCTCATTAGAAAGACACCGTTTGCTTTGGTTGTATTTAAACGATCAGACTGATTTTTTTACAGCACCAAAAAAAGTGCTTCATTTTGCGCCGGAACAAGCTTTTTATAAATTATTCCGCAAGCAGAAAAATCTGGATTACACCACAACCGATTTGTTTTCGCCTCTTGCAGATGTAAAAGCAGATATTTGTAACCTTCCTTTTAAAGACAACGAATATGATGTGATTTTATGTAACCACGTTTTAGAACATATTCCAGATGATACAAAAGCGATGCAGGAATTATTCCGCGTTTTAAAACCAGGCGGAATGGCGATTTTACAAATTCCACAAGATTTAAACCGTGAAGTTACTTTCGCAGATGACTCGATTACAGATCAAAAAGAACGAGCAAAAATCTTTGGCCAATACGATCACGTTCGTATTTACGGACGCGATTATTTCGACAAACTAAGAAGCATTGGCTTTATCGTAATTGAAGAAGATTACACCAATAAAATTGCACCAGAATTGGTTGAAAAATATTGTTTAGCAAAAGGCGAAATTATTCCCCTTTGCTTTAAACCTGAAAACTAAACCATTTTTCAACATACAACTGACATAAGTTCATTTAAAAAGTTTTCAAAATAGCAATATTTGAAAACTTTTTACTTTTATAAGCCTTTACAAGAATACAACCCAACCAAACCTGAAATCTTGAAACCTACAAAATCATTTCAATTTTGCTTTGACATCAGCTTTGAAAAAAATCTGAATACTTTTCTTCCAACAGCTTATATCGTTGAAGATACCGATGAAATCAAATATTTAAATAAAAAGGCAACCACTGGAGTTATAGAAAGTTTCGGAATTGCTTTTGAAGATTTAGATTCTAATACCAAAAAGATACTTACAGCCTGCGAATCTTTAAAGCCAGAATTCATTTTTAAAAAATTCAGCGCCAAAATCAAATCGGCGAAGACAATTACTGATTTACAAAAAGATTCTAAAATTGATTTTGCGATCCGTCAGCATTTAAAATTCCATTTAAGTTCATTTTATAATCTGATAGTTCAAGAACAATTTCCATTGTCTCTTAACATCGGACCTGAAAAGGATTTTTACCGCTCAAGAGTTGCTGTTAATCCTTTGTTTTTTGAACCTCAAATTCAATTCGACAAACATTCAGAAGGCATTACTTATACCCTTTCTTTAAAAGAAAACGAAGTGGCTTTTTTACCAATGAATAACAATATTGATATTCTTTTGGATGAGCCGGGCTGGTTGGTTGTCAATAAAAAACTAGGACAGCTAAAGGAGCTTAACGCTAAAAAACTGATGCCTTTTTTAAAGAAAAATTCAATTGAAATTCCATCAAAATTAGTTGACGATTACTTTAAAAGTTTTATTCCCGAAATAGCCAAAAAAATAGATATTGAAGCAACTGGTTTTGAAGTCGAAAATCGCGATAAAATTATTTCGTGCACGATTCAGCCCATTCACGACTTTTTTAAAAACTGTTATTATCTTAATCTTTATTTCGATTATGACGGTTATTGTTTTGATGCTTCTAAAACAAAAAAATCACATTCGTTTGTTGATTTCAGTATTACCAATCAGCCTAAAATTATTCAATATAAAAGAAGTACAGAAGAGACTTTTTACACAGAAAAATTAGAAGAACTTGGTTTAAGCGTAATTAAAAATGAATTCTACGGATTGAATTCAGAAATCGAAAATCCGGATCCTTTTCTGAATATTCAATTTGTTATCGATCATAAAGAAGAACTTGAAAATCTCGGATTTAAAATTCAGAATTTAAAAGTCGAAAGCAAAGAAATCATTACAGAAAACCATATAGTTTCTGCATCAAAAGACAACAATGGAGATTGGTTTGACATCAAAATAATCATTACCATTGGAACTTATAAGATTAATTTCAGCGAAATTATTCCGAATATAAAAAGTAAAGAAAGACTCTTTCAGCTGCCCGACGGAAACTATTTTCTGATTCCTTTAGAATGGTTCAGCAAATATGGTTCTATGGCTAAACTGGCCAAAACGGAAAACGGAAAACTGCTTTTGCGCAAAAGTAATTTCACTGCTTTGGATGCAATTCCAGAAATCAAAGATGATGTAACTTATAAAGCCGAATACAAATCTTCAGATTTGTTAAAAGCAACTTTAAGACCGTATCAAATTGACGGAGTAAAATGGCTTTTGGGGCATTTCAATTCGAATCTAGGTGCGTGCCTAGCCGATGATATGGGACTTGGAAAGACTTTACAGACTTTAGCCGTTTTGGTTGCTGTGCAAGAACAACTAGGATTTACCACAAAAACCAGCAATTTTGATTTGTTTGCCAACGAAACGACAATCGAAAGAGAACCGCTTAAAGCTTTGATTGTTTTACCTTCTTCATTGGTTTTTAACTGGTACAATGAAGCAGGAAAATTCACGCCGCATTTTTCAAAAATGCAGTATGTGGGTAATGATAGAAAACAATTAGCGCATAGATTAGCGTCGACTGATTTAATTTTTACAAGTTACAGCATCATTCATCGTGATATTTCGGTTTTAGAAAAGTACGATTTTCGTTATTTAATTTTAGACGAAAGTCAATACATTAAAAATAAAAATTCTAAAATTTTTAAAGCGATAAACAAAATAAGCACAGGTCACAAAATTGCTTTAAGCGGTACTCCTATCGAAAATTCGCTTGACGATTTATGGTCGCAGATGCAGTTTATCAATCCAGATATCTTGGGAACTTATAATTTTTTCGCAGAAAATTTTAAAATCCCGATTGAGAAAAAACAAAATGAAGAAGTTTTATCTGAATTGAAAAATCTCGTTCAGCCTTACATTTTGAGACGAACCAAAGAACAGGTTTTAAAAGATTTGCCAGAATTATCTGAGCAGATTTATTACTGCGATATGGATCCGGAACAGGAAAAATTATACGAAAAAGAGAAATCGAAAGCGCGTAACTTTTTATTAAAAACAGATGGTTCAAGTCCAGATAAAATCAGTATTATCAATACATTGATGAAGTTGAGACAATTGAGCAATCATCCAAAAATGGTAGACAAGGAATCGGAAATTGATTCTGGAAAATATATTGCTGCAACCAATTATCTGGAGAATTTAGTTAAAGCAAAACAAAAAGTGATCATTTTCAGTTCGTTTGTTACCAATTTGAATTTTTATACCGATTGGTGCAAGGAAAACAAAATAGAGTATTGCGAAATTACTGGCGAAACTCCAGCGAGTAAAAGAGAACAGCAAGTCAATTTATTTCAGGAAAAAGAAAACCCATTATTGTTCTTCATCTCACTGAAAGCCGGAGGTGTTGGTTTAAACATCACGAAAGCTTCGTATGTTTTGTTCTTAGATCCTTGGTGGAATCCTTTTGCTGAAAAGCAAGGAATCGGCAGAGCGCATCGCATTGGGCAGTTAAATAAAGTAAATGTGATTCGATTTATTTCGAAAAATACAGTTGAAGAAAAAATAATCAAACTACAGGAAAACAAAAAACTGCTCTCGGATTCCCTTTTGGAAGAAAGTTATATTAATGATGAGATTGAAGCAAATTTAGATTACATTCTGAATTCTTAAAATCCTCAATCCAATAATTGGCATCTTATTACGTTTAATAAAATTGTTATATTTACAATCTTACAACGTAATAAGATGTCAAAATTTTTATACACAAGCTTTGTCCTGCTTTTTCTTTTAGTTTCGGCGAAAGCTCAGGAAACCCAAACTGAAATCGTTCCTCCATACAATATTAAAACTGTTACTTTTGTACAAAATGGAAATAATGTAGTTCCTATATTTGAATTAGGATCAACGTTCGAATTTCAATTTGACGATTTATTTGCAAGTGAAGCCAATTATTATTTTGAAGTTATTCATTGTGACTATAATTGGAAACCAACGGACATCCCTAAAACAGATTATATCAGCGGTTTAGACAATCAAAGAATTACCGATTACTCGAATTCTTTTAACACACTGCAGATTTATTCGCATTACAGACTGCCTTTTCCAAATCAGTTTACTACTCAATTAAGACTTTCAGGAAATTATATGCTGAGAATCCTTAATGAGGACAGAGAAATTGTTCTTTCAAGAAAATTTATTTTATTCGAAAATCATTCCACAGTTACTGCTCAGGTAAAGCGCAGCCGCAACCTTAGTAATATCGATCATAAACAAAATCTTGACTTTGCAATTTTGTCGAATGATATTACTTTTCAAACACCTTTGCAGAATGTAAAAGTGCTTTTACTGCAAAATGGAAACTTTCAAACGGCAATAAAAAATATTGTTCCCCAATATACAATTGGAAATCAGCTTATTTATAAATATGACAAAGAAACGCAGTTTTGGGGCGGCAATGAATTTTTATATTTTGAAAACAAGGACATTCGCGCAGCCAATAATAATGTTGGCCGTGTAGGCGCTAATAATGATATTTACAATGCCTATTTGTACACCAATGCGGCAAGAGGAAATCAGATTTACACCAATTACGAAGATGTAAACGGGAATTTTGTCGTTAAAAATATCAATGCTTCTAACAATGCTATCGAGGCAGATTATGCATGGGTTTATTTTTCGCTTTCTGCACCAGCCTTTCAAATAAACAAAGACATTTATATTACGGGAATGTTCAATAATTATGGTCTTTCTCCAGAATATAAAATGGACTACAATACAGAAAAAGGAGTTTTTGAAAAAGCGGTAATGATCAAGCAGGGATTTACAAATTTCCAATACACCGCAGCGGATAAAAAAGGTGTTATCGATTTTGAAAATGCTGTTGACGGAAACTTTTATCAAACTGAAAATGAGTATACAATTTTGGTGTATTACAAGGAAGCAACCGATCGTTATCAGCGTGTTATCGGAAAGGGAAATGCAAACTCTATTAATATAGTCAACTAAAACAAATGTTAAGGTTCTAGATTAAATGATTTTTTTTTGTAGCTTTGCCATATAACACTCACATATATACGGCTTTAGTATGGTTTCTCAGATAACAAGAGGCATAAAAATATCTGTTTTGACTAGTTTTGAAGGTACTTACTTCAAAAACTACAAGATTCATTTTGCTTTTAGTTATGTAGTTACAATTGAAAACCACAGTAAAGATTCTGTACAGCTGACTTCACGTCACTGGGAAATTTTCGATTCTCTAAATGACTTAGAAGTAGTAGATGGCGAAGGTGTAATTGGCAAAAAACCAGTTTTAAAACCTGGCGAAAACCATACTTACAGTTCAGGATGTTTATTATCATCTCCTTATGGTGCTATGAAAGGTCATTTTAATATGATCAATTTTACTACTACAAAAACATTCAAAGTTATTGTTCCTACCTTTAGAATGTGTGCTCCTTTTGCTTTGAATTAAGGCATAGTCTGACACTATCTTTTTTATCGTTATCTTAATCATAAAATTGTCAATTTTTTAATTTATCCTTTGTACTTTTGTGCAGCGTTAGATTATTCGTAACAAATCAAATTTTCTAACATTTAAATTATCTAATAATCTAATTTTAAATAACATGCTTAAAGGATTTTTTCATGTACCAAAAGCGGTAAACGAGCCAGTAAAAAGCTACGCGCCGAACTCACCAGAAAAAGCAGCTGTTCAGGCAGCTTACACTACATTGTGGAATTCTCAAATCGACGTTCCTTTATATATTGGAAGCGAAGAAATCAAAACTGGAAACACAAAAAACATTACAGCTCCTCATGATCACAAACATGTAGTTGGAAAATATCATTTAGCTGAAAAACAACATATAGAAAAAGCAATTGCAAATGCACTTGAGGCAAGACATGCATGGGCAAACATGGCATGGGAACAACGTGCTGCTATTTTCTTAAAAGCGGCAGAACTTATCGCAGGACCATACAGAGCACGTATCAATGCTGCTACAATGATTGGTCAATCTAAAAATATTCATCAGGCAGAAATCGACGCTTCTTGCGAATTAATTGATTTTTTACGTTATAATGTTGAGTTTATGACTCAAATTTACAACGATCAGCCAAAATCAGATTCTACTGTTTGGAATCGTGTAGAATACAGACCTTTAGAAGGTTTTATTTATGCAATTACTCCTTTTAACTTTACTGCTATCGCGGCAAACCTTCCTGCAAGTGCTGCAATGATGGGTAACGTTGTAGTTTGGAAACCAAGTGACAGCCAAGTATTTTCTGCAAAAATTATTATCGATGTTTTCAAAGAAGCTGGAGTTCCAGACGGAGTTATCAACGTAGTTTTTGGAGATGCTCTAATGATTACAAATACTGTTTTAGCCAGCCGTGATTTTGCTGGTGTTCACTTTACAGGATCTACTCACGTATTTAAAGATATCTGGGCTAAAATTGGTGCAAACATCCAAAACTATAAAACTTACCCAAGAATCGTTGGTGAAACAGGTGGTAAAGATTTTATCATTGCACACCCAAGCGCAAACGTAAAGCAAGTTGCTACGGGAATTACTCGCGGTGCATTTGAATTCCAAGGACAAAAATGTTCGGCAGCTTCAAGAGCTTATATCCCACAAAGTTTATGGCCTGCAGTTAAAGAACAATTAATTGCTGACGTAAAATCTATGAAAATGGGTTCTCCAGAAGATTTCGGAAACTTTATTACTGCAGTTATTCATGAAGGTTCTTTTGATAAATTAGCTAGTTATATTGATCAAGCTAAAAAGGATGCTGACGCTGAAATTATTGTTGGTGGAAATTACGATAAATCTGTTGGATACTTTATTGAGCCAACTGTTATTGTAACTACAGATCCAAAATACACTACAATGGAAACCGAATTATTCGGACCAGTAATTACAATTTATGTTTACGAAGATGCAAAGTGGGAAGAGACTTTAGAATTAGTTGACACTACTTCTGAATATGCTTTAACTGGAGCTGTATTTAGCCAAGATCGTTATGCTATTGAAGCAGCAACAACTAAATTGCAAAACTCTGCTGGTAACTTCTATATTAATGATAAACCAACTGGTGCTGTTGTAGGAATGCAGCCGTTTGGAGGCGCAAGAGCATCTGGAACTAACGACAAAGCAGGTTCTGCATTGAATTTATTACGCTGGGCTTCTCCTAGAACTATCAAAGAAACTTTTGTAACGCCAGAAGATTACAGATACCCATTCTTAGGATAATATCCAATCTTAAATATTTACCAAAAGCTGAACCATCTAAAATGTTCAGCTTTTGTTTTTTTATGGACTCTCCTTCTCACAACTAATTTAAATTGCTTTTTGTAGTACTTTTCTTATTTTATTGATTTACAGTAAAATAGAAATCGTAAAAAGCTTATTTTAATACTTTTAAAACTTCTTGTGCCTTTTTTTAAATACCGACCCTTTTAAATTTGTCCAATAAATTTAAGGTTAAAGAAAAGAAAAAAGATATGAGAAATTTAAACAACGTTCCTAAAGTAATAATGGATTCAAAATGTATTGGTCATCCTATTGACTTTAAATGGACAAAAAAGAAAATCGATCAGTTATTAGATCCTATTGAAGGAAATGAAGATTTAGAAAATACATTAATGCAAATTAATCATAAAGGGTCAATTGGGTTGACTGCCGCATTATTGGAATGGGTTTACTGGCGTTTTACAGGTTATACTCAAGCAGCTTGCGACACACAAAAACGAATTGAAGCCCTTTGGTGTTCGATAAGCAATAGAGAGCAAACCAATCCTTTATTATTTGATACCGATTTAGAAATTTCAGCTTCTGGTCCTGTAAATGGTGCATTATGGATTGCATTAATGAATGTGAGAATGATAGATGTAAGATATCGAAAAGGGTCGTATTTTTTACAAAGTGAACTTGTTGGTTTAACTTTACTGGCACGCCACATTACTCCAAAAAAGAAAAAATTTGACAAATGGTTCAGTCAATCTATAGGGGCATTAATGCATACGCATCCTTGTACTTACAGAAACTCAACTTTAGACGAAACAGATGAAGCTGTATACGATTCCTCAAATGAACCTGTACTCTCTCGTGAGTTTTTCTTTGATTCTGAATTCAAGTACAGTAATGTAGCATCCGAAAATGCAATTCATAATTTCATTGAGAATTTAAATCTTAAAGCAAATCCTTTTTTAGATTTTTCTAAAAAAGCATCTTAGTAGTAAAAACTATTAATTCAAAAAATAACCCGTAAAGAATTCTTTGCGGGTTATTGTTTTTTATTTATGGTTTGAATTTTAAAGGAAGATGAACCACCTTTTTGGTTTCAAAAAACTCATCATCAAATATTGCAGCCAAATCGTATAAAGTTGCATTTGGAAAATCTTTCAGTTCATCTGCTAAATCTCCACCCTTTAAATATAAAATTCCATTTTTTAAAGTGTGTTTATGCTGCTTTTTGATTTTATCTTTTATCCAAGAAACAAAATCCGGCATATTAGTTACCGCTCGGCTTACAATAAAATCAAAATCGCCTTTTACCAATTCGGCACGTTTTTGTTCTGCTTTTACATTTTTTAATTCTAGTGCATCAACAACACCTTGAACTACTTTTATCTTTTTAGCAATAACATCAATTAAATAAAAACGAGTTTCAGGAAAAAGGATCGCTAACGGAATTCCTGGAAAACCACCGCCGGTTCCAACATCCAAAACTGTTGCTCCAGGTTCGAACTTCATGATTTTTGCAATTCCTAAGGAATGCAGGATATGTTTTGTATATAATGAATCAATGTCCTTGCGCGAAATCACATTAATTTTCTCATTCCAATCGTGGTATAAAAAGTCTAATTTTTGAAATTGTTCGATTTGAAGATCGGTCAAATTTGGAAAATATTTCAATATCTCATCCATTGCTGTAAATTTTTAACAAAAGTACTACTTTACGATTGAAATATTTAACTCAATTTTGCAAATTGAGAATTTATAATAATTACCTTTGAAAACTATTTAAAATAATTATGAATAACACTGCACCTACATTTGCAAGGCAAGACAATCTGAAATTTTTCAGGACACTTAACTCTCGGGTAAACAATTACTTTAAGGAAAACAACATTCAGAAAACTGGAAACTGGAAGTTGCACTTAAAAGCCGTTATTCTATTCGCAGTTTTTTTAACTCCGTATTTTTTAATACTTACATTAGACATGCCATTTTGGGTTATGCTTCTTTTATCAATTGTCATTGGTATTGGAATGGCTGGCGTTGGAATGAATGTAATGCACGATGGTAATCACGGCTCGTATTCTCATAAAAGCTGGATCAACAAATTTATGGGAGGAACTATTTATGTTCTTGCTGGAAATGTTTACAACTGGCAGGTACAGCATAATGTACTTCATCATACATACACAAACATTCCTGGGCACGACGAAGATCTAGATGCTGGAAGAATTATACGTTTTACAGAACATGCAGAATGGCATAGTTTCCACCGTTTTCAACATTACTATTCTGTTTTCTTATACGGTTTATTGACTTTCAATTGGGCAATCACAACCGATTTTAAGCAAATGAGAAATTATCTGAAAAGAAAATTATCTTACGGAGAACCAAAAAGCCCAAAAATTCTTTGGACAACTTTGATCATCACTAAACTTATTTATATTTCAATTTGGATTGTTTTACCAATGGTAATTGGAATTACTTGGTGGAAAGTACTTATCGGCTTTTTCGTAATGCACTACACCGCTGGTTTAATCTTAAGTGTTGTGTTTCAATTGGCTCACGTTGTAGATCATACAACAAATCCTTCTCCAAACGAATTGGGAGAAATGGACAATACATGGGCAGTTCACCAATTATATACTACAACTAATTTTGCACCAAAAAATGCAATTGTAAACTGGTACACAGGTGGATTAAATCACCAAATCGAACATCATATTTTTCCAAATATAAGTCACATTCACTATGGTAAAATTGCAAAAATCGTAAAAGAAACTGCAAAAGAGTGCAACTTGCCGTATTATGAATACAAAACAATGCGAAGCGCTATCGCGGCTCACTTTAAGCATTTACGTGAATTAGGAATGAAACCTGAATTATCTGTTTAAACTAAAAAATCTATTAATAATTAACCTTCCTTAATTAGCGTGGAAAATTAAGGACATTCAAAAATTTTATAATGAATCATATTCTTTCGGACAGAATCAACAACTTAGCGACTTCACAAACATTAGCTATGGCTGCTTTAGCTCGCGAACTAAAAGCACAAGGAAAAGACATTATTAGTTTAAGTTTAGGTGAACCTGATTTCAATACGCCTGACTTTATTAAAGAAGCTGCAAAAAAAGCAATCGACGATAATTACAGTACATATTCTCCAGTTGATGGATACCAAGATCTAAAAGAAGCAATCTGCAGAAAATTCAAAAGAGATAATAATTTAGAATACAAACCATCTCAAATTGTAGTTTCTACAGGAGCAAAACAATCTTTATACAACATTGCACAAGTAATGTTAAATGATGGTGACGAAGTTATTTTACCAGCACCATACTGGGTTTCTTATTTCGAAATAGTAAAACTTTCTGGCGGAGTTCCTGTGGAAGTTCCAACTTCTGTTGAAACAGATTTTAAAATCACCCCAGAACAGTTAGAAGCTGCTATCACACCAAAAACAAAAATGATGTGGTTTTCTTCTCCTTGTAATCCTTCAGGATCTGTTTACAGCAGAGAAGAATTAACAGCTCTTGCAAAAGTTTTAGAAAAACATCCAAATATCTACGTAGTTGCAGATGAAATTTATGAGCACATCAATTTCTCAGGAACATTCTGCAGTATCGGTTCAATCCCTGGAATGTTAGAAAAAACAATCACAGTAAACGGAGTTGCAAAAGCATTTGCAATGACAGGATACAGAATTGGTTATATTGGTGCTCCTGAATTTATTGCAAAAGCATGTACAAAAATTCAAGGACAGGTAACATCTGGAGCAAATTCTGTAGCACAAAGAGCTACAATCACAGCGGTAGATGCTGATCCAAGCGTATTAAACGAAATGGTTCAGGCTTTCCACGGACGCAGAGATTTAGTTGTTGGATTATTAAAAGAAATTCCAGGAGTAAAAATCAACGTTCCAGAAGGTGCATTCTACGTATTCCCAGACGTTTCTTCTTTCTTCGGAAAAACATTAAAAGGAACTGAAATTAAAGATGCAAACGATGTTTCAATGTATCTTTTAGCTGAGGCAAATGTTGCGACAGTAACAGGAGATGCTTTCGGAAATCCAAATTGTATTCGTTTTTCTTACGCTACAAGCAATGATATTTTAAAAGAAGCATTACGCAGAATTAAAGAAGCTTTAACTGCTTAATTCTATTATAAATTTATTAAAACGGCTTAAGGTTAAAAGTTTAATCACTTTTATACTTTAAGCTGTTTTTTTTATGGGCGTGTCCTACGGCCGGGCTATCCGCTATATCTTTTATGGCGAACCCCGCCATAAAAGGATACCGCTCCTATCCCTCACGCAAACAGAAAAAGAGAAATTATCATTTTCAAAAGAGACAATCTATCTTTTCTGCAAAAATTTCCATAGAATAAAAAAATATAAGTTTCAAAATTCCCATTCCACAATATTGTAACACCTCTCTATAATCCTGTAAAACAGACGCTTTATATTTTCCCAACTTTGTAATGTATTAATTTAAAAACTATTAGTCATGATACATACAGATGAAACCACAAAAGAAGCAGTTAAAACTTTAGAAGGATTAATTTCAATTCTTGAAGACGGAAAATTAGGATATACAAATGCTGCAGAGCATGTAGAAAATCCAGCAATGAAAACTGACTTTCTAGAATATGCTAGAGAAAGAGCTTTATTTATTGTAGAATTACAAGACGAGATTAACAAATTAGGAAAATCAACAGATACTTCTGGCGGTGGACCATTAGGAGCCTTACATCGTGCATGGATTGACATTAAATCATCATTTACAGGAGGAGATACAGAAGCTATCATTAATGCTTGCGTTACAGGTGAAGAAGCTGCAATTGAAAAATACAAAATGGCACTCGAAGAAAACCATCTTGAATACAGCCAAGTTTCAGTTGTTTCAAAACAATTAAACAGTATTCAAAACACATTATCACAAATTAAAATGAGAGCGAATTAATCGATCGATCGATTCATGCTTTTTTTTTTGAAAACTGCTCGGTTTTAGGATCGGGCGGTTTTTTTTGTTTTAAAACTGAAAAATAAATATTATTTTCATCACAAACAATGCGGATATTTATAGTTGGATATATTTTTCGTTAAATTAATTTTAAACATAAAAGAAAGCAAAATGACAAATGCAAAGAAACTCCTAATTTTAGCTTGTCCTATAACTGTAATCTTGTTTATTCTTTTTACAAAATGGTGGATTGCATTTATTACAGACGGACCAGATTATGTAATGTATGGATTTCCTCTAATATATAAATCACCAGCATTTCATACTTCAATGGCACAGCAATATTTTGTAATGGAGCTTTTCATTGATTTTCTTGTTTATTTCACAATAGTATCTGCCTTTCTATTTTCGATAAACAAATTTATTTTTAAAATAAAATTAAAGAAAAAACTAATTATTAGTATCTACTTAATTGCGACACTATTATTAGGAATTGAAATCTTATTTGCAACAGTTTTTGAAACAAGTTTTTCAATCAGAAGAGATTTTGGTACAGATATAAAACAAACCGGATTTAAGTTTTATTTTTCTGAACGCGAAAGACAAATATACAATCAGTCACATCAATAAATAAGGGATTAAGTAATCATTATCCCATATTAAGTTAACAATTTCAAAAAAATCCCTTCATCATTAGCAAACTCGAAATATTTATAAGAACTTTGCAAACTTTTTTCCGTGAATACCACAAAAGCCTAAAGTTCTACAAATGAAGAAGAAAATTGAAATATTAGCTCCTGCTAAAGATTTAATTGGAGGAATGGCCGCCATAAACAGTGGCGCCGATGCAGTTTATATTGGTGCACCGCAGTTTGGTGCGCGTTCTAACGCCAACAATTCTATTGAAGATGTGGCGGCTTTGGTACAATATGCGCATTTATTTAATGCTCAGGTTTTTGTTGTAATGAATACCATATTGTACGATAACGAACTGGAAACGTGTCGCTCAATGATTTGGGAATTATACGATATTGGGGTCGATGCCCTGATCATTCAGGATATGGCCATTATGGAAATGGACTTGCCTCCTATTGTGCTTCACGCCAGCACACAAGCCAATAATCGTGATGCCGATAAAATTAAATTCCTTAAAGATGCCGGAATCAAACGTGTCGTTTTAGCGCGTGAATTAAACCTTCATCAAATTAAAACAATCTACGATCACGCTGATGTTGAGTTAGAATTTTTCGTAACCGGAGCTTTATGTGTTTCTTTTAGCGGAAATTGCTACATGAGTGTTGCAAACGGAGAACGCAGCGCCAATCGTGGTTCTTGCGCGCAAAACTGTCGTTTACCGTATAACTTAATCGACGGAAACGGAGAAACTTTAATCAGAAACAGTCACTTACTTTCGATAAAAGATTTAGATATTTCAGAACAAATTCCGAATTTGATTGAAGCTGGAATCGTTTCTTTTAAAATCGAAGGGAGATTAAAAGATGTTGTTTATGTTAAAAACAACGTTTCTTATTTACGTCAAAAACTAGACAGCTATTTAGAAGGAGCAGGAAGCGAAAAATACATGAAAGCTTCTTCGGGAACTTGTACTTACACTTTTGATTCTTCTCTAAGCAGAACTTTCAACCGCGGTTATACAGATTATTTTGTAAACGAAAGACACAGTTCTATTGGTTCTTGGGAAAGCCCAAAATCAAAAGGGCAGTATATTGGTAAATTAATTAGAACTGTTGGAAACGCTTACGAAATCGAAAACGGCGAATTACTAAACAACGGTGACGGACTTTGCTTTATCAACGAAAACAATGAAGCCGACGGAATCTACGTAAACAAAGCCGAAAACGGTAAAATATATCCAAACGTTTTAAAAGAAGTTAAGGACGGAACTTTCATTTATAGAAATAACGACGCCGCTTTCATCAAAATTGTGGAAAGAGAAGACAGTGCGGTTCGTAAATTAAGTACCACTTTATTACTTACAGAAACTGAAACTGGTTTCGAGTTAATCGCAACCGATGAGGACGGAAATGTAAGCATCGTAAATTTAGAACACGCAAAAGAACAGACCAAAACAGGCGAGTCTATCGAAGAAAATATCAAAACACAATTGGCAAAAACAGGTTTCACACCTTATACTGCTAATGAAATCAATATTATGTTTTCTCAAAACTGGTTCCTTCCTATTTCAAAAATCAACGAAATGCGAAGAACTGTTTACGATCAGTTAACAGAAATTCGTTTAGCGAACTACAAACGCGAAGAACACCAATTGGTAAAAACGTCACATCCGTACCCTGAAACCAAATTGGATTTCATGTACAATGTTTCAAACAAAACCGCTCGTAAATTCTACGAACGTCACGGTGTTACCGAAATTGAAAAAGCATTTGAGTTACAATGGGATCCAGGAAAATCTCGTGTAATGACAACGAAATACTGCATCAAATACGAATTAAAAAAATGCCCGATACATCAAAAAGATATAGTGGGTGTTAAGGTAAAAGAACCATTAGTTTTAAAACAAGGTGAACTTGAATACAAACTAAAATTCAACTGTAAACCCTGCGAAATGGAAATCTGGGAAAAAGATGCTGAATTTGAAATTGAAGAAGATCATTTTCATTAATATACAAACCGATACTTTTTAAAAGAAGTATCGGTTTTTTATTTTGGGCGTGTCCCTCCGGGTCGGGCTATCCGTTACAAGTCCTCGCACTTCCTTCGTCAGGCTATGGGCTTTCCACTTCTATCCCTCACGCAAACGAATTAACAAGAACTTTTATATTTATAATTTCTCACAATCTTGTCATTTCGACGGAGGAGAAATCTCCGCAAGAAGCTCGACAAAGATTAGCTTATTGGAACGGAGTTACTTGCGGAGATTTCTCGTTCCTCGAAATGACAAACTATACGGTTACTTTACCTAAAAATTAAATTTCAAATTAAAAAAAATCTGCTCGATCTGCAAAATCTGCGAGAAACTCTTTGCAATCTTTCTTTCTCTTAAAAACAAAAACTTTGCGAACCTTCGCGTAATTCTTTACGAACTTTGCGGTTAAAAGCATTTTTCTGTACTTTTACTACTCAAACAATACAACACTCCAAAATGAAAATACTACTTCTAGGTTCAGGCGAATTAGGCAAAGAATTTGTCATTGCCGCGCAACGAATCGGACAAACCATAATAGCTGTTGACAGTTACGAAAATGCTCCGGCGATGCAAGTTGCACACGGATTTGAAATCATTAATATGCTTGACGGCGAGGCTTTAGACCGAATCGTAGCCAAACACAAACCCGATTTTATAGTTCCCGAAATAGAAGCCATTCGCACAGAACGTTTTTACGACTACGAAAAACAGGGAATTACTGTTGTTCCTTCAGCGAAAGCGGCGAACTTTACGATGAACCGTAAAGCAATCCGTGATTTAGCTGCAAAAGAATTAGGTTTAAAAACAGCCAAATATCAATATGCAACGTCTGCAGAAGAATTACAGAAAGCCGTTCAGGAAGTTGGAATTCCTTGTGTGGTAAAACCTTTGATGTCTTCGTCAGGAAAAGGACAATCCACTATAAAAACAGAAACCGATATCGAAAAAGCATGGCAATATGCCGTTGCAGGTTCGCGTGGTGATGTTATTGAAGTGATTGTAGAAGCTTTTGTTGATTTCCATTCTGAAATTACACTTTTGACGATTACTCAAAATGGAAATCCAACTTTGTTTTGTGCGCCAATTGGCCACCGACAAGAACGCGGCGATTACCAGGAAAGCTGGCAACCAGCACAAGTTTCTGAAGCCGATTTGTATGAAGCGCAGGATATGGCAGAAAAAATTACCGAGGCTCTTGGTGGCGCTGGACTTTTTGGCGTTGAATTTTTCCTGACTAATGAAGGTGTTTATTTCTCTGAACTTTCTCCACGTCCGCATGATACAGGAATGGTAACTTTAGCAGGAACTCAGAATTTTAACGAATTTGAATTGCATTTGAGAGCGATTTTAAGTCTTCCGATTTTCGAAATTACGTTAGAAAAAGCTGGAGCAAGTGCAGTAATTTTAGCATCAGAAGATTCTGCAAATCCAACTTTTAGCGGAATCGAAAAAGTAGCCGCTTTGCCAAAAACTGATTTCAGGATTTTTGGAAAACCGACGTCAAGACCTTATCGCCGAATGGGTGTTGTTTTAATCCACGATACACTTTCAACTCCAATTAACGAAGTAATAGAACGTGCCAAAGAAACGGCAAAATTAATAACTGTAAACTCTTAGAAAATGAAAAAACTTATATTTATGATTTTCCTATTTATTGGAATTGCAGCACAAGCGCAAACCAAAAAGAAATTTGACAAACCAACAGTCGTCGAAGCATCTTGTGGAGAATGTCAATTCGGAATGAAAGGTAAAAGCTGTGATTTAGCCGTTCGCATTGACGGAAAAAGCTATTTCGTTGACGGAACTACGATTCACGATCACGGAGATGCTCACGCCGAAAAAGGTTTTTGCAATGCGATCAGTAAAGCATTAGTTACGGGAGAAATCAAAGGAGACAGATTTAAAGCAACTTCATTTACTTTAATCGACGATAAAAAATAATGGTATTAATTCTCGAAAACATTGCCAAACACGTTTCTCTGACACCAGAAGAACAGGCGCTTTTTTTATCTAAATTAGAAACAAATACTTATAAAGCCAAAACGGTTTTATTGAATGCCGGTGAAGTCTGCAAACATTCTTACTTTGTTAATTCGGGTATTTTAAGAAGTTTCAATATCAACGATAATATTGTTGAACATGTTTTATCATTTGCCTGCGAAGGCTGGTGGATGAGCGATATGTACAGCTTTTTTTCGCAAAAACCGGGACAACTTTTTATTGAGGTTCTCGAAGAAGCAGAAGTGGTTTCCTTATCCAAAGAAAATCAGGAACAATTGTATTTGGAGATTCCAAAATTAGAGCGCTTTTTTAGAATTTTAATTGAGAATTCATTAGTTGCTAATCAACAGCGACTAATGGACAATTTAAGTTTACCTGCTGAAGAACGTTTTGAAAAATTCAGTAAGAAATACGGAACCTTAATTCACAAAGTTCCTCAAAAACAAATCGCTTCATTCATTGGAGTAACGCCTGAATTTTTCAGCAAAATGAAAGCTCGCCTTTTGAAGAAATAAGATTTTCCGCCACGAATTCACGAATTTTATTTACAAAGATTGTTAAAAAAATTCGTGAATTCGTGACGGAAAAAAATTAAAATTGCTCAACCTCCGTAGAATGTTTCATGGCTGTTATCGAAGATCTTCCTATCATAACCGTATTTTGAACGGCGTCAAAATAAGAAGTTCCAACAAACGCTTGGTGTTTTACCGCTCTGAATCCGTTTTTTTGTAAAGCGAATTCTCTTTCCTGCAATTCAGAATATCCTGCCATGCCGCGTTCTTTATAGGCTTTTGACAATTCAAACATACTAGTATTCAAAGCATGGAATCCTGCCAAAGTAATAAATTGAAATTTATAGCCCATTGCTGCCAGATCTTCCCTAAACGTTTCCATTTCAGCAACCGTTAATTTTGCAGCCCAATTGAAGGACGGAGAACAGTTGTAGGCCAGCATTTTATCCGGAAATTCTTTTTTCATAGCCGTGGCAAACTTTCTCGCATAATCCAAATCCGGATTGCTGGTTTCCATCCAAATTAAATCAGCATACGGCGCGTAGCTCAAACCTCTTGCAATTCCCTGATCAATTCCGTTTTTAACGTAGAAGAAACCTTCGGCAGTTTTTTCACCTGTTAAAAATTTCCTGTCTCTTGGGTCGGCATCGCTTGTTAATAAATTTGCTGCATCAGCATCTGTTCTTGCCACAATTAAAGTTGAAACTCCCATAACATCAGATGCCAAACGTGCTGCAATTAATTTATTGATCGCTTCCTGAGTTGGCACCAAAACTTTTCCGCCCAAGTGCCCGCACTTTTTAGCAGAACTCAACTGATCTTCAAAATGAACTCCAGAAGCTCCAGCTTCAATCATCGATTTCATTAATTCGAAAGCATTCAGATTTCCTCCAAAACCTGCTTCGGCATCGGCTACAATCGGAACTAAATAATCTTTTTTATCTTCAATTTCATTTACAGTTTGAATCTGATCGGCACGTAATAAAGCATTATTGATTTTTTTTACCACCATCGGAACGCTGTTTACCGGATAAAGTGATTGGTCTGGGTACATTTCTCCCGCCAGATTTGCATCGGCCGCAACTTGCCAGCCGCTTAAGTAAATTGCTTCTAAACCCGCATCGACTTCCTGAATCGCCTGATTCCCAGTCAAAGCGCCCAACCCGGCAACATAATCTTGATTTTTTAACTTTCGCCATAATTTCTCTGCACCCATTTTCGCAATAGAATGCTCAATTTTATACGAACCCTGAAGCGTAACTACTTCACTCGCAGTGTAAGGACGTTCAACACCTTTCCATCTCGGGTTCGTTATCCAATCGTTAATCAATTCCTGAATTCTGTCTTCTGTTGTTTTCATAAATAGTTTAGTTAAAGTGGTTAGTAAAGCATTTCATTCAATTAAAAATTTTGAATTAAAAATTAAAAATCTGCGTTATCTGCAAAATCTGAGTAAAAAACATTTTTAATTTTTAATTCTCAATTTTTAATTGCTCATAAATATTTGTAACACGGAATAGTCAAGAAATCAACAAAATCACTATTTACGACTAATCTTTCCAATACTTTTTCAGCAAGCGGAAATTGTTGTTTTTCGTGGTTTTCTTCACCTAATTCTTCCTTAATTTTTCTGAATTCATCTAAAGCCAATTCGTGATAATAAGCCAAATCTAATTTTCTTCCATTATCCAAAACCACTTTATTTTGAAGCCATTGCCACAATTGCGATCTCGAAATTTCAGCAGTTGCGGCGTCTTCCATCAAATTATGCAAGGCTGCAGCTCCTTGTCCATTCAGCCATGAAGCCAGATACAAAACTCCTACGTTGATATTTTTTCGAACACCATTTTCTGTAATGATTCCGATTGGTGGTTCAATCAAATCTGCTTCTGTGATTTTTCGATGTTCTCTTTTAATATGAATTTGATTGGGATTCGGCATTCCTTTATCAAAAATTTCTTTTGCCAGCGAAACTAAATCTGGATGCGCTACCCAGGTTCCGTCGTGACCGTTTCGAACCTCGCGCTCTTTATCGGTTTTTACTTTCGCGAAAGCGACAGAATTTGCTTCTTCATTATTTCGAATCGGAATCTGTGCTGCCATACCGCCAATTGCATGAATGCCTCTTTTATGACATCTTTGGATAACCAAATTGGAATATGAATTCATAAAAGGCGAAGTCATATTTACCTGATCGCGATCCGGAACAATGAATTTTGGATTTTTTCTAAACTTTTTGATGTAAGAAAAAATATAATCCCAGCGTCCGCAGTTTAAACCCACGATATGTTCTTTTAATTCGTAAATAATTTCATCCAGCTGAAAACTTGCCGTTATGGTTTCAATTAAAACCGTCACTTTTATAGTTCCTCTTTTCAGTTTCAAATAATCCTCGGTAAAATCAATTACATTATTCCACCACCTTGCTTCCAGATAATGTTCTAATTTCGGAATGTAGAAATACGGTCCTGAATTGTTTTCTAAAAGTCGTTTATGGTTATTAAAAACATACAATCCAAAATCTACCAAAGAACCCGAAACTTCTTTCCCTTCAATTAAAAGATGTTTTTCTGGCAGATGCAAACCTCTTGGACGCACAATTAGTGTCGCCGTTTTTTCATTTAAGTGATACGATTTCTGTTTCACCAAATCAGTAAACGTGATTGTTTTATTTACCGCATCGATTAAATTCAGCTGACCTTCCATCAGATTCTGCCAGGTTGGCGACGTGCTGTCTTCAAAATCGGCCATAAAAGTTTTTGCTCCCGAGTTCAAAGCATTGATAATCATTTTGCGATCAACCGGTCCGGTGATTTCTACTCTTCGATCCAATAAATCTTTCGGAATTTCGCCAGCTGTCCAATTGCCTTCTCTGATACTTTTCGTTTCCGGAATAAAAACCGGCATAATTCCCTGATCAAAAGTGACTTGTTTTTGCTCGCGCTGCAAAAGCAATAGTTTTCGCTGTGATTCGAATTTTCTATGCAGTTCAGTTATAAAAGAAATCGCTTCTTCTGTCCAGATCTTTGGATAATGAAGCTTCTTTTCGGCTAAAAATTCCATGGACGTTTCGGTAGTTTCAATTTGGTTTTTCATAGCTAATAGATTTTATACTACAATGTTACAAAAAGTTTTTTATAAAAATAGCGAACGTTCGCTAAAATTTAAAAATATTTTTTTGGCGATTATTTGTAAATCAGTTACATTTGATATTATGGATATCGAAAAAGACTATATAAAGCTGATATTTGGGCTTAAACTCAAGCAAGTCAGAACTCAAAAAAATCTTTCTCTTTTTGGCTTAGCCAAATTGACGAATCTTTCAAAATCGTATTTAAACGAAATTGAAAAGGGAAAAAAATATCCAAAAGCAGATAAAATTTTGCTTTTATGCAAACATTTGGATGTGACTTACGACCAAATGGTATCTTTAAAACTCGATAATAACCTCGCTCCTATCGGCGAAATTTTAAAATCTGGAATCTTAAAAGAGATTCCGCTTGACCTTTTCGGAATTCAGGAAGCCGATTTAATTGATATTATTGCAAATGCTCCGGCAAAAGTCAATGCCTTTATCAGTACCATTATCGAAATCGCGCAGCATTATAATTTAAGCCGTGAAAGTTTCTTTTTAGCTGCTTTAAGATCGTATCAGGAAGCGCACAGTAATTATTTTGAGGATTTAGAAGAGAAAGTAATTGCGTTTTCGAAGTCGTTTCAGATTAATTTGGACTCTAAAATCAGCATTGAAGAATTAGAAGCAATTCTAAAAGAAGAATACGAATACACTATAAAAGAAATCGCTTTTACAGATCAGGAAGCTTTGGGCGATTTGCGTTCGATTTATGTTCCGAAAAGCAGAACTTTACTACTTTCAACAGAACTTGACGCACCGCAGAGAGCTTTTATTTTAGCTAAAGAAATCGCTTATAATTATCTAAAAATCTCAGATCGATTATTGACATTCAGCTGGATTAAATTTGAAAATTTCGATCAGGTTTTGAACAATTTTTACGCTTCTTATTTTGCAGGCGCTTTGTTATTGCCGAGAAAATTGGTTGTGGACAAAATCAATAGTTTCCTAACTAATGAAAAACCAAATCCTGAGGAATTCGTTTCGTTAATTGAAAGCTTTGAAGTTTCTCCAGAATCATTTTATCAGCGTTTAACGAATTTATTACCGAAAGATTTTCAGCTGAAAAATTTATTCTTTTTAAGAATGTCACATCCTATTGGCTCGGATGTTTATCAAATTAAAAAAGAATTACATATTACGAATCAGCAAGAACCGCACGCTAATGAAACCAATGAGCATTATTGCAGAAGATGGGTTTCGGTTAAAACCATAAATGAAGCCATCAGACAAAATAAACCGCATTTTTTTGATGCTCAAATTTCGAGTTATGTGCATAGTGGGAATGAATATTTAGTTTTTTCATCGGCAACCAAAGACCCTTTTGTAGAGAATAATATTAGAAGTATTTCTGTTGGAATTTTAATTAATCCAACAATGAAAAAGAAATTTAAATTCATCGAAGGAAAGCCACTTATTAAGCGAATTGTCGGCGTTACTTGTGAAACTTGTGATGTAAAAAACTGTCTCGAAAGAGCTGCACCGCCGATTGCCCTGGAAATGAAAAAACGCCATGACAACACAGATTTTGTTGTACAGCAGTTTATTAATCAATACAGTTAGAACGTTATGAAATATTTTGCTTTGATAATAACGCTGTTTTTTATTAGCTTCAATCAGAAAACAGACAAACTTACCGGCCGTTATAATTATTTAATTGAAGATAACAATCTATATATCCAAAAAGATAAAATTACTTTTAAGGATAGTGTTTTTGTCTTTGATAATAAGTTTATGCCAAAAGGAAAAATTTCTTATGGCAATAGAATATTATTAGACAATTTCATCAATACTGATTTAATTATAAGTATCCCAAAAGATCAAATTAAAAAAGATACTATTGAATTTTTCATGCATGATAAGAAAAGTTCAGCTGCGAATTATCTGGATGAAGTGGTTGGGAAAGGGAAATTGATTAGGATTAAGTAATAGGAGTTTTTTTTTAAATCTCGCAAAGACGCGAAGTCGCAAAGTTTTAATTCACTTTGAATATAATTACCTAAACATATCTTCTCACAATCTTGTCATCTCCCCAAAGGAGAGATCACATTTGAAACTCCAATCCTATAATCGTCAATCTTTGTCGAGCCACTGGTGTGATCTCTCCTTCGTCGAGATGACAAACTTTGTGATAGACGCACTACTGTGCGCCTCTACCTCAAATCCTTTGAACCTCTGCAACTTTGAACCTTTGCACCTAAAATCTAAAAACCTCCGAACCTCAAAAACCTTTCTTAATCTAGATTAAGTGCTTTTCCTTGACCTTGGCGGTATCTTTGTACTATAAAAATAACAAAACGACAAAGTCATGGAAAATATAGTATTACATAAAGCAGAAACAAGAGGAAATGCAAACCACGGATGGCTTAATGCTTATCATAGTTTTAGTTTTGCAAGCTGGTACAATCCGGATAGAATTCAGTTTGGAGCACTTCGCGTTTTGAACGATGATACAATTGCAGGCGGCATGGGCTTTGGAACACATCCTCACGATAATATGGAAATTATTACGATTCCGCTAGAAGGTGATTTGGCACACAAAGACAGCATGGGAAATACTGAAATCATCAAAAACGGTGATATTCAGGTAATGAGTGCCGGAACTGGAGTGCAGCACAGTGAGTTTAATCCGAACGCAGATCAGCAGACTAAATTATTGCAAATCTGGTTGTTTCCGAATAAAAGAAACGTTTCACCTCGTTATCAGCAAATTACTTTAGATGTTGCGGACAGACATAATAAACTTTCTCAGATTTTATCTCCAAATGCAGATGACGAAGGCGTTTGGATTCACCAAGACGCTTGGTTTAATATGGGTAATTTTGACTCAGGTGTATCTACAGAATATAAAATCAAAAAAGAAGGAAACGGCGTTTATGCTTTTGTTTTAAAAGGAAACGTTACCATTAACGGTCAGGAATTAAATACTCGTGATGCAGTTGGAATTTCTGGAACTGACATTTTAAAAATTCAAGCCAATACAGATGCCGAATTTTTATTGATGGATATTCCGATGAACTATTAATTCGACAGCAATTTTTCAAACAAAAAACAAAATAAACAAACGGACAATCAAAAAGTTATTTCATTTCTTAATCTAGATTAAGTGCCAAATGAAGACAGTCGAAGTAACTTTGTCCTATCAAAATGAAATTAATTATTTAAAAAATAAAATTATGGCAACTACAAAATGGTCAATTGACCCAACTCACTCAGAAATTGGTTTTAAAGTTAAACACATGATGTTTACAAATGTTTCAGGAAAATTTGGAACTTACGACGCTACAATTACAACAGAAGGAAATGATTTTGAAAACGCAGCAATTGAATTCTCAGGCGATATCGCTTCTATTGATACTGCAAATGCAGACAGAGACGGTCACTTAAGAAGTGCTGATTTCTTTGATGCTGAAAACAATCCAAAATTAACTTTCAAAGCTTCATCATTCAAAAAAATCGATGATGGAGATTACGAAATAGTTGGAGATTTGACAATCAAAGGTGTTTCTAAAGAAGTGAAATTTCCTGTTGAATTTAGCGGTATCATGACTGATCCTTGGGGAAATACAAAAGTAGGTTTAAGCATAGAAGGAAAAATTAATCGTAAAGATTGGGGTTTAAACTGGAACTCAGCTCTTGAAACTGGAGGCGTTTTAGTAGGCGAAGAAGTTCGTTTAAACATTGAATTACAATTTGTAAAACAAGCTTAATACTTTATAATAGGTTTTAATTTGGTTGGTTAAGAAGCCTGCACCTTTTCTCGGGAGTGCAGGCTTTTTTTTAGGAACGAGAGGCTTCGACTTCGCTCAGCCTGACATGCGATTTATTAAGAATAAAACTGTCAAGCTGAACGAAGTCGAAGCTCTCTCATTTTATATTTCGAAATTCCGTTGGTGACATTCCGGTTTGTTTTTTAAAAAATCTGGAGAAATACGAATAATCTTCGTAACCCACTTTAAAGGCAACTTCGTTTACGGCTAATTGTTTGTCGATCAGCATTCTTTTTATTTCTAAAATTACGCGGTCTGTAATTACTTCAGTGGCTGTTTTTTGGAGGATTTCATTACAGATTCGGTTTAAATGTTTCAGAGTGATATTTAGTTTTTCTGCATAGAAAGATGGCAGTTTTTCCGTTCTGAAAAACTGCTCTAAAAGCGATTCGAATTTATTGATTTTAATATTGTAGGAATGAGTTTGATGCGAATACGTTTCATTGTATTTGCGAGCAATTTCGATGTGAATTGAATCTAATAAATTTAACATTTTGTCGAGCTGATATTTATTATTTTCATTATTCTCCTGAATCAGCAGATCGAAATAAGGCTGGATTTTCGGAATTTCTTTTTCTTCAAAAACCATTTCCGGCCGATTATGAATCGAATGGTAAAAATTGTAATCGTTGATATTTTTTTGTCCGAAATACAAATTATAAAGTTCCTGCGAAAAGATAACCACATAACCTTCAATATCTTCAGACAAACTCCAATGATGCATTTGCCCTGGCTGAAGCACAAACAAACTTCCTCTTTTTATTTCAAATTGATCAAAATCAACTTCGTGCAATCCAGAACCTTTTGTAAAAAACACCATTAAATAGGAATCGTGCCGATGCGGTTCTTCTACAAAGCTGTGACTCTTTAAATGCTCTTTAAAAGTATTCACATAAAAATCACGGTGAATATCATTACAGCTAAAATTCTGAACACTATAAATGGGATATTTTTTCATACGTTATTAAATTTTAGATTGCAGATTTGGAATTTGGAATTTGGAATTATTAGATTGAAATTTTAAACAAGATGTCTTTATTGTGCTATAAGTAGCGAAGATATAAAAAAGACTTTTATCCTGCTCTACATTACCTTTGTATAAATAAAAAACAACAAGATCATGTCAAATGCATTAACTCATATTTTAAGTAACGAATGTCCTGTTTGTCATAAAGGAAAAGTGTTTACAGACAAAAATATTTTTTTGACTTTTGGACTTCCAAAAATGAATGAATACTGCAGTCACTGTCATTATAAATTCCAAAAAGAACCTGGATATTTCTTTGGAGCTATGTATGTAAACTATGGATTAACAGTCGCTCAAGGTATTGCAACATATTGTGTGGCACAGTTTTTCTTTGAAACAAATTTCGATTTAAGAATCATTCCGATTATTGCAATTGTTATTACTTTGCTTACTTCTTTCAACCTCCGATTTTCGAGATTAGCATGGATTTATATGTTTAAGGATTATACGAGCTAAAAAAATACTATTTTTGCCTTCCAATTGAAACTAATTTTCAATTTTAAAAAAAGTAAAAATTAAATTAGACAAATGAAAGCATACGTATTTCCAGGTCAGGGCGCACAGTTTACAGGAATGGGCAAAGACTTATATGAAAACTCGGCTTTAGCCAAAGAATTATTCGAAAAAGCCAACGAAATTTTAGGTTTCAGAATTACTGATATCATGTTCGAAGGTACTGCCGAAGAACTAAAAGAAACTAAAGTTACACAGCCGGCTGTATTTTTACACTCTGTTATTTTAGCCAAAACTTTAGGCGAAGATTTTAAACCAGAAATGGTTGCAGGACATTCTTTAGGAGAATTTTCAGCTTTGGTTGCCAACGGAACTTTATCTTTTGAAGACGGTTTGAAATTAGTTTCTCAGCGTGCGCTTGCAATGCAAAAAGCCTGCGAAATCACTCCATCTACAATGGCAGCGGTTTTAGGTTTAGCAGATAATATTGTAGAAGACGTTTGTGCTTCTATCGACGGAGTTGTAGTTGCAGCAAATTATAACTGCCCAGGACAATTAGTAATTTCTGGAGAAACTGCAGCAGTTGAAAAAGCTTGTGAAGCCATGAAAGCTGCTGGAGCAAAACGTGCTTTAATTTTACCTGTTGGAGGAGCATTTCACTCGCCAATGATGGAACCGGCAAGAGAAGAATTAGCAGCTGCAATTGAAGCGACAACATTCTCTACTCCTATTTGTCCAGTTTACCAAAACGTAACAGCAAATGCAGTTTCGGATGCAAATGAAATTAAAAAGAACTTAATTATTCAATTGACTGCTCCTGTAAAATGGACACAATCTGTACAACAAATGATCGCTGACGGTGCTACTTTGTTTACTGAAGTTGGTCCAGGAAAAGTATTGGCTGGCTTGATTAATAAAATTGATAAAGAAGCGGTTACTGCGAATGCTTAATTTTTAATGTTCAGTTTTCAGTCGCAGTTTTCAGTTTACTGACGACGCGTATAAATAAAAAATCCCAAATGATAATCATTTGGGATTTTTTATGATATTCCTAGATATTAGTCGCACTGCTCTGCGTCTCTACCTGAAAACTGCGACCGAAAACTGAAAACTATTTAAGAACGAACTTTCTGCTCCCATTTCCAGGCGCTGGCCATTGCTTCGTCTAAGCTTAGTTCTGCTTTCCAGCCTAAAACATTGTTTGCTTTATCCGTATTTGCGTAAGCCTCGGTGATATCACCTTCGCGGCGCGGTTTAATTACGTATGGCAATTTTTTATCGCTTACTTTCTCGAAACTGTGAATTACTTCTAGAACTGAACTTCCTTTTCCTGTTCCTAAATTAAATGTTTCAACTTTCGCCAAATTCTTTTTATCGAACAAACGCTTTAACGCAATAACGTGCGCTTTTGCTAAGTCGACAACGTGAATGTAATCACGAACAGCCGTTCCATCTGGAGTTGGATAATCATTTCCAAAAACCGATAATTCCTGACGCAATCCTGCTCCTGTCTGTGTAATAAAAGGAACCAGGTTTTGAGGAACTCCTAATGGCAATTCCCCAATTTCAGTTGAAGAATGTGCTCCAACAGGATTAAAATAACGCAATAATATGGCGCTTATATTAGTTACTTTCGCAGTATCTGTAATAATCTCTTCTCCAATTTGTTTCGTGTTTCCATACGGAGACATTGCTGTCTGCACAGGAGCATCTTCTGTAATTGGCATTTTTTCGGCCTGACCATAAACCGTACAAGATGAACTAAAGATAAAACTAGCCTCTGGTTTTTGCTGTAATTCTTGTAAAAGATACACTAAACTGCTAATGTTGTTTTCATAATACAATAACGGCTGCTCCACACTTTCACCAACTGCTTTTGAAGCAGCAAAATGAATAACTCCAGTAACATCCTTATGTTTTTTAAAGAAATCCCGAACGGCACTTTTTTCTCTTAAATCAATTTTTTCGAACAAAGGCATTTTTCCTGTTATCGCAGTAATTCCTTTTAAAACATCTTCTGAAGAATTCGAAAGATTATCAATTATCACAACTTCAAAGCCTTCATTTTGCAGTTCGACTACCGTGTGAGAACCAATAAACCCTAATCCTCCTGTTACTAATACTTTCATTTTGTGGTTGTTTTTTTATGTAGTTAATTTGTAAGCCTGCCTTGCAATAAGAACCCAATTATTATTTTGTTTTTGCCAAACAAGCATTATTCCTATTTTAATATCTCTATCAATACCGCCATCTTTGGTATGCGCCGCGAGGACATGTCTCACTATTGCCGCATCATTTAGAATTGTAATAGTTTGATCTTGAAATTCAATAGTTACAAAATCAGATTTTCCGCTAACTATTCCCTCAATAAATTCAGCTTGATTTTGAAAATTTCCATTGGAGTGCACATAATTTAACTTGTCTGAAGTTAGTGCTTTTAATTTTGCTCCATCAGCATCGATCATAGCCTTACGCAAAATTTCAATTTGACTACTAACAGCATTTTCTTCTTTAGCATTCGTTTTTTGACCAAAAACCGAAAGCTGCAAAAGAGTCATCAAAATTAAAAAGCTTAACTTCTTCATAATTTATTTATTCAAAAATTCTAAAACAGAATCAGTTATAAATTTAATCTGCTCGTCATCAAGTTCTGTATGCATTGGCAGAGCAATTACTTCCTGCACTAATTGATTTGTAACTGGAAATTGTTCTTCTTTATAACGAGAATCAACATATGCTTTTTGAGAATGAAGCGGAATTGGATAATAAATCGCACATGGAATACCCTTATCTAATAAATGCTGCATTAGAGCATTTCTATCAGCATCTAAAATTCTTAACACATATTGATGAAAAACGTGATCATTTTCATCTGCATCAAAATCTGGCGTAACAATATGTGCATTTCTGGCGAAAGCTGCATTATATTTTGAAGCCGCTAAACGACGTGCTTGATTGTACTCGTCTAACAAAGGCAGTTTTGCATTTAAAACCCCAGCTTGAATACTATCTAAACGTGAATTTACACCCACAACATCGTGATGATAACGTTCGTACATTCCGTGATTAACGATTCCGCGGATGATGTGTGCTAATTTATCATCATTGGTAAAAATTGCTCCACCATCTCCATAACAACCTAAGTTTTTAGAAGGAAAGAACGAAGTCGCCGCAACATGACCAATTGTTCCTACTTTTGATTTTGTTCCAGATTTAGAAACATAATCAGCACCAATAGCCTGTGCATTATCTTCAATTACATATAAATTATGTTCGGCCGCAATCTCCATGATGGCATCCATATTAGCAGCGCGACCAAATAAATGTACTGGAACAATTGCTTTAGTTTTTGGCGTAATTGCTTTTTTAACTGCTTCTATATCGATGTTCATATTATGCAAATCAACATCAACCAAAACTGGAGTTAACTGCAGTAAAGCAATAACCTCAACAGTTGCTGCAAAAGTAAAATCGGCAGTAATAACTTCATCGCCTGGTTTCAAATTTAAACCCATCATAGCAATCTGAAGTGCATCCGTACCATTTGCACAAGGAATTACATGTTTTGCACCTAAATAATCTTCAAGATTTTTTTGAAATTGATGAACTAAAGGTCCGTTTATATAAGTATTTGTATCTAAAACCTCTTGAATTGAAGCATCTACAGTAGATTTTATTTTTTCATATTGACTTTTCAAGTCAACCATTTGAATTTTTTTCATTTTAATACTATTTAAAAAGTAAAGACTCTATTTAGATAGAAATCTCTAAAAGGAGGAACAAAAATAGTTATTAATAGCTTCAAACCAATGAAAATAGTCGAAAGAAATGTAATTTAGCTGCAAAAATTATTAGATGCTTTTTTTATACAATTTAGTCGTTTCTTTAGCAGGGTTTTTACTCAGAATCATCGCATTATTCAGCCCAAAAATCAAGCTTTTTATTGAAGGCCGAAAAAATGTATTTTCAATTTTAGAAAACAAAATAAAGCCTGAGGATAAAACTATATGGTTTCATTCGGCTTCACTTGGCGAATACGAACAAGGACTGCCTGTAATTGAAAAAATCAAAGAAAAATACCCTTCCCATAAAATCATTGTAACCTTTTTTTCTCCTTCTGGATACGAAGTGCGTAAAAATAACACAGTTGCGGATGTTACACTTTACCTTCCTTTAGACACAAAACATAATGCGAAGAAATTTTTAAAATTAGCTCATCCTGAATTTGCATTTTTTATTAAGTATGAGTTTTGGCTTAACTATTTAAAAGAACTCGAAACAAATAAAATTCCAACTTATTTGATTTCTGGAATTTTCAGAGACAGCCAGATGTTTTTTAAATCGTATGGCGGATTCTACAGAAAAGCTCTAAAAGCATTTACTTTCTTTTTTGTTCAGAATGAAAGTTCCAAACAGAAAATTCAATCTATTGGATTTGAAAATGTAATTGTTTCTGGAGACACCCGTTTTGACCGTGTTGCTGCAATTTTAGAAAGAGATAACAAACTCGATTATATCGAAAATTTCAAAAACAGCCAGAAGGTTATTGTTTTTGGAAGTTCTTGGCCAAAAGACGAAGTTTTAATTGCCGAATATATCAATCAAGCGCCAGAAAATGTAAAATTCATCATTGCTCCGCACAATATAAAAGCAGATCAAATCGCTGAGCTTAAATCGCTAATTACAAAATCAACTGTTTTATTCTCCGAGAAAGAAAACAAGGATTTATCAAAATACAATGTGTTTATAATTGACACCATTGGACTTTTAACTAAAATATACAGTTACGGTACAATTGCTTACGTCGGCGGCGGTTTTGGCAATCCCGGAATCCATAATATTTTAGAACCAGCTGCTTTTGGAATTCCTATTGTTATTGGCCCTAACTATTCTAATTTCGCAGAGGCTGTTTCGCTTGTAAATCTGCAAGGCTGCACAGTTATTTCTAATAGTGCAGAATTGAAAAAAACTTTCGACCAATTACTGTCTGATAATGAAATATTTATAAAAAAAAGCATCATATCTAAATCATTTATTCAAGATAATAAAGGAGCCACTGAAACTATTATAAAAACCATTTCCTAATCATTTTTATTCTTAAATCAGAAGGGATTATATCTTTTTTATGAAAATTAAACCCATAAAAACATAATTTTATAGTAATCGATCAAACAGAATAATCCTTAAAAAACAAAATAAAACATAACAAACGTGATTAAAAGAGCCAAAAGAGCGATAGAATTTTCAACAAAAAATAAATTAGACAAAATATACAATAATACAATTTATTTTTATTAATTTGGCATATTATTTGATAACTAAGATAATCGTGAGTAAGGAAAATATTTTAAAAAAAAAGTGAAAAAATATTTTACATATTAAAAAATTTATATCTTTGCCACGAATTAATAATTAACCTTTTATAATAAAGTAAGATGAAAAAAGTATTTTTAAGTTTAGCTGTTGTTGCTGTTTTAACTGTTGTATCTTGTAAAAAAGCTGACGCTGCTGCTACAGAAGCTCCTGTAGATTCTACAGCTGTTACTGTTGATTCAGCTGCTGCTGTTGTTGATTCAGCTGCTGCAACTGTTGATTCTGCTGCTGCTAAAGTTGATTCAGCTGCTGCTAAAGTAGAAGAAGTAAAAAAATAATTAGAACCTAGTTTCTAACGATTTTAAAACCATCTTTTTAGATGGTTTTTTTATGCTCAATTTTAACGATTGATCAGCTTCAAATAAAAAAGCGCTCACTACCGTGAACGCTTTTTTTTATTCTACCACTTCCTCCAACTCCTCTTCAGACTCCTCATCCTCAAAAATTAATTCATTTGAAGAGAAATCCAAGATTTCCGACCTGGAGGCATAGGTCACAATTTCCTTTATACCTTTCTGCAAAAGCAATTCCGTGCTATATTTACGGCTTGTTGCAAATTGCGCATCACCAAGCATCAATTTAAAAAAATACTTCCCGCCAGAGCCTTTAAATTTTAAAAATTTTGCAAGTTCAATATTCGCTTTAAATTTCTCAATATCTTCTTCACACTCAAATCTCAATTCATAACTCAGACTCGTAAAAATAACCTTCCCTTTTCGCGAAGTAAAAGTAAATTTATATTCATCATTAAAACGCCTACTGATTACAAAAGCACCCATTTATAATTTTAGATTTTAGATTGGAGATTTCAGATTCTTAGATTCTTAGATTCTTAGATTCTTAGATTCTTAGATTCTTAGATTCTTAGATTCTTAGATTCTTAGATTCTTAGATTCTTAGATTCTTAGATTCTTAGATTCTTAGATTCTTAGA
>Ga0160437_1000018_pt1 | contig 152979 bp, 154 predicted proteins | sample HID1975I_E0MG_FD_108227 | JGI IMG/M metagenome (GOLD analysis project Ga0160437, IMG submission 108227) | Enriched soil microbial communities from UW Madison campus, WI, USA - HID1975I_E0 MG | ecosystem: Environmental > Terrestrial > Soil > Unclassified | place: USA: Madison, Wisconsin... | reverse complement strand
GGACATCGCCGTGATGCCCGCCGTCATGGGCGGCAGTTCGCTGCCCCTGGACCTCGGGCGCGCCACCAGGTGCTTCACGCCCGCGCAGAAGATCGCGATCGCGCTGCGCGACAAAGGCTGCGCACGGTGCGGTGAACCCGTGAACCGGTGCGACGTGCACCACATTCGGTTCTGGTCCCACGATGGAACGTCCGACATCGCCAACGGCGTGCTCTTATGCGTGCCCTGTCACCATCGGCTCCACGACCACGGATGGGAGCTCAGGGTCATCGACGGGCAGGTGTGGTTCAAGCCGCCTGCCTCAACTGACCCCAACCGCGAATGGATACCAGCGATGGCTACCCCGCTCAATGCCGTGCCGCCGAACGCGACTCCACCATTAGCGCGACGCTCCACACCCGCCCTCGTATGAGCGGCGGGGCGCGAGCGTGCCTCCTGCAGGAGAGCGCGCACGGTGACTGGTGCGAGCGGTGACTGGTGCGAGCGTGACTGGTGCGAGCGTGACTGGTGCGAGCGGTGACTGGTGCGAGCGGTGACTGGTGGGCGCTATCGCCCGCGGGTACCAAAGATTGACCGCGAGATCTGGTTGATCAGTTCTCGCCCCGCACTGCGAGCCAGCGACTTCGCCGTCGAGGACGTCAGCACCTCCTCGACCACCGATTTGTCTTTCCTGGTGCTGGTGCGCCGAGGTGCCGACTCCGCCTTCTTGGCGGCAGCGTCGGCCTTGGCCTTCTCTTCGGCGGCCTTCGCCTGTTCGGCGGCCGCTGCAGTGGCTTCAACGCGAGCCGCGAGAAGTTCGTAGGCGCTTTCGCGATCCGTCTCGACGGCGTACTTCGTGGAGCCCGCGCTGGCGTTGATGACCGCAGTCACGGACTCGGCAGGTGCGGCGTCCATCGACCCGCGCGGGGCCCGCAGCCGCGTCCATGCCACGGGCGTAGGCGCGCCCTTCTCGCTCAGCACCGTCACCACCGCTTCGCCGGTGGCGAGGGACGTCAACACCTTCTCAAGGTCGTAGGGCGACGTGGGGTAGGTGCGCACGGCCGCCTTGAGCGCGGCGGCGTCCTCCGGCGTGAAGGCGCGCAACGCGTGCTGGACGCGCGAGCCCAACTGGCCCAGAACGTCGGCCGGGATGTCTTTGGGGCTTTGCGTCACGAAGAACACGCCAACGCCCTTGGAGCGGATGAGCCGAACGGTTTGCGTCACCTGCGTGAGGAATTCCTTGGTGGCGTCCGTGAAGAGCAGGTGTGCCTCGTCGAAGAAGAAGACCAGTTTGGGTTTGTCGACGTCGCCAACCTCGGGCAGATCGGCGAAGAGGTCGGCGAGGAGCCACATCAGGAAGGTGGAGAACAGCGCGGGCCGGTCCTGGAGCGCGGGCAGCTCGAGCGCGGAAATGACGCCGCGACCGTCGGCGCCCACGGCGAGCAGGTCCTTGGTGTCGAAGGCGGGTTCGCCAAAGAACTCCTCGGCGCCCTGCGCCTCGAGCGACGAGATCTCGCGCAGGATGACGCCCGCAGTGGCGGGGGAGACGCCGCCGATCCCCGCGAGTTCGTCCTTGCCCCCCTTCGAGGTGAGGTACGCGATGACGGCGCGCAGGTCCTTGAGGTCAAGCAGCGCGAGCTTGTTGGCGTCGGCCCAGTGGAAGATGAGGCTCAGCGAGCTTTCCTGGGTGTCGTTGAGCCCCAGCACCTTGCTCAGCAGCAGGGGCCCAAAGTCGGTGACCGTGGTGCGAATGGGCACGCCGGTACCGATGCCGCCGAGGCTGTAGAACTCGAGGGGAAACGACGCGGGCGACCAATCCTGGCCGATGTCCTCCGCGCGCGTGGCGATGAAGTCCTTTGGTTCGCCGTCGATCGCCATGCCGGTGAGGTCGCCCTTGATGTCCGCCACGAACACCGGAACGCCTTGCTCGCTGAGGCCTTCTGCAAAGAGCTGCAGGGTGCGGGTCTTGCCGGTGCCCGTGGCGCCCGCGATGAGGCCGTGACGGTTGAGCATTGCGAGCGGCACCTGGACCTGCGCGGACTCGGTGGCATCTTCGCCCTGCACCAATGCGCCGAGCCTGAGCGTGCCACCCTCGAACGCGTAGCCCGCGGCCACTTCCTGGGCAAACTCTGGTGACAGGGGATCGGTTGTCATGCCTGCAAATCTAGTAGCGGCCCGACGACGGGGTTGGGTTGGCCCTAACCCTTCCCGTCGTCGTGCAACTCGTCGTAGAGCTCGTCGTAGAGCAACTTGTGGACGGCCTCGACGTTCGGGATGTCGTTGAACTCAAGTGGATCGTCTGACGCCGACTCGATGACAAGTGTTCCCGTCTTGAACATGCGGTCGATGAGGCCGTGGCGGAACTGCACCGAGTTGATGCGCGCCATCGGGATGTCGATGCCCTGGCGCGTTATCACGCCCGTGCGGAACATGATGCGCCGATCCGTGATGACGAAGTGCGTGGTGAACCAGCGGATGAAGGGGACAAAGCCCCACAGCACCGCGACCACGAGCCAGCCCAGAATGATGGCGATCGTGAGCACCGTGTTCATCGTCGAGTCGGAGTCGCCGAGCAGCGAGTAGAGCCAGATGGCGAGCGCCGTTCCCAGCAGAAAGAGCAGCCCCGAACCGATGAGCCGCTTCCAGTGAGGACGCGCGTTGACGATGATGTTCTCGCCCGCGGCGAGGTGATCCTCTGGGTACCCCATGTTCGGCAATCTATCAGCCGTGTCGAACGGAAAACGGGTTGTGACGCGTACGAAACACAGCGGTCGTAGGCTCGGAACATGTCGCACGACGTGTCCGAGACTCCGTGGACGCGTTACGCGCCCGTCCAGGCCTGGGATGAGGCGATGGACGTCAAGGGCAAGGTGCGTGAACCGTACGCCCGCGTCTACGCCGAGATCGACAGAATGTCCGGCGACGACCTCTACGCGCGGGCCGAGTCGCTCGCCAATACCTACCTTGCTCAGGGCGTCACTTTCGACCACGCGGGCGAGGAGCGCCCCTTCCCCTTGGACATCGTGCCGCGCGTCGTCGGTGCCGACGAGTGGGACATCATCTCGCCAGGCGTCGCCCAGCGGGTCAAGACGCTCGAGGCCTTCCTCGCCGACGTCTACGGCTCCCAGCACTGCGTCAACGACGGCATCGTCCCGCGCCGCCTGATCGCCTCGAGCCAGTACTTCTATCGCAGCGTGGCGGGCATCGAGCCTGCGAACGGCGTGCGAGTACACATTGCCGGCATCGACCTTGTACGTGACCAGCACGGGATCTGGCGAGTGCTCGAGGACAACGTGCGCGTGCCGTCGGGCGTGAGCTACGTGCTTTCCAACCGCCGCGCGATGTCCCAGATGTTCCCCGAACTGTTTGGCGCGATGGGCGTGCGACCCGTGCTCGAGTATTCGCAGCGCCTCCGCTCGGCCCTCGCCAAGGCCGCGCCAGAGGACGTCGACGATCCCACCATCGTGGTTCTCACCCCTGGCGTCTACAACTCCGCGTACTACGAGCACTCGCTCCTCGCGCGCACCATGGGAGTCGAGCTAGTGGAGGGCCGCGACCTCGAGTGCCACAACGGCCGCGTCTACATGCGCACCACCGCGGGTCGGCGCCGCGTGGACGTCATTTACCGCCGCGTGGACGACGACTACCTGGATCCTGTTGCCTTCCGCAAAGACTCGTCGCTTGGCGCCCCTGGCCTCATCAACGCCGCCCGCCTGGGCAACGTCACGATCGCCAACGCCGTGGGCAATGGCGTGGCCGACGACAAGCTGATCTACACATACATGCCCGAACTCACCCGGTATTACCTGGGAGAAGACCCCATTTTGCCCAATGTGGACACGTGGCGCCTTGAGGAGCCCGACGCTAGGGAAGAGGTCTTGGATCGCTTGGATGAGCTTGTGGTCAAGCCGGTAGACGGCGCGGGCGGCAAGGGCGTCACGATCGGCACCAAGGCGTCCAAAGAGGAGTTGGCGCAGGTGCGCGCTCAGATCCTCGACGATCCGCGCGGCTGGATCGCGCAGCCCGTGGTGCAGCTCAGCACCGTGCCCACGCTCACCGAGGATGGCTTGGAGCCGCGCCACGTTGACTTGCGTCCTTTCGCGGTCAACGACGGGCGCGATGTGTGGGTGTTGCCAGGCGGGCTCACGCGCGTGGCGCTCGCGAAGGGCCAACTCATCGTCAACTCCTCGCAGGGCGGCGGCTCCAAGGACACCTGGGTGCTCGGTGGGGTGCGACACCGCGGCTCGGTGGCACCGCCACCCGAAAGCCGTGTGGAGTTCTCGGGTGTCTCCGCCGTGCCGCAGGCCGCCCATCCCGACGACTACGTACACGGCCAGCAGCAGGCGCAGCAGCAGCAACAGCAGCAACACCAGCAGCAGCAGCAGCAGCGGGTGCTCCAGCAGGCAGCGGGGAGCGACCCGTGCTGAGCCGCATCGCCGAGTCCCTGTTCTGGATTGGCCGCTACGTGGAGCGGGCCGACAACACGGCCCGGCTCCTCGACGTGCACCTGAACGTGCTGCTTGAGGACCCGTGGGTAGATGAGCCGAGCGCTAACGCCTCGCTCTTGAACGTCATGAACTGTGAGTTCACAGCCCCTGTGAGCCGCCGAGACGTTCTCCAGGCGCTCGCGTTCGATGCGTCCAAGGCGTCATCCATCGCGGGAACTCTCACCGCGGCGCGCGAGAACGCGCGCCGCGCCCGCGAGGTCATCTCCACCGAGGTGTGGGAATCCCTCAACACCACGCGCAACCAGCTGCCGCGCTGGTCCAGCTCCGCGAGGCCCCACGAGTACTTCGTGTGGGTACGCGAGCGTGCGGCCGTCGTCTGGGGCCTCAGTTCAGCCACAACGTCACGGGACGACGCCTGGCACTTCATGGAATTGGGCCGCTCCCTGGAGCGTGCGGACATGATCGCCCGCCTGCTCATGACCCGCCACTTCGAGGGCACCACGGGCCCCAACTGGACCACCCTGCTGCGCAGCTGCTCCGCCCACGAGGCCTACCTGAGGACCGTGCGCGCCCTCGTCACCGAAGAGCGCGCGGCAGAGTTCCTCCTGATAGACCGCCTGTTCCCGCGCAGCATCGCCTACAGCCTCGCCAAAGCAGAGGAGACGCTCAGCCTCATCGAGGGAGCCTCGAACAACAAGGCCCTCAGCGACCGTGCCCGCCTCGCCCTAGGTAGGGCCCGCACCAACCTCGAATACCGAGACGTTCGCGAGATCCTCGACAACCTGCCCGAACAAATGCGGGAGGTGCAGCGAGCCTGTGCCCTAGCGTCGGACCTTATCCGCGACCGCTACTTCCTCCCAGCCTCGACTGTGCTGTGGAGCCAGGAGGCCTTGTAGTGAAGACGAGCACCGCATGACGAGACTCCGCATCGAGCACAAGACCTCGTTCACGTATGTGAAGGAGGTCGTCTCGTCCTATAACGAGGCGCGGCTGACACCCGCATGGCTGCCGCGGCAGCGCGTTCTTGACCAGCGCATCGACGTCAACCCGGTGACGTGGCGGCAGACCTATCGCGACTATTGGGAGACCGATGTCACAGTTTTCGAAGTGCTGCAGCCGCACCAGTCGCTCACCGTGACCGGTTCGTCTCTCGTGGAGGTGACTTCGGTGGCCGCTCGCGAGGATCGAGCCACGTGGGACGCGATCACCGGCCCGCGCTTCCAGGATCTGCTGTGCGAGTACCTCGTCAACACGCCCACCACCGAGCCAACAGACGAGGTGCTTGCCTTCGCCCAGGAGGCCGCGCACAAGGGCAGCCCCGACGAGGCGGCTCGGGCCATCTGCGACTATCTCTACAGCGAAATCAAGTATGTGCCAGGCGTGACGTCGGTTCACACGCCTGCCGCGCATGCGTGGGAAGGCCGTTCGGGAGTGTGCCAGGACTTTGCGCACCTCGCGATCGGCGCCCTGCGCGCGGTCGGCATCCCGGCCCGCTACGTCTCCGGCTACTTGCACCCCAAGCGCGACGCGGCGATCGGCGAGAAGATCCGCGGCGAGTCCCATGCGTGGGTGGAGTGGTGGACCGGCGACTGGTTCGGCTTTGACCCCACCAACGACCGCGAGGTCGGGGACCACCATGTAGTCGTTGGCCGTGGCCGCGAGTACGGCGACGTGCCGCCGCTCACCGGCGTAGTGGCCGGCTCCACCAAGACGCTCAGCGTCACCGTGGACATTACTCAGGAGGCGTAGGCCCTGCGTCTTCGCGCAGGGTGACTATCGAAATCTTCGCGCAGGGTGACGATCGACTACTTGGCGACGGTCTTGGCCGCGCTCGTCTTGGTGGTGGTGAGGTAGCCGGATCGCTTTCCCGTCACCTTGACCGTGATCTTCTTGCCCTTGTCGCTCGACGTGAGCTTGTACGTCGACTTCGTGGCCTTCGAAATCGCGACGCCATTGCGGTACCACTGGTACGAGAACGTGGGCGTGGGCGACCACGTGCCGCGAGTCACCGTAAGCGTCTTGCCGGCCTTCGCCGTGCCGGTGATCTTGGGAACTGGCGCCTTGGTGAAGACCTTGGGGATGTGCACGGCCGCGGACGTGCGAGACACGCTCGTGAAGGCAGGCGCAGAGCCCACCACCGTCAGTGTGATGTCGTGGCCGCGGTCGGCGGTGGTAATGACGTAGGTCCCCTTGGTCGCGCCGGTGATCTTCTTCTTGTCGCGCATCCACTGGTACGTGAAGGTCGTCGAAGCCGGCCCCTTCCACGCTCCCGTCGATGAACCCAAGGTCGATCCAGCGGATAGGGCTTTCTTCGTAATGACTGGAGCGGGTGCGGCCGTGAAATGTCCTGTGCGGCTCAGCTGCGCGTCGATGGACGTGACATCACTGCCGTTGACCGGCACTGGGGTGGCGAGCGCAGGGGAGTACACGTCGTTGTAGTACTCGGTCAGAAGGGTCGCGTCCCCGCCAAGCGCCGCGCTGGCGCCGAACGACACGACGTAGGTCCCATTCGGGAGATCCTCTAGCTCGTATGTGCCGTCGTCATCGAGCATCGTCATGACGGTCGCGGACGCTGATTCGGCGCTGACGACAATCCCGTCGAGGGTGCTGTCAACGAGTGCCGGATCGAGGCTCACCCTGCCGGAGATGGAGCCTTTGTCCGATTTGGCCAGCGCCGGTGGCGTCACGAGGAGAACGGCGGTGCAGATCGCGCTCGCGACTAGCATCCGCACAGGCCGCCGAGTCGTCGGCTCGCCCATAGCTTCTCCCCTCGAAAGCCCAGCCGGGCCCAAGGGTAGGGCGTGTGAAGGTGCACAGGCGAGCACCGCGTCGGGCAATGTGACTTACGTCACACTGGTAAGCCCGACGCTGGGGCGGTTTGCCTATTTTGCGATGGTTTTCGCGGCGCTGACCTTATAGGTGGTGAGATAGCCGCTGCGCTTCGCGGTCACCTTGACTGTGATTTTCTTGCCCTTGTCGCTCTTCGTCAGTTTGTACGTGTACTTGGTGGCGCCCTTGATGGCCGCGCCGTTTCGGTACCACTGATACGAGTACGTGGGAGTCGGCGTCCACGTGCCGCGGTGCGCCGTCAGGGTGTAGCCGGAGCGCGTGGTGCCCGTGATCGTGGGCGTGACGGCTTTGGTGAACGACAGCGGAATGTAGACCGGGTGCGATGTGTAGTGGATCGTCGAGTATCCGGACTTCGAGGCGGTCAACTTCACGGTGATGTTCTTGCCGCGATCGGCGGTGGTGAGCTTGTAGTTCTTTGACGTAGCCCCAACTATCGGCGCGCTTCCGCGATACCACTGCAGAGTGAAGGTCGCTGCCGGGCTCCAAGTGCCATTGCTGCTGACTCCCAAGGTCGACCCCACCGTGAGGGTCAGCCAGGTAATGGACGGCCGGGGCGCGGAGGTGAAGTGCCCCGTCCTGCTGAGCTGCGCGTCGACGCCAGCGACCGCACCGCCCCCGCTGATCGTGACGAGGCTCGCATCTGCCGGTACATAGACATCGTCGTAGACCTCGTTCCTGAGCGTCGTGTCTCCTTCGTAGGCGAGGCTCGCCTGGAAGTACACGGTGTACGTGCCATCCGGAAGCCCGGTGATCGCATAGGCACCGGTGTGCTCGTCGGCGAGCACCACGTCGCTCACGTAGTCGCCGGCCTTGGCGAAGACGACGAGTCCTCGGGCACTAACCGCAGGGTCGTCGACGGTCACTGCTCCTGAGATCGAACCGGTGGGTTCAGCAGCCCCAGCCGGTAGCGCCAGGGCGCCCAAGAACACTGCGAGCGTTGCGGCTGCGTAGGCGCGCCACGACGCGCGCGGCCCTTGCGCGAATGCCACGTCGACTCCCTCATTGCTCCCCAGCCCCACCCACGCTACGCCGAGCGTCGAGGGGGCGCGAGGGGAGCGTCGGGCCTTCACTAGAATGCTGGGGTGAGTTCAGAGGCCCAGGCAAGTGAAGACCGCTACGACTTCCGCACGCTCGAGGATCGGTGGCTTCCGGTCTGGCGCGAGGCACAGCCCTTCAAGTCTGGCCGCGAGGGCGACGACCGCCCCACCAAGTACGTGCTCGACATGTTCCCCTACCCCTCAGGCGACCTGCACATGGGCCACGCGGAGGCGTACGCACTCGGCGACGTGATCGCTCGCTATTGGATCCAGCGCGGATTCAACGTGCTGCACCCCATTGGTTGGGACAGCTTTGGGCTTCCCGCGGAGAATGCCGCGATCAAGCGCGGCGTGGATCCGGCCGGCTGGACGGAAGAGAACATCGCCCAGCAGCGCTCGTCCATGGAGCGCTACGCCTGCAGCTTTGACTGGGACCGCGTGCTCGCCACGCACCGTCCCGACTACTACCACTGGAACCAATGGCTATTTACCAGGCTCTTTGAACGTGGGCTCGCCTACCGCAAGCCGTCGCTCGTGAATTGGTGCCCCAAGGATCAGACCGTGCTCGCGAACGAGCAGGTTGTTGGCGGGCTGTGCGAGCGCTGCGACACCCCCGTCACCAAGAAGAAGCTCACCCAGTGGTACTTCAAGGTCACGGACTACGCGGACCGGCTCTTGGACGACCTCGACACCCTGCAGGCGACCTGGCCGTCCAAGGTCATCGCGATGCAGAAGAACTGGATCGGCCGCTCTCGCGGCGCTGACGTGAAGTTCGCCATCGAGGGCCGGGACGAGCCGGTGGACATCTACACCACGCGTCCGGACACGCTCTATGGCGCCACGTTCTTTGTCGTCGCCGCGGACAGCGACCTTGCCGCCGAGCTTGTTGCGGGGTCCGACGCTGGGGTTCAGTCCGCGTTCGAGGATTACCTGGACACGGTGAAGGCTGCCTCGGAAATCGAGCGGCTTTCGACCGACCGCCCCAAGACGGGTGTGTTCCTCAACCGCTTTGCCATCAACCCCGTCAATGGCGTGCGCCTACCCATCTGGGCGTCGGACTACGTGCTCGCGGACTATGGGCACGGCGCCATTATGGCTGTGCCCGCGCACGACCAGCGAGACCTTGACTTCGCGCTCGCCATGGGCCTGCCCGTCATCCCCGTCGTGGACGTCCGCGGCGAGGACGGCGAGCCTCTGCCCGACCCCGCGACAAGCGGTGTCGCCACGGGCGGCGAGGGCGTCATGATCAACTCCGGTCCGCTCGACGGCCTGCCCAAGTCTGAGGCCATCGCGGCAATCGTCGCGACGCTCGAGGCAGAGGGGGTGGGCACGGCCGCGGTGAACTTCCGGCTTCGCGACTGGCTCATTTCGCGTCAGCGCTATTGGGGCACGCCGATTCCGATCATCCATTGCGAAGAGCATGGCGAGGTGCCGGTTCCCGACGAGCAGCTGCCCGTGCTGCTGCCGCCAACGGAGGGGCTTGACCTTAAGCCCAAGGGGCAGTCGCCGCTCGCCGCCGCGTCCGATTGGGTCAACACCACGTGCCCCATCTGCGGTCGTCCTGCGCTGCGCGACACGGACACGATGGACACGTTCGTCGACTCCTCCTGGTACTTCCTGCGCTACCTGAACCCGCACAAGGCGGATGGCCCATTTGACCTGCTAGAAGCTAAGAAGTGGGCTCCCGTCGACCAGTACGTAGGCGGTGTCACGCACGCGATCCTGCATCTCCTGTATGCGCGCTTTTTCACAAAGGCGCTCCATGACATGGGGATGGTGGACTTTGAGGAGCCCTTCAGTGCCCTCCTCAACCAGGGCATGGTGCAGATGGACGGCTCGGCGATGTCCAAGAGCCGAGGCAACCTGGTGAGGCTGAGCGAGCAACTCGACGAATTCGGTGTGGACGCCGTGCGCCTCACGATGTCGTTTGCGGGGCCGCCGGAGGACGACATCGACTGGGCCGACGTCTCGCCAGGAGCGAGCGCCAAGTTCCTTGCCCGTGCCTGGCGACTCGCGCGAGACGTAACCTCCGAACCCGGACTGGACCCAGCGTCGGGCGATGCCGCCCTGCGAGCTATCACTCACCGGACCCTCGCCGACTGTTCATCGATCATCGAAGGCTTCCGCTTCAACGTGGCTGTGGCTCGCATCATGGAGCTCGTCAACGCCACCCGCAAGGTGATCGACTCGGGTGCGGGCCCCGCGGATCCGGCCGTGCGCGAGGCGGCGGAGGCCGTCGCGATCCTGCTCTCGCTGTTCGCTCCGTATTGCGCCGAGGACATGTGGTCGATGCTCGGCCACGAGAATGTCGCGCTCGCGGGCTACCCCGCATGGGATGAAGCGCTACTGGTGCAGGAGACGGTGACGTGCGTTGTCCAAGTACAGGGAAAGGTGCGGGCGCGCCTTGAGGTGCCGCCGTCCATCGACGAGCACGCGCTGAGGGAACTCGCGCTCGCGGAGCCCAACGTGGTGCGCGCGCTTGACGGCGCAGAGATCCGCACGGTGATCGTCCGTCCGCCGGGCCTCGTCAACGTCGTCCCTGTGTAGTGAGCTCACACAGTGCCGTTGTGCCGCCGTTTGTGCGTCACTAGGGTGGCGCCATGACGCCGACGGTCGCCGTTGTGACCGACTCCGCGGCCTCGTTGCCGCGGGGTCTTGCCGAGCAGTGGGGCGTGCGCGTGGTGCCCCTGCAGGTGATTGTCGATGGCGTCTCGTACGCCGAGGGCGCGGAGATCACCCCAGATGAGGTGCTTGCGGCTCTGACCTCGGGCCGGCACGTCACCACCTCGCAGCCGAGCGCGGCAGCCTTTCAGGACGCCTACGAGCACGCGGCCGCGGCGGGAGCCCCCGCGATCGTTGCCGTCGTACTTTCAGGAAAACTGTCCGGAACGGCGTCCGTGGCGCAGGCCGCTGCGGAGTCGTCGCCGGTTCCCGTGACGGTCGTCGACAGTGAGACCGTGGCAATGGCGGCCGGTTTCGCAGCCATCGCTGCCGCCGCTCTCGCGGCGACGGGCGCTGATGCAGCGGCCGTGGCCGCCGAGGCGCACAAGGTCGCGTCGTCGTCGGTGTGCATGTTCACGGTCGACTCTCTGGACCACCTGCGCCGCGGCGGAAGGCTATCGCCCGCGGCGGCGGCGGTGGGAAAGGTTCTTGGCGTGCGCCCTGTGCTCGAGCTGCGCGACGGCGAGGTCGTGCTGCTGGACCGCGTGCGCACCACCGCGCGTGCGCGAGCCGCGCTCGTCGAGTGCGCCGAGGAGGCCATTGCGGAGCGCTTGCGGCCCGCGATTGCGGTGATGGCACTCGGTGATGGCGACTACGCGGAGGAAGCGGCGCGGGCTATCGAGGCGGCAAGCTCGAGGGTCGCGATGACCGTGCGGACCACCGTGTCGGCCGTGTTGTCGGCGCACGCCGGTCCGGGTGCGCTCGCCGTCGTCGTCGTCGACTTGCCGTCACGCGTCTCGTAGCGGCGTCCCCAGACGGGCGTCGCCGGGCCGCTATCCCCAGCCGCCCCCGGAACCAGGCGAGGCGGCGAACGATCCCGACTTAGCGTCGGGCCTATGACCGAGACCGATGCGCGCTGGCGAGATTCGCTCGCCGCCGCTGCTTCGCGCGCGTACGAGGCCGCGCACGGCTCCGCGATCCACGAGTCGCGGCACGGCCTTCGCGTGCGCATGACCTGGAGACAGGCGGCGGCTGGGGCGGTGTGCCTGGCTCTGCTTGCAGGCCTTGCGTGGTGGTTTGCCAGGCCCGACGCCGTGGTCGCGGTTTCGCTTCCCGTCGCCAGCGCTTCGTCGGAGGCTGTGCTGGCGGGCCTCGTCGTCGACGTCGCCGGGGCGGTGGAGGCGCCAGGACTCGTGGAACTCGGGCCGGGTGCGCGCGTTGCCGACGCGCTGGACGCTGCCGGTGGAGCGAGCGCGGATGCGGTGCTCGACGGCCTGAACCTCGCGCGGCACGTGAACGACGGGGAGCAGATCGTCGTGCCGCGTGAGGGCGAAGAGGAGGCCGACTCTGGTGGGCTCGTGAACCTGAACAGGGCCGACGCTGGCGAACTCGAGGCGCTTCCAGGCGTAGGACCCGTGCTCGCACAGCGGATCGTCGCGGATCGCGAGGTGAACGGACCTTTCGCGTCTGTCGAGGACCTGGGTCGCGTCCCTGGGGTCGGCGACGCGATCGTCGGAGCGCTCGCGGGGCTGGCGACGGTCTGAGGTGACGCCCCACGACGCGCGGCTCGCGCCCGCGGCCGCGAGCGCTTGGTTGTGTGCCGCGAGCGCGTGGTTGGGATGGGGCTGGTGGCCGGTTGTGGTGCTCGCTGTGGCGCTGGCGTCGGCGGCACTGTGGAGGGCCGCGCGTCCGGCATTGGCGCTCGCGGTGCTCGCGGCGTTCGCGGGCCAAGGTGCCAGTTCCTTGGCGGTACGCAACGCCGAGCCTGTGGTGGACGCTATCGGCTCCCGTACGGAAGTCCTCGCGGTGGCGCAGACCGATGCCGCTCCGGGCGGGCCAGGTCCCACCGAAGGGCTGTGGCGCGTCGAGCTCGCTGTCACTTCTGTGGGCGGCACTCCCGCACACGCGCGGGTCGTGGTCTGGGGCGGTGACGACTGGTCGGTGACTGCGAGAGGCGAGCGCCTTGTCGCAGAGGGGAAGTTGTCGGGGGCCGACGGCGGCGCGTCGGCTCTCATGTGGCGGCCTATGGTCACCTCGCGCGCGGCGCCACATGGCCTCGACGCTGTAGTTGCGGGCCTGCGCAAGGGTTTGCGCGAGGCCACAGCCTCGCTTCCGGAGCGCTTGCGTCCGCTGACCCGCGGCATGGTCATCGGCGATGACTCGGGGATGTCTGCCGAGCAGCGCGCAGAGCTGTCGTCCACCGGCCTCACGCACCTGACGGCCGTGTCCGGCTCCCACTTCGCAATCGTGCTCGTGGCCGTGGCGGCCCTGCTGCGGCTGGTGGTGCGCTCGCGCAGGCTCGTGGCGATCGCCATCGCCGGGGCAATGGCACTGCTCATCTGCCTCGTCTTCCCGGAGCCGTCGGTAGTCCGGGCCGGAACCATGGCTGGCGCGATCTGCGCGGCGCTGTGGTGGGGAAGACCGGCACAGGCGCTTCCTGCGCTGTGCGCGGGAGTGCTGGTGGTCGCCGTGCTCGATCCACGCCTCGCGTGCGAGCCTGGCTTCGCGATGTCCGTCGCTGCCGTGGCTGGGATTGCGGTGTGGGCTCCGGCGCTCGCGACTCGGCTGGGGCGTCACGTGCCAGCGGTGGTGGCGGGGCCGCTAAGCGTGTGCCTCACAGCCCAGGCTGCCGTGCTGCCGCTGCTCGCGCTCATTGGCGCAGGCGTATCGCCGTGGGCGGTCGCGGCAAATCTTGCCGTGGGATGGTGCGCGGCGCCCGTGACGCTGATCGGTCTGGCGGCGGTGATCGTGGGCCCGGTCGCGCCCGGGCTGGCGCACGCGCTCGCGACGGCCGCCGGCTGGTGCGCATGGCCCGTGGACGCGGCGGCGCGCTTGGGCGCGACCCTTCCTGGGGCCGCGCTCAAGGTGCCGCCAGGAGCGTGGGGCGCTTTGGCGTCGGGCCTTGTTCTTGGGGCCATGGTGGCGCTTACCTTCGCGGTGCGACTTCGATTCGGATCCACCGTGGTGGTTGCCGCTCTCGCCCTCGCAGCGCTCGCGCTGCCCGTTGCACCACGCCTCTTTGCGCCCTCAGCGCCCGGAAACTGGCTCATCGTGGCGTGCGACGTGGGGCAAGGGGACGCGATGCTGTTGCGATCGGGCACAGACTCGGCGGTGGTCGTCGACGTGGGTCCAGCTGGCGGCGCCGGCCCAGACTGTCTGAGGCGCTACGGCGTTGCGAGGATTGACCTGCTCGTCATCACCCACCCGCACGCCGACCACGAGGGCGCACTCTCGGAAGTCTTGGACCAGACGCCGGTGGCGAAGGCTTGGATCTCGCCCGCGGAAGATGACCGGCCCACCGCTGCAACGCGTGCCCTCATCGCGGCCAATGTTCCGGTCACGGTGGTTCACACGGGTTCTGCAGCGCAAGTAGGAGAGGTGACCGTTTCCGTACTCGCACCCACAGGACGCGCGGTGGGGGAGGGAAGCACGGGGCTCAATGACGCGAGTGTGGTGACCATGGCGAGCGTGAGTGGCGTAACCGTCCTGGGCCTCGGCGACCTGGAGCACGAAGGCCAGCGCGAGCTCGCTCAGCGGCTGGCGCCCATCGTCGTCGATGTAGTGAAGGTGCCGCACCACGGCTCTGATCGCCAGGAGCAGGTGCTCGCGGCGCGCGTGAGCGCCCGGGTGGCGATCGTCAGCGTCGGCGCGGACAACTCCTACGGACACCCCGCGCCCGATGCGCTTGACATGTGGGGCCAGCGCGCAACGGTGTTGCTTCGCACCGACCAGTGCCGCGACGTCGTCGTGACCGCTGGTCCCGCGCTCGCGACTTCGTGTCCCAGCGGCATGGCAGGCTAAGCGCATGGCTGTGAAGGCACCGATCGAACCGACGTGGCACCGCGCGCGCCCAGCGCCGATCGTGCTCATCTTCGGGCCCGAAGATGTGCTCGGTGAGCGGGCGGTCGACCTCATTTCGCACGCGATGGCGGACCATGGCTCTGCGCCAACGGTGACACGGTTGGACGCCGCTGCGTATCGGGCGGGAGAACTTCTAGCCGCCACTAGTCCTTCACTGTTTGCCGAGCCCGGACTCGTCGTGGTCGAGGCCGCGGAGTCGATGAGCGATGCTTTCCTCGCCGACTCTCTCGCCTACGCCGCCGCTCCGGATCCCGAGGTTGTGCTGGTGATTCGCCACCGCGGAGGCGTGCGGGGAAAGCGACTGCTAGACGCGCTCAGGCAGACCGCGGTCGAGTACACGTGCCCCGCGGTCACTAAGGACGCGGAACTGGCGGCATTCGTGACGGGCGAGTTCAGCAGGGCAGACCGCAGGGTCTCCGCGTCGGCTGTTCGTGCACTCGTCGACTCCGTGGGCGCCGATGTTGCCGAACTTGCCGCAGCGTCGGCCCAGCTGATGAGCGATGTGGACGGTGCAATCGGCGACGAAGCGGTGGCGAGGTACTACGGCACCAGGGTCAACGCGACCGGCTACGCGGTGGCTGATGCCGCGATTGCCGGGGACTCGGCCCGGGCGGTCTCACTCGCGCGCCATGCCATCGAGACCGGCACTGACCCTGTCCCGCTTATCGCAGCGCTCGCCTCGAAACTCAGGACGCTCGTCAAAGTGGGTGCGGCGCGCGGGCGCGGCGGCGTCGACGCTCGCGAATTGGGCCTGGCGCCCTGGCAGGTCGATCGCGCGCGCAAAGATCTGGTGAAGTGGGACGCGGCTCGGCTCGCGGAGGCGATCGAGGCAGTCGCGCAGGCCGATGCGGACGTCAAGGGGGCGTCGCGGGCACCGGCCTTTGCACTCGAAAGGGTGGTTCGCACCGTCGCCGAGCTCGCGGGTTAGGCGGCTACGTCGGGTTCCACTGACGGCGCCACCGCACCGCGATCAACCAGAATCGCGGGCTCGAAGGCGTGGCCCTGGAACAGGTCGAAGCCGAGGTCGGCACACTCCGAGAGCGCTGCGCGCGTCTCGATGCGCTCGGCGACCAGCATGGCGCTGTTGCTCCGGGCGGCCGTGGTGAGCTCCGGGCCACGCGCGCGCAGATCGCGATAGTCGATCTTGACGAAGTCGGCGTGCTCCAGCAGGTCCATCTGCGAGCGAGTCCCGATGAAATCGTCGAGGGCGATTCGGAAGCCTTCAGCGCGCAAAGAAGACAGGCGCGCCCGTAGAGCATCGTCCGCGAACGCACTCTCGACGACCTCCACGACTACCTTCGCGGGATCACACTGGAGGTCGTCGTGCGCCACGAGGTAGGAGCGCGTGAAGTTGATCGAGACCGGACGTTCGGGGGAGATGTCAGGACCGTCGCGGAAGGCGGCCGCGATCACGTGCTCGGTTGCTCGATCCTGTTGGCGCTGATTCCACAGGTCGATGCGAAGCCCAAGGCGACCGGGTGCCCTGAAGAGCAATTCGTATGCGACGAGTTCTCGATCGGAGGTGAAGATGCCCTGCCGGCCCACCAGCACGCGAGTCTGGGTAGCCCCCGCATGCCTTCCGGACAGCGGCAAGTGCCACAGCCGGGGCGCAGGGGTCCGGGTATGCGCCACGTTCACGAAATCTACTGGGGACAAAGAAAACCGCCCCGGAGGCGCTCCCAAGAGCGTCCGGGGCGAGTCTCAATACCTAGAGCGCCGAGACCTGCTTGGCGAGCGCCGACTTGCGGTTCGCAGCCTGGTTCTTGTGGATGACGCCCTTCGAAGCCGCCTTGTCAAGCTTGACGGAAGCGGTCTGAAGAGCGGTCTGCGCGGCGGCCTTGTCGCCGGCCGCAATGGCCTCGCGCACCTTGCGCACGTGCGTCTTGAGCTGCGACTTCACAGCGACGTTGCGCTGACGCGCCTTCTCGTTGGTGCCGATGCGCTTGATCTTGGACTTGATGTTTGCCACGTGAATCCTCGTAATGCTTGATCGAAAAGTTTGGACGGGCGCGCGCACGGCGCGCGCACACGATCGAACAGTCTACCAGTTCAGGAGCCTCGAAAGCGAGCCTGACACTGCGTCAAATGTCGCTCGCGGCAGGATCGCCCCCTCGCGCCTCACCGCGCGTGGATCGATCCTGATGATTCTATCGAGCCTCACCTCTGATGGGCGCCGCTGGCGGTCCCACGAGCCGGTGCCAATGTCCATCCACTGCCCGCGGTTGTGGCGGTCGTGATCGTGGTCCTTGCTCGTGAGCATGAGCCCCAGCATCCACCTGCCGTCGCGGCCGATCAGCAGGACGGGACGGTCCTTGCCCTGCGTGTGGTCCTCCTCGAACGGCACCCACGTCCAGACAATCTCACCGGGATCCGGCTTGCCGTCCGGGCTGGGTGAGTACTGCATGGCCACTTTGCCCGTGTAGTCGCCCGGGTAGCGGCCCGACGGTCGGGCTGGCTTCCGCCGCGGAGCTTGGGTTCCCCTGTGCCTCAGAACCCAGGCAAGGAGGAAGATCGCCAGCAGCCCCAGCAAGACGTACTTCACGTCGCCTGACTCTAGACCGTTGCTCACGTGCGGCGCGCGGCATGGGACGATAGTGGCCCCCTACTTTTCAAGGACGTCAGCCGTGCCCAACGATCCCCGCATCGAGCCTGCCTCGACCGCGCCGGAGCGCATCCGCAACTTCTGCATCATCGCGCACATCGACCACGGCAAGTCCACGCTCGCGGACCGCATGCTCCAGTTGACGGGGGTCGTCGAGGCACGCGCAATGAAGGCGCAGTACCTGGACCGTATGGACATCGAACGCGAGCGCGGCATCACGATCAAGTCTCAGGCAGTGCGCATGCCGTGGGCCGTCGATGGCGAGGCCCACGCCCTCAACATGATCGACACCCCTGGTCACGTGGACTTCACCTACGAGGTGTCTAGGTCTCTGGCCGCCTGTGAGGGCGCGGTCCTCCTCGTTGACGCCGCGCAAGGCATCGAGGCGCAGACCCTCGCCAACCTGTATCTGGCGCTCGAGAATGACTTGCACGTAATCCCGGTACTCAACAAGATCGACCTGCCCTCGGCGGATCCCGACCGCTACGCCGCGGAACTCGCGCAGCTCATCGGCTGCGACATTGACGACGTGTTGCGCGTGAGCGGCAAGACGGGCGAGGGCGTGGGCGCGCTCCTGGATCGGATTGTGCGAGACATCCCTGCTCCCGTGGGCGACGCGAGCGCCCCAACGCGCGCCATGATCTTTGACTCCGTCTATGACACCTATCGAGGCGTCGTGACGTACGTCCGCGTGGTCGACGGCTCGCTCAAGTCACGCGAGAAGATCGCGATGATGTCGACTCTCGCCACGCACGACCTCCTCGAGATCGGTGTCATCAGCCCAGAGCCGGTCGTCACCAAGGGACTCGGAGTCGGCGAGGTCGGCTACCTCATCACGGGCGTCAAGGACGTTCGCCAGTCCAAGGTGGGCGACACGGTCACCCTTGCCGGGCGTCGGGCAACCGAAAGCCTTGGCGGGTACCGAGACCCCAAGCCAATGGTCTACTCAGGGCTTTTCCCGCTCGACGGCTCCGATTTCCCGGTCTTGCGCGACGCTCTCGACAAGCTGCAACTGAACGATGCGTCGCTCGTCTACGAGCCCGAAAGCTCGGTGGCGCTCGGATTCGGCTTCCGCTGCGGCTACCTTGGCCTGCTGCACCTCGAAATCGTCCGCGATCGCCTCGAGCGTGAATTCAATCTGGAACTCATCTCGACCGCGCCGAACGTGGTCTACGAGGTGCACATGGAGGACGGCAAGGTCATCACGGTGACCAACCCGTCGGAGTTCCCCGGCGGCAAGATTCGCGAGGTGCGCGAGCCCATTGTCAAGGCATCGATCCTGGTGCCGAGCGAGTTCATCGGCACGGTGATGGAGCTCTGCCAAGAGCGTCGCGGAACCATGGGCACGATGAACTACCTCTCCGAGTCGCGAGTGGAGATGCACTACACGCTTCCGCTCGCCGAGGTCGTATTCGACTTCTTTGACCAACTCAAGTCGCGCACACGCGGCTACGGCTCGCTCGACTATGAGCCCGCCGGCGATCAGTCGGCGGACCTGGTCAAGGTGGACATCCTGCTCCAGGGCGAGACGGTCGATGCGTTCAGCGCGGTGGTGCACAAGGACAAGGCGTACGGCTACGGGCTGGCGATGGTTGGCAAGCTCAAAGACCTGATCGACCGGCAGCAGTTCGAGGTGCCGATTCAGGCGGCGATCGGCTCGCGCATCATCGCCCGCGAGACCATTCGCGCGATCCGCAAGGACGTGCTCGCCAAGTGCTACGGCGGCGACATCTCTCGAAAGCGCAAGCTGCTCGAGAAGCAGAAGGCCGGCAAGAAGCGCATGAAGAACATCGGCTCTGTCGAGGTTCCGCCCGAGGCGTTCATCGCCGCGCTCAGCACCTCCGACGACGGCTCGGACAAGGGCAAGAAGAAGTAGCGTGACCGGCCACGGGCGCGACTTCGGCGTCTACATCCACGTCCCGTTCTGCACGGTGCGCTGCGGATACTGCGACTTCAACACCTACGCCCCGGGCGAGCTCGGCGGAGCAACTCCAGCCGGCTACGTTGACGCGGCGCTTCGCGAAATGGAACTCGCCGGCGCCACGATGGGGGCCGAGGTTCGCCCCGCCTCCACCGTCTTCTTCGGCGGCGGCACCCCAACGCTGCTTCCGGCCGACGCTCTGGTTCGCTTGCTCTCCGGCGTGAGGCAGACCTGGGGGCTGGGGGACGCCGCGGAAATCACCACGGAGGCAAACCCCGACTCGGTGACGCGGGAGTCGCTGGCGGTCTTGGCCGATGCTGGGTTCACGCGAGTCTCGATCGGCATGCAGAGCGCGGTTCCGCACGTGCTTTCGACCCTCGAACGCACCCACAATCCCGAGAACGTGGCGCTCGCGGTGGCGTGGGCCCATGAGGCCGGCCTCGCGACGAGCGTGGACCTCATATACGGCACGCCGGGCGAGTCGCTCGCGGACTGGCAGCGCAGTCTCGAGGCGGCAATCGCCCTGGAACCGGGCCATATCAGCGCGTATGCGCTCGTGATCGAGCCGGGTACCAAGATGGGCGCGCAATTGCGTCGTGGCGAGGTGGCGCCAACGGACCCCGACACCCAGGCGGACATGTACGAGGCCGCAGACGCGGCGCTCTCCGCCGCGGGGTACGACTGGTACGAGGTCTCGAACTGGTCGCGGACTGAAGGCGAGCGATGCCGCCACAACGTCGCCTACTGGACCAGCCAAGACTGGTGGGGAATCGGACCGGGCGCGCACAGCTACCTGGGCCCAGCGTCGGGCCGTGAGGGTGAGCGCGGCGCGAGGCGTTGGTGGAATGTCAAGCACCCCCGCGCCTACGGCGACGTTCTTGCCCGCGGGGAGCTGCCCATCGGCGGGGAGGAGCCACTCACCGACGACGACCTGCGGCTTGAGGCGGTGATGCTGAGGATTCGACTGGCTGACGGCATTCCAACGGCGGGCCATGAGTCCGCACGCGTCTCCAGACTCATTGCCGATGGGCTCGTGGATGGTGCGGCGGCGATTGGTGGGACGCTGAGGCTGACGCTCCGAGGCCGGCTGCTCGCCGACCACGTGGTCCGCGAACTGACCTTTACTTGATGAAGCTGATGACGAGCGGGATCCGGTAGTACTCGCCGCGATTCGCCGCGACGCCAGCGATGATTGAGATCACGACGACGTAGATCCCGTAGGCGAGGATCAGCGGCCCGAACAAGAAGATTCCGAACCCGAACGTCACGACCATGCCTATTACCGCGACGATGGCCGCGAGCACCGCGGTGATGTTGAGATTCAACTGTTGCTTGCCATGGAAGTCGACGAGCGCGCTGCGCTCGCGGTAGATCAGCCAGATGACCAGCACGGCCACCACGCCGAGCAGGCCGCCCGATAGGACCGCTCCAGCGACGGTCGCAATGTTGATCAGCATCGACCACAGTCGCGCGTCGGTCTCGAGCATGGGCTGCGGCTGGGGCGCCACGGGGGTCGCGGGCACGGGGAGGTTCACAGGCTGTTCAGTCACCCAGCCACTCTGACACAAACACGAGGGGCCCCGGTATCCGGCATCGGCCGGATTTCCGGGGCCCCTCGGTTAGGGGAAATCCCTGAGGCGCGGGTGCGACTACTTGATGAGGCGCACCGGGAGCACGGAGTAGCGGTACCGCTCGCCTGCGCCAGCGCGGTTGCCGGCCTGGACGCCCGAGAAGATCGAGTAGATCCACAGCGCGAGACCGAGCAACCAGCCGATCGCGAACCAGAACGGGATGATGAACCCGATGATCAGGTTCAGAATGTTGAGCACGATGAATCCGGCGAAGATGACGATTCCGAAGTTCGTCGCCTCCTTGCCCTGGTCGTCCATGAACTCAGAACGGTCCTTATAGATGAGCCAGAAGATCAGGCCCCCGAGGAGCGGGAAGATCCCGTTGACAATGTGCGTGAGCTTTGCCTGGCTGTAGGCCTCGGCGTCGGCCATCGGCTGCGGGGCCGCGGCGGGGGGAGGGGGAGGGGTTTCGCTCATGTGTGGTCTCCAGATTCTGTTTGAACGGACACAACGTTGGGACGTCAGTGCCGGGCGCGTTTGGGGACACACCGCACGACAATGAACGGCCAACGCGCCCAATGTAGCGACATTCACTTGCCGCGTATATAGATTCGCGGCCGCGTCGCGTCAGTCCTCTTCGCGGATCACGCGCAACTGCACCGGGTACGAAGTGGTGACGCCGCGCCGAACTCGCCGATACGCATTCACGCACAGGAACACGGCGACTGCCACGGTCGCCACCTGGAGCATTCGGCCGACGAAGCCCACGAACGGCACGAACAACCACACCAGCGTGCCCGCGGCGAAGGCCGCGAGGAACGCCATCCCTGCGTTGGTCGCCTTGGCGGCTTCGCGCGCTACGAACTGGTCTTCCTCGCGACGAACACGCCACACGAGCCACGGGATCACCGGGCCGATGATCGCGCCCAGATGCGCGAATCCGGCGAGCGAGGTGTCGGGGCCGTCGACGGGCGAGTAGGTCATGCGCACACGCTACTGGCCGTCCATGCGGCTCGTCGTAGAATTAGCACTCAGACATGTCGAGTGCCAGCCGGGAGGGACGATGAGCGAAGACCGCCGTCACGCGGTGCTGCGCGCGATCGTCGAGGGCTACGTGGCCACGTCGGAGCCGGTGGGATCCGTCGCCTTGGCATCCCGCAGCGGCCTCACGGTTTCGTCCGCGACCATCCGCAACGACATGGCAGCGCTCGAGGATGAGGGCCTCATCACCCAGCCTCATACCTCGGCTGGCCGAATTCCCACCGACAAGGGCTACCGAGCCTTTGTCGACCACCTCGCGGCTGCCTCGCTTCCCGAGCCACAGCGTCGGGCCATTGCCAGTTTCCTTTCCGATGCCGCCGACCTCAACGACGTCGTTGAGCGATCCGTTCGCCTTCTCAGCCAACTCACGCGCCAGGTGGCGGTGGTGCAGTACCCGTCGTTGCGCGAGGCGGCGGTGCGGCGCGTTGAGCTTGTGCGCATCGGCCTTGACCGCGCGCTCGTGGTTGTCGTCTCCGCCGACGCGCGGGTGGAGCAGCAGACTATCGCGCTCGCCGACGCCCCCAGCGACGACGTGTTCGAAAGGGTGGCGCGCGAGCTCAACGAGGCGTCCATTGGACAACGACCGGCGGCTCTCGCCGAGTCTCTCGACGCCTGGGTGGCGCGCCCTGGCCAGGTGCCGTGGTCGCGCGCCGTGGCCGACGCCGTGGTCGGGGCCGCGCGCGGTGGGACGGTGGAGCGGGTCGTGTTTGCGGGAACGTCGCACCTGGCAGGTGCAGGTTTTGAGCCCGACGCCATGGGCGCCGTTCTCGACACCCTCGAGGAGCAGGTGGTGCTGCTCAGGCTGCTGCACGAGATGGCGGCCGACACGGGCGACGTCGCCGTGCGCATTGGCGCCGAAACACACGCGGACTCTCTGCGCAGCGCCTCGCTCGTCGCGAGCGCCTACGGGCCGGGCTCGCTTTCCCTCGTCGGGGCGCTTGGCCCCACCCGCATGGACTATCCGGGCACGATCGCGGCGGTTCGCGCTGTGGCCCGCTACCTTTCGAGGGCCGTCGAGGCCGAGTAGTGAAGAGGACGTAAGTGAAGGACTACTACGGGGTACTTGGCGTGCCCCGCACTGCCACCGAGGCCGAGATCAAGAAGGCCTACCGCAAACTCGCGCGCGAACTTCACCCCGATGTCGCCGGGCCAGATGGCGAGGAGCGCTTCAAGGAGGTCGCCGCCGCCTATGACGTGTTAGGCAACGCTGACAAGCGTGCGCAGTACGACAGAGGAGTAGACCCGCGAGCGGCGAGTGGGGCGTCGGGCGGGCCGCAGGGCTTTGGGTTTGAAGACATCTTCGAGACGTTCTTTGGGGGCGGTCAGCAGCGCCGCGGCCCCGCGTCTCGCGTGCAGCGCGGTGGCGACACGCTCGTCCACGAAGACGTCACGCTCGAGGAGGCCGTATTCGGCGTCTCGCGGAGCTTCACTGTTGACCTTGCCGACGAGTGCGCCACGTGCCAAGGCTCTTGTTGTGCGCCCGGCACGTCACCGCAGACCTGCCGCCAGTGCAATGGCACGGGCCAGCTGCAGCGTGTTGCCCGCTCGCTGCTCGGCAACGTCATGACGACGTCGCCGTGTCCCACGTGCGGCGGTTACGGCACCACGATCGCCTCGCCGTGCCCCGAATGCTCCGGCAGGGGCCGCACACACGGGCGCCACACCATGAGCGTGGACATCCCCGCCGGTGTTGAGACTGGCACCAGAATTCGCATGCCCCAAACCGGCGACGCGGGCATCGCGGGCGGCCCCAAGGGCGACATCTACGTGGAGATCCGCCAGAAGGCCCACAAGGTGTTCGAGCGGCGCGGCGACGACCTGCACTGCACCCTCCAGGTGCCCATGACGGCGGCGGCGCTCGGCACGGTGTTGACGCTCGACACGTTCGACGGGGACCAGCCCGTGGACGTCGCGCCAGGCACCCATTCCGGCACCACGGTCAAGCTCAAGGGGCTCGGCGTCGGCCGCTTGCAGCGGTCAGGACGCGGCGATCTGCTGGTGCACCTTGATGTACTCACGCCCTCCGAGTTGACCGAGGAGCAGGAGGGGCTGTTGCGCCAGTTCGCCGCCCTTCGAGGCGAGGAGATGCCACAGGCCAGCCTCGCTCCCGTAGGGCACGGGGTCTTCGCGCGGCTCCGCGACGCCTTCATGGGGCGCTGAGTGAGCGCGCCCGTCTTCATTTGTCCGGAAGCGGCCGACGCGGTGGTCGGGTCGCTACTGACACTCACCGGCGGCGAGGCCAGGCATGCGGCGACCGTGCAGCGGCGCGAACCGGGGGAGCGCGTCGAGCTCGTTGACGGGCACGGCGTGCGAGCGGCCGGCGTGATCGTTGAGGTGCGCCTCGACTCCCTCGACGTGCGAGTGGATTCGGTCTCGCGGGATGTTGATCTCGAGATCACGCTGGTTCAGGCGCTCGCGAAGGGCAACCGCGACGAGCAGGCGGTGGAGGCGTGCACCGAGCTCGGTGTCACGCGAGTGGTGCCCTGGGCGTCTGATCGGGCGATCGTGCAATGGCGCGGGCCCAAGGCGGAGAAGGGGCGATCAGGTTGGGAGTCGCTCGTACTCGCTGCCGCCAAGCAGTCCCGGCGCGCCCTGGTGCCCGCGGTTCTTGGCGTCGTGTCGACCAAGGAGCTTGCGGGGCTCGTGCGCGCGGCCGTTGGCGCCGGAGAGCGGGTGCTTGTGCTGCACGAGACGGCGACGGTGCCCCTTGCCGGACTCTCGTGGCCGAATCCCCAGCAGCCTGTGTGGGTCATCGTTGGGCCCGAGGGCGGGATCGCGGACGGCGAACTCGAGGCTCTCACGGTCGTGGGCGGCGAACCCGTCCGCTTGGGCCCCACGGTGCTTCGCGCGTCGAGCGCCGGGCCCGCGGCACTAGCGGCGCTCGCGGTAGCGCGCGGAACCTGGTGCTAGATCCTGACTGGGAAGGTCGCGAGGATGACGATCCCTGCGACCGCAACGACGAGCGCCACGCCAAGGAGCGCCCGCTGCGCCCACTCCGGTCCCCTGCGCTGAGACATCGCGGTGAGAAATAGCACCAGCGCAAACATCACCGTGAGCAGCGAGTAGTTGTCGCCACGTTGGTTGTTCACTAGCGCGCGCGCATAGGCCTCATCCGCCGCGGTCGCGAATTCCTTGGCCGGCTCTGTGCCAGCGGGCACGTACTCGGGGAGGCCGAAGGGCGTCTTGGTCTTGTGGTCCCACGCCTCGAAGGCGGTCTTCAGTCCGGGAGAGAAGAGCGTCTCCAAGTAGTCGGTGAACTCATCGTCGCCCGCGCGCTCCGCCACGAGCCACTGCGCGAAGACCGTCGCGTCCAATTGAAAGGCGTCGCGAGAGGCGGAGGCGGCGTCGCTTGCCTTCACTCGATTGCTCGACGCCTGACTGAAGGCGATCGACATCTCTCCGCCCCATTTCGACGCTTCAAAGCCGCACCACGCCGTGAGCACTGCAACGATGGACAGCACGAAGACGGCAATGAGCTCGTGCCACTCTCTGCGCGGGCGCTCAAGGTCTGCAGACATAGTGGCAATCGTAATGACGAGGGTGCTCGCAACGCGGCACACGTGAGCGCCTAGGCTGTGAGCATGACGGACTGCATCTTCTGCGCCATCGTCGCGGGCGAGATTCCCGCAGATGTCGTCGCACGGACCGACGCCGTGGTCGCCTTCCGCGACATCGCGCCCAAGGCTCCGGTGCACGTGCTTGTGGTGCCCGTTCGGCACGAGGCGAATGTGGCGGCGCTCGCGGCGGCCGCGCCCCAGGTTCTCGCCGAGATGGCCGCCGTGGCCCAGCAGATCGCGGACGCCGAGTGCGACGGCGAGTTCCGCTGGATCTTCAACACCGGAGCCGCGGCGGGCCAGACCGTGTTCCACGCGCACGGACACGTCATGAACGGCGGCGACCTCGGGTGGGAAGCGTGAGCATCTCGCGAGTAGTCGTTGTCGACGAAGCCAGCGTCATGTCGCAACTCGTGGGCGCGGGTGACGCCGTGCTTCGCGAGTTCGAACGCGCCTTTCCAGAGGTCGACGTCCACGTGCGCGGCAACACGCTCACCTTGACCGGCGATGAGGCAATCGTCGAGTCCGCCGCCTCGGCCTTCGAAGAGCTTCGGGCGATCCTTGCAGCTGGCGTTCCGCTTACGCCCGATGTGGCGCGAGAGTCCGTGCGCATGCTCGGCCACTCGGACGCTCGCGCGGAGCGGCCGGTTTCGGTGCTGTCGCGCTCGATCCTGACGACCCGGGGCCGCACAATTCGCCCCAAGACCCAGGGTCAGGCCAAGTACGTGCAGGCGATCGAAAACCACACCATCACGTTCGGCATTGGCCCTGCCGGCACCGGCAAGACCTATCTCGCCATGGCGCAGGCAGTCGCCGCCCTGCAGGGCAAGCACGTGAGCCGCATCGTCCTCACCAGGCCAGCCGTTGAGGCGGGGGAGCGGCTTGGCTTTCTCCCCGGATCCCTCTCCGACAAGATCGACCCTTACCTGCGGCCGCTCTACGACGCGCTACACGACATGGTGGATCCCGAGTCGATCCCCAAACTCATCGAGTCCGGGACCATCGAAGTGGCTCCCCTCGCCTACATGCGGGGCCGCACCCTGAACGACGCGTTCATCATCCTCGACGAGGCGCAGAACACCACGCGCGAGCAGATGAAGATGTTCCTCACACGGCTCGGCTTCGGCTGCACCATGGTGGTCACGGGCGACGTGACACAGGTGGACCTGCCAGGCGGAACACAGTCCGGATTGCGCGCCGCTCGGGACATCCTGGCTGGGGTCGACGACATCGGGTTCTGTGAGCTCGGAGCGGAGGACGTGGTTCGCCACCGGCTCGTGAGCGACATCATCACCGCATATGCCAAGGACGACGCCGCGAACTCAAGGCAGGCGCCCGACCGGCAACAGCGTCGGCCCGTTTCGCGAAAGGACAACGCGTGATCGACGTCAACAACGAGACCGACTTCGGCGTGGACGAGGTCGAATTCGCCGAACTCGCGCAGTACGTGCTCCGTGAAATGAACATTGCGGACGGCGCCGAGCTTGCGATCCTGTTCGTCGACGAGCCGGCGATGGAGCAACTGCACATCCAGTGGATGGATGAGCCGGGGCCTACGGACGTGCTGTCTTTCCCCATGGACGAACTGCGCCCTGGCACGCCCGGGTCGCCAACTCCAGCGGGACTGCTGGGCGACATCGTGGTCTGCCCAGCCGTGGCGGCCCGGCAGGCCAAGACCGCTGGCCACAGCGCGGAGGAGGAGATGCTCCTGCTCACGACGCACGGCATCCTGCACCTGCTCGGGTACGACCACGCGGAACCTGAGGAAGAGAAGGAAATGTTCGCGTTGCAGCGCCAACTGCTGCTCACGTTCCTCGCGAACCGATGACCGGCACCGACGTCTTCGTCCTCGTCGCTGTTGGGGTGCTGTCTCTGCTTGGCGCCGGTTCCCTGCATGCGCTCGTGGCGGCATTTGAACAACTTCCGTATGCCGACGAACGGCGTCTCGCTGCGGCGCTACGGCCCGACGGCAGGCCCACCGCCGCGGCTCGGCTCGCCTCGTCGCCGGGAGACACCGATAACTCGGCGTCCGTGGCGTACGCGACGCTTGAGGCGTTGGGGATCGTCTGTTGGACGCTGCTCGCGGTGGGTCTGGGTGAAGCGCTTGGCTGGCCGGGCTGGTTGTTTTCCCTGGTAGCTGCCGTGGTTGCGGCGTTCTTGTCGCTCATCGTGGTGCGCGCTGTGCCGCGTTCGATGGGAAGGTCGTATCCCGAGGCGACCGTGCGCGTCGTAGCTCCGCTTGCCCGGCTGCTGATCGTGTTGACGACTCCCGTGCGTCGCGTGGTGCCCGCGCTGCGCGCCCCGGCGCTTGCCGAGCCCGAGGATCTTGTCGATCGCGCGCACGAGGCGCTCGACGCGGAGGACGTGGAGCTTGTGCAAGGAGTGGTGAATCTTGGCGAGACGCTGACGCGCGAGGTGATGGTGCCGCGCACGGACATGATCACCATCCAGGCAGGCACCACCCTGCGCAAGGCGCTCTCGCTCTTCATGCGCTCAGGGTTCTCGCGGGTACCCGTCATCGACGGCGACGTGGATGACATAGCCGGAGTGCTGTATTTCAAGGACGTGGTGCGGCTCACGTGGGACACGCCCACTGCGCTGGACGCCCTGGTTGATTCCGCGATGCGGGAACCCGAGTTCATCCCCGAGTCGCTTGCCGTTGATGACCTTCTGCGGCGCATGCAGGACGATGTGTTTCACATCGCAGTGGTCGTAGACGAGTACGGGGGCGTGGCGGGCCTCGTGACCATCGAGGACGCGCTCGAGGAGATCGTCGGCGAGCTCACCGATGAGCACGACAGGGCCGAACCGGAGCCCGAGATGCTGGGGGCAGGCGGTTACCGCGTGCCCGCACGCATGGCGATCGACGAGCTCGGCGAGCTGTTCGACCTCGAGATCGACGACGACGATGTCGATACCGTTGCGGGCCTGCTCTCGAAGGCGCTGGGGCGGGTACCAATCCCTGGCGCAACGGCGTCGGCCCACGGGCTGCTGCTCACCGCGGATAAGTTCGAAGGGCGCAGGCGGCGGCTGTCGTCGGTGCTCGTGAGACGTGAGGAGGCGGACGATGAGTGACCACCGTTCAGGGTTTGCGTGCTTCGTTGGCCGTCCCAACGCAGGGAAGTCCACGCTGATGAATGCCCTCGTAGGCGAGAAGGTGGCGATCATGTCGTCGCGGCCGCAGACCACGCGGCGAGCCATTCGCGGCATCATCAACCGCGACGATGCGCAGCTCGTCGTGGTGGACACTCCCGGGCTCCATCGTCCTCGGACCCTGCTTGGCGAGCGTCTCAACGACCTCGTGCGCGAAACCTTCGCCGAGGTGGACGTGATTGGGTTCTGCCTCCCTGCGGACGAGAAGGTGGGGCCGGGGGACAAGTGGATCGCGCGTGAACTGTCCGAGGCGAGGGCGCCCGTTGTCGCGATCGTCACGAAGGTGGACAAGGTGTCTCGCGAGCGCGTCGCCGAGCACCTCATGGCGGTATCCGAACTCGGCGAGTTCGCCGACATCGTGCCGGTGTCTTCGGTCAAGGACGTGCAGATGGACGTTCTCCTGGATGTGCTCATCTCTCGCCTGCCTGTTGGCCCGCCGCTATATCCCAGCGGTGAGGTGACGGACGAGCCCGAGGATGTGCGCATCGCAGAACTCATTCGGGAGGCCGCGCTCGAGGGGGTGCACGATGAGCTCCCGCACTCGATCGCCGTGATGGTGGAGGAGATGATCGAGCCGGACGACGGCGGGGTGCTGCAGATCCACGCGCAGCTCTACGTTGAGCGAGACTCGCAAAAGGGCATCATCATCGGCAAGGGCGGCTCGCGGCTGCGAGAGGTCGGCGCCACAGCACGCGCGGGGATCGAGCACCTCCTCGGCCGCCGCGTGTTTCTTGACCTGCACGTCAAGGTTGCCAAGGACTGGCAACGCGACCCCAAGCAGATGGGGCGACTGGGGTTTTAGCCGAATCCAGGGTCGGGCCGCACTCACCACCACACCCTTCGTATCTGGCCCACGTCCGCGCCCATCCTGTCGGTACAAGCGCGTCGTTTCCCGGCCGGAAGCGACCGCTATGTACCGACAGCGCGCGGGCACGGTAGGGTGGGCGCCATGCGCGCACGCTCGCTGCTCCTTCGTTGCCGCGACGAGGCCTAATCAGGCCGGATCCTCGTCGCGGTGGTTGGTGTGCCGGCTGAAGACCTCGAACCAGACAGCCAGAGCAACCAAAGGACTTCCGAGATGAACCCCATGTACTACACGGGCGGCAATCAAACGCATTCGCCCATGCCAATCCGCAAATACGTGCCCTTCCACGAGCAGATCGCCGTAGATCTGCCAGATCGCACCTGGCCGAGCCGTCGCATCACCGAAGCACCGCGCTGGTGCGCGGTCGACCTGCGCGACGGCAACCAGGCCCTGATCGAGCCCATGAACGCGGAGCGCAAGCTCCGCATGTTCGACCTCCTGGTGCGCATGGGATACAAGGAGATCGAGGTGGGCTTCCCCAGCGCGAGCCAGACGGACTTCGACTTTGTGCGCCAGCTCATCGACGAGGACCGCATCCCCGACGACGTCACCATCCAGGTGCTGACTCAGGCACGCGAACACCTCATTGAGCGCACCTACGACTCGATCAAGGGCTCCAAGAACGCGATCGTGCACCTGTACAACTCCACGTCGATCCTGCAGAGAGAAGTCGTCTTTCGCGCAGACATGGACGAGATCGAGAACATTGCCACGCAGGGTGCGCGTCTGTGCCAGAAGTACGAGGACAACGTTCCTGGTACCAACGTGTTCTACGAGTACAGCCCCGAGTCCTACACCGGCACCGAACTCGAGTACGCGGCGCGCGTGTGCAACGCCGTCATGGACGTGTGGAAGCCCACCACTGACCGCAAGGTCATCATCAATCTGCCCGCAACGGTGGAGATGGCGACCCCGAACGTCTACGCCGATTCGATCGAGTGGATGAACCGCCACCTCGATTACCGCGACGCCGTGGTGCTCTCCCTGCACCCGCACAACGACCGCGGCACGGCCGTGGCGGCCGCTGAACTGGGCTACCTCGCAGGCGCCGACCGCATCGAGGGCTGCCTGTTCGGCAATGGCGAGCGCACCGGAAACGTGGATCTGGTGACGCTGGGCATGAACCTGTTCAGCCAGGGCATTGACCCGCAGATCGACTTCAGCGACATCGATGAGATTCGTCGCACAGTCGAGTACTGCAATCAGATCGACGTGCACCCGCGCCACCCCTGGGGCGGCGATCTGGTCTTCACGGCGTTCAGCGGCTCGCACCAAGACGCGATCAAGAAGGGCCTCGAGGCGATGGACGTCAAGGCGCGCAAGCACGGCGTGACTGTCGATGAGATGGTGTGGGCTGTCCCGTACCTGCCCATCGATCCTCGCGACGTTGGCCGCTCGTATGAGGCCGTCATCCGCGTGAACAGCCAGTCCGGAAAGGGCGGCGTCGCTTACCTGCTCAAGACGGAGCGCAATCTTGACCTCCCGCGCCGCCTGCAGATCGAATTCAGCCGTGTTGTTCAGAAGGTGGCAGACGCCACCGGAGCCGAGATGACCGCCGACGACCTCTGGCGCATCTTCGAGGACGAATACCTCCCCGCCAGCGATCCCGAGAAGAAATGGGGCCGATTCGCGCTGCTCGGCACCCGGTCGTCGTCCTCCGACACAGGCCCGGACACGCTCGCGGCCGACATCGCCGATCGCGGCGAGCTCGTCACGATCGAGGGCAGCGGCAACGGCCCGGTGGCGGCGTTCGTCGCGGCGCTCAAGGGCCGCGGCGCTCGAGTCGAGGTCCTGGACTACCACGAGCACGCGATGAGCGGCGGCGGTGACGCGGTCGCAGCCGCGTACGTCGAATGCCAGATCGACGACGAGATCCTGTGGGGAGTAGGCATCGACCCGTCGATCACCACGGCCACGCTCAAGGCGATCATCTCGGCAATCAACAGGCGAGTCCGCTAGCGCCTCGCCAAGTGGCCCGACGCTGGGGCCGGCCGTCGTACGTAACTGGGCTTCAGCGTCGGGCAACTACTATTGCCCGCGTGAAACCTAACCGTTCCCTTTATGCGGCCATCGTGATTGGCGCGGGCGTTGCGCTGCTCGCAGGCTGCTCAAGCGACTCGGACGCCGCCGCGAATACGGTGGCCGAGCAACTCCCGGATCTCACGAGCCTGGGCCTCACATCGTTCGAGTGCGGATCGGGCGACGCGATCGCCGGTTCCTTCCAGGCGCCCGAGTCTCCCTATGTGGCTGAGTGCTGGGAGGGCAGCCCGGCGAGCAAGAGCTTCCTCGACATCGCCAACTCCACGCAGGACGCCGTCATTTCCGCGACGGGCGGGGTCAATGTGACCGAGGACGCATGTCCGGAAGATTCGCTGAGCGCGGCCGGCGGCATCGCGTGCCGTGCCGCGCTCGTCACCGAGGGCGACTCCACGGTTCTGGTGCGCACGGTCGTTGTGCTCGCCGACCCCTCGACGACGCTCGCGGACCTGCCGCAGAACCCCACACAGGATCAGGTCAACGAGGCAATCGCGGGTGCGCCCGTCGAGGTGCTCGTCGGGACCCAGTCGCCGACCGGCCCAGCATCATCCAGCCAGCCGACAGCATCTGAGTAGGAGCACTCAATGTCATTCCGCTTCTCTCGCGACAACATCGTCACGTGGATCGGCACGGCGATCGTCGCCGTGTCGGGCCTTGCGCTGCTGCGTCGCACGATCGCCGTGGTGTCCGGCGGCAGCGACGATCCGGAAAGCACCGAATCGATGCTGCTATCGATCCCCTGGTGGGTTTTCGTCATCGTGCTGGTCGTTGGGCTCGTGATTCTGATAGCGGGCGGAGCGATGCAGGGCGCGAAGATGCACGCGCACGACGAGGCGTTCGAGGCCTACGCGGAGGAGCACGACTGGACGCTGTTTCCGGCGCCGCGCTGGGTCTGGGAGGCGCGCACCTGGCCGCTCGATGGCTCCAAAGAACTCGACGCGGAGGACGCGTTTGTGGGCGATAGCGGCGGCTATTGGGGCACGGTGTTGATGGCGCAGAACATCGGCGGCCCCAAGGGCACTGAATCGCTCGGCTCGTATCAGATCATCGGTCTTCCGTTCGACGACGACATGCCGCGCGTTCACCTGGTGCCGCGCGACACGGTCGAGTCCGCCCGCGAGATGGTTGGCGGAGTCCGGATCGACTTTGAGTCTGCGGCATTCAATGCGCAGTGGCGGGTTCGAGGCGAAGACGCCAAGCGGGTTCACGACATCGTGCACCCGCGAACCATGGAGCGATTGCTGCAACCTGACGCGATTGGTCAGCCCATCGTGATCGACGGCGGCGCGATCTGGACGTGGCGAGCAACGCCGGTGTACGGAGAGGACTTCGAGGCAGTACTCGCGGTGCTGCGGGACGTCGCCACCGCCATCCCGCCGTTCGTTTACCAGGACCTCGACGTGAGACTCCTCAAGAAGCGCACCGACGATCTCCACGCCGACTGGGTGACGTCGCGCCGCCAGGCCGGCCTCGCCCAACGCGACGAGTACGACACTCTCGGCGAGGGCTGACCCAAGGGAGCGTCGGGCACGCGGGAGAATAGACCCGTGCCCCTGTATCGAGACGACGCGATCGTGCTGCGCACCCACAAGCTGGGTGAGGCGGACCGCATCGTCACGATGCTCACCAAGAACCACGGGAAGGTGCGCGCTGTCGCAAAGGGTGTGCGGCGCACTTCCTCGCGCATCGGCGCGCGCATGGAGCCATTCATGCTCGCCGACGTGCAGCTTTACGAGGGGCGAAGTCTCGACATCGTGAGCCAGGTGGAGATGCGCGAGCCGTACGCCAGGCGCATCGCGGAGGACTACGCGCTGTTCACTGCGGCGACCGCGATGGTGGAAACGGCAGACAAGCTTGTGGACCACGAGAAGGAGCCGGCGTTCCAGCAATACAGGCTCCTCCACGGCGCGCTCGGTTCGCTGAGTCGCCGCGAGCACGAGCCTGGATCGCTCTTGGACTCATTTCTGCTGCGGTCGCTCGCGATAGCCGGGTACGCGCCATCGTTCTCCGAATGCGCGGTGTGCGGCCGCCCTGGCCCTCACCGTGCGTTCGCGATTGCCGAGGGTGGCGCCGTCTGCGAAGACTGCCGCCCGTCTGGCGCCGCGGCGCCCTCGCCAGAGACGTTCTCGCTGCTAGAGGCACTGTTGGCGGGGGACTGGGTGGTTGCCGATGCATCCGAGTCGCGCGCTCGGCGTGACGCCGCGGGAATCGTCGCCGCGTACACGCAATACCACCTTGAGCGGCGCGTTCGATCGCTCCCGCTCGTCGATCGCGAGACCTGAGCGGGGAGCACCGCGCAACATCCAGTCGGTACACACGGGTCGCAACGCGCGCGGGAAGCGACGCGGTTTTACCGACAGGATGCAGGGAGAGGGGTTTGTCGAGTGCGGGAAGTAGGCTGGCGGTCGTGACGCCGACGCCGCCTCCTCCGCACCCGTCGGGAGCACAGGCGCCGCGGCTTCCCAAGGCGGCAATCCCCAAGCACGTCGCGATCGTGATGGACGGAAATGGCCGCTGGGCCAAGCAGCGCGGTCTGGCACGCACGGAGGGTCATGCCAGGGGAGAGGCTGCCCTCCTGGATGTGGTCGCGGGCGCGCTCGAAATCGGCGTCACGCACATCAGCGCCTACGCCTTCAGTACTGAGAACTGGAAGCGATCTCCGGACGAAGTCCGCTTCCTCATGGGCTTCAATCGCGACGTCATCCGCAGGCGGCGAGACCAGATGAACGAGTGGGGCGTGCGCGTTCGTTGGGCGGGTCGGCGCCCCAAGCTCTGGAAGTCTGTGATCGACGAGCTTGAGGCCGCCGAGCGCCTTACCGCTGGCAATTCCACGCTCACCCTGACGATGTGTGTCAACTATGGCGGTCGTGCGGAAATCGCCGACGCTGCGCGGGCCATCGCGCACGCTGCCGCCGCGGGCACACTGGACCCCGCAAAGGTCACCGAAAAGACGTTTGCCCGCTACCTCGACGAGCCGGAAATGCCAGATGTTGACCTGTTCTGGCGTTCGAGCGGCGAGCAGCGCTCGAGCAACTTCCTGCCGTGGCAGGCCGCCTACGCCGAGTACGTGTTCAGCGACGTCCTCTGGCCCGAGGTCAACCGCACCCACCTCTGGGCCGCGATCGAAGAATATGCTCAGCGCAATCGTCGGTTCGGATCCGCATAACCCCAGGGAGAACCCATGAAGCCGGAAAAGTCCTTCATAGCAACGTGGCTGTTCGCGTGGCTGCTCGGCTACCTCGCGATCGACCGCTTCTACCTGGGCAAGATTGGCACTGGCATCCTCAAGCTCATCACGGTGGGCGGCTTTGGCTTGTGGTACCTGATTGACCTGATCTTGGTGCTCGCGGGCGGCCAGCACGACAAGCAGGGCCGCGATCTCTCCGGTTACCAGCAATACAAGACGATCGCGTGGATCGTCACGATCGTCGTGTTCCTGCTTGGTGGCGTCAGCGGAGTGGTGACGGCGCTTCAGAGCTGAGGGCACGTCGACTGCGCAGCTTCGTGAGTGCCCCGGCAGCAGCGACGAGCAGCGCGACCGCCGCCGCGAACAGCCACGGTGACTCGTTCCACGCGGCGACGAGCGAAAAGCCAACCACCGAGTACACGGCCGCCCACGCCGCGCAGCCGGGAAGCATCGCGAGCGTGTAAAGGTCCCAGCGCATCCGGGTGAAGCCAGCCGCGGCATTCACCAACGTTTGGAAGCCCACAGTGAGGAACGAGACCGGGATGGCCACAAACCCCCATCTCTCAACGAACTCCTGGGCGCGCTGCCACGAAGGCCCGGTGAAGCGTCGGGCTGCCCGACGCTCGTCCCCGGCAGGGACGGCCCCCGCACCTTTGCGGAGCCCCCTTCCGATCCAATAGGTGGCTTGCGCGCGAAGGAAGACGACGATCAGCAGGAACCCAAAAATCCACCACCATGGCCCTTCTGCCAGGGATGACGGAACGCCGGCCATTAGCGAGTTCCAGCGCAGTCCGAGCACACGCCCGTGATCTCAACCGTGTGCTCGATGTCGGCATAGCCGTGGCGGCCCGCGAACTGTGCGGCCCAGGCCTCGAACTCCGGCACGTCGATGTCGACGGCCTTGCCGCACACGCGGCAGCGCAGGTGGTGATGGTGTTCGGTGGGCTGTTCGCAGCGCCGGTAGAGGGTCTCGCCCGACTCGGTGACGACGGCATCAACCTCGCCGACCTCGGCGAGGGAAGTGAGCGTGCGATAGACAGTCGCGAGCCCAATCGTCGAGCCCTGATGGCGAAGCAGATCGTGCCAACTCTGCGCGGACCGGAAGTCGCCGGCGTGCAGGGCCTCGAGCACCGCCGTCCGCTGCTTGGTCATGCGCAGTTCGCCCGTCATGCCGCGATCCTCGCTCGCTGCTTGCGGCGGATCGAGGCCGCAGTAGCGACCACCGCATACGTCACCACGCCGATGACCACGATCAAGGCGCCCGGCTGGAGATTGACGTAGAGAGTGATCGCGATGCCGGTGACAGTCAGCACAGCCCCAATGCCCATCGCGAAGAACATGGTGCGGTTGAAGCTGTGAGTGAGCAACTGGGCGATCGCAACCGGCACGATCATGAGCGCGCTCACGAGCAGCACCCCGACCACCCGCATGGCGACCGTGATCGTCACCGCCGCGAGCACGGCGACGAGCATGTTGAGTACGTTCACCGGCAGTCCGGAGGCGGAGGCGAACTCTTGGTCGTGGGTCACCGCGAACAGCGCGCGGCGAAGGCCGATGCCGATCGCGATGATGACGCCCGCAAGGATCACGGACACCCAGACGTCTTGCCACGACACCGTGGAGATGGATCCGAAGAGGTATCCGAGCAGGTTCGTAGAGGTGCCTCCAGAGGCGCCGATCAGGAGAACGCCCAGTGCGATTCCCCCGTAGAACAGGATGGCCATGACGACGTCTGCGGCTGCGGTGCCGCGTGCGCGCATGCGTTCGATGATGGCCGCGCCCGCTACGGCAAAGATGATCGCGCCCGGTAGCGCTAGTGCGTCGCGCTGCGCGAGTCCCGCGATCGAGCCCGCGAGCCAGCCAGCCGCTACGCCAGCGAGCGCGACGTGCCCAATGCCGTCGCCGAGCAGCGCCATGCGCCTCTGTACCAGGTAGGTTCCGACAATCGGCGCCGCGATTCCCACGACAAGGCCCGCGACGAGCATGCGTTGAACCAGCGGATCAGCGAGGAGGCTCATGAGCTCACCTCCAGGACCGGGCCCGACGCTGGGGGCCGGGGATCTTCGTGCGCGTGGGTGTGCACGTGGCCGGGAAGGGCATGGACGCCCAGATCCTCGGGCGGCGCTCCCCGGAAGGTGACCTCGCCGTGGTCCAGCACCACCGCGGTATCGATGAGGCTCGCGAGTGGGCCGATCTCGTGAAGCACGACGACGATGCCAGCGCCGTCCGCCTTGAGATGATCAAGGGTGTGCACGAGCGCAACCTGGGACTGCAGGTCCACGCCGGTCATGGGTTCGTCGAGCACGAGCAATCGGGGCTCGCGCACCATGGCGCGCGCGATGAGGACGCGCTGCTGCTGGCCGCCGGAAAGCGAGCCGACGTCGCGCGAGGCGAGGTCAGCGACACCCAGCTGTTCGAGGGCAGCCAACGCACGGCGTCGGGCATCACGGGGAGGCGTGAGGCGACCGTGCCGCAGAAGCCCTGCGATGACGACTTCGGTAGCCGTGGCGGCGACGCCGCCCGCCGCGCTGATGCGCTGCGGGACGTAACCGAACGTGGTGCGCGCCGCGGCGCTCATCGGCTCACCGGCGTACGTGACTGAGCCGCCCGTGAGCGGCAAGACGCCCACTAGAGCGCGAATGAGCGTGGACTTTCCCGATCCATTGGCGCCCATCACCGCTACGGCTTCGCCCGCGTGGACGTCGATGTCGACGCCATGGAGGATCTCGGTGCCGCCGAGTGCTACGCGAACCCCGCGGCCAGCGAGCAGGGTCCGCGGAGCGTTGGAGGACGGCCGATCAGTCACAGGCAAGCGCCGTCCTCAGCGCCTCAAGATTGCGGGTCATGACGGAAGCGTAGTCGTCGTTGTCGATGACTGACTCGACTGGGTCCAGGACGGCAGTCGTGGCGCCGGTGTCACGCGCGATGGCGTCCGCCACGGCGGTGTTTACCAGGGATTCCGTGAAAATCGTGGTGGTGCCGGTCTGCTCGACGATGTCCCGGATCGCGAGGAGTCGCGCGGGCGAGGGCTCGGCCTCTGGGTCGATGCCGGCGATGCCGATCTGGTTCAGGTCGTAGCGCGCAGCGAGGTACGCAAAGGCCTCGTGGCTGGTGACGATGTCGCGGCGCTCGCACTGGGCGAGGCCTGTTGTGTAGGTGTCGCCGAGGCTGGTCAACTCCGAGGCCAAGGCGGAGGCGTTGGCCACGTAGGTGGCGGAGTTGTCTGGATCCAACTGCGCGAACTGTTCGCCGACGGCCGTCGCGTAGGTGGCGAGCATGGTGGGGTCAAGCCAGAAGTGTGGGTCCATGACGCCGTGCTCGTGGTCATCGGCCTCAGACTCGCCTGCTTGATGCTCGGCGGGTCGCAGGTCTACAGCGTCGGCGGCATCAAAGACCCTCGCCTTGGTGGCTATCACCGCGTCATCGACTGCTGGCTGGAAGTCGCTGAGGTAGAGGACAAGGTCTGCCTGCGCGATCTCGCGCACGGCCATCGGGGACAACTCGAGGTCGTGGGGCTCCACGCCGGGTGAGGCAAGCGGCGTGACGTGTACGAGATCACCACCCACGTGCTCGGCGACGTACTCGAGAGGGTAGAAGGCTGCGGCGACCTCGAGATCAGCGCCAGCATTTCCGGAGGGATCTCCGGCGCAACCAGTGACGAGAAGGAGACCGGCCGCGCCGGAGACGATTGGGAGAAGTCTCATGACCTTCACGTTAGTGCGATTGAGAATCATTGTCAAAACGTCCTTGCGCCTCAACTTCCTGTCGGTACACGAGGGTCGCCTCCGGCCGTCCTGGCGGTACACACGCGTCGTGTCCAGCGCGGAGGCGACGCTGGCGTACCGACAGGGTGCGAGCGCGCTGACCCCACGCCCACGAGCGCGAGCGAAGCGACGCGCACGTACCGACAGGAGGGATGTGGGCGCGCCACTAGACTTGCCCGGAACCTTTCAACCAGTGAGGAGATCTCCGTGGCAGCACCGTCCCGCCTCGACAATGTCATTTCGCTCGCGAAGCGCCGTGGCTTCGTGTTCCCGAGCGGCGACATCTACGGAGGTACGCGCTCCGCGTGGGACTACGGACCGCTGGGCGTGGAGCTCAAGGAGAACATCAAGCGCCAGTGGTGGCGCGCGATGGTCACGAGCCGCGACGACATCGTCGGGATCGACTCGGCAGTGATCCTGCCGCGACAGGTATGGGTTGCATCGGGACACGTCGGCGTTTTCACCGATCCTCTCACCGAGTGCCTCAGCTGCCACAAGCGCTTCCGCGAAGACCAGATGCTCGAAGAGTTCGAGGAGCGGAAGGGTCGCGCGCCGGAAGGCGGACTCGCGGAGATCGCCTGCCCCAACTGCGGCACTCGCGGCCAGTGGACCGAGCCGCGCGACTTCAACATGATGCTCAAGACCTACCTCGGCCCCGTCGAGGACGAGTCCGGCCTGCACTATCTGCGGCCAGAGACCGCGCAGGGCATCTTCGTGAACTTCGCGAACATCGTCGGAACCTCGCGCGTGAAGCCGCCATTTGGCATCGGGCAGATCGGCAAGAGCTTCCGCAACGAGATCACGCCCGGCAACTTCATCTTCCGCACCCGTGAGTTCGAACAGATGGAGATGGAGTTCTTCGTCGTACCTGGTACGGACGAGGAATGGCATCAGTACTGGATCGACACTCGCACGGACTGGTACACGGGCCTCGGCATCAGCCGCGAAAACCTTCGCCACTATGAGCACCCCAAGGAGAAGCTGTCGCACTACTCCAAGCGGACAGTGGACATCGAATACCGCTTTGGCTTCCAGGGCAGCGAATGGGGCGAGCTTGAAGGCATCGCCAACCGCACCGACTTTGACCTCAGCACCCACGCGGAGCACTCCGGCAAGGACCTGCAGTACCGCGACCCCGTCACGAACGAGAAGTTCACGCCCTACGTGATCGAGCCCGCGGCCGGCCTCACGCGCTCGCTCATGGCGTTCCTGGTCGAGTCCTACGACGAGGACGAGGCACCCAACACCAGCGGCGGCGTCGACTCGCGCACCGTGCTGCGCCTGGACCCGCGCCTCGCTCCCGTCAAGGCCGCCGTGCTGCCGCTTTCCAAGTCCGACGCTCTGCTCCCCACGGCCGAGAACCTCGCCAAGGAACTTCGCGGGCTATGGAACATCGACTACGACGTCACCCAGGCGATCGGCAAGCGTTACCGTCGGCAAGACGAGATCGGCACGCCGTTCTGCATCACTGTGGACTTCGAGACGATCGACGACCTAGCCGTCACCATCCGTGATCGCGACACGATGGCGCAAGAGAGGGTGGCGCTCTCGCAGGTGGCCGGGTACCTCGCTCAGCGCCTCATTGGGGCGTGAGCCTTTGAGCCACACCCACTCGCACGACGAGACGCCGCGGGTCACCGCTCGTACAGAGGCTGTGTTGTGGGTAGTCGTTGCCATCATCCTCGCCGCCGTTGGGGTGGGGCTCGCATACACCTGGCCCAGTGACCTGAGTCAACTTGGCTCGCAGCAGTTTCTCGACGATGGCGCGAGTTGGGAGCAAGCGACGGTACTTTCCGTTGACGACTCGGGCGTCATGACTGTGCGCGTTCTCGGCGAGTCGGGGACTTCGCAGGTTGACCCGCCCGGAATTACGGGTCTCGTTGTCTCCCCTGGGGACTCCATTTCCGTCGTCAAACTTGGGTCAGGTGACCTGATCTTCTCAGACTTCCACCGCACCGAGCCGATGGTCATCTTGCTCGTGCTATATGTGCTTGCCGTTCTCGCAATCGCGCGCTGGAGGGGTCTCGGAGCCCTCCTTGGCCTTGCGCTCGCGTTGGGAATCGTCGCGTTCTACACCGTTCCTGCCTTGCTCGATGGCGCACCGCCGATCATTGTCGGGCTCGTAACGGGCGCGGGTGCGCTGTGCGTACTGCTCTACGTCGCGCACGGCTTCAACGCCCGCACCACTACGGCCTACTTGGGAACTGTCGCTGGTCTGCTCGTGACTGCCGGCCTTGGCTGGTGGGCGGTTGGTGCAGCCCACATTCCAGGCGTGCCATCTGACGCAGAGATCAACGTCAACTTCGTGGCGCCTGCGCTATCTCTGTCGGGACTTGCATTGTGTGGCGTCATGCTTGCGGGACTCGGTGTGCTTAACGACGTCACCGTAACGCAGGCGTCGGCCGTGTGGGAACTCCGCCGAGCTAGACCGGACTTCAGTCGCGTCGACGTCTACAAGAGGGCGATGCGCGTTGGGCGCGACCACATCGCTTCCACCGTTTACACGATCGCGTTCGCGTATGTGGGCGCAGCACTTCCGCTCATCGTCCTTGTGCTGGTGTACAACAACTCGATCGGCAACGCGATTACCTCCTCTGAGATCGCGGGCGAGATTGTGCGCACGCTCGTAGGATCCCTAGGTCTTGTTCTCGCGGTGCCGCTCACTACTCTCATCGCCGCTTCCGTGGCAGGGCCGGGAGCAATCGTTCCCGAACTCTCTGGACGACGGGCTTTGAGGATCCAGCGCGAAGTGTCTGACGTGCTCGACGACGATCACGCGGGGCGCGCCCAAGGGGTCTAGCGGGACCGCCAAGCACTGAAGCGTGTTTCCTCCAGAAGAACTCGATTCACACGACGGGTGTCGCACAACGTACGCGGTGGCGTCCCGTGCTCACCGGGTCTACGAGGGACGACGCTAGCAATTGGCCCCACGAGACGGCGCCGCTCCTACCGGCCGGTCTATATTGCCGGGCGGTTAATACTCGATGAAATCCCGAGTCAGGTCTTGAAGTGTGATCCACGTCACACCTAGCGTCGCAAGAGTCATCGGGCACCACGACACCGGCTGAGGGAAATGCCGAGGGTTGGTGAAGCCGGGCCATCAACGGGGATCCTCACGCACTCAAGCGAACGGGCGATGGCATGCCAATGTGGGTCCTTTCGAGTCTGAGGGGGTGTGCCGTTATGGGCACATTCTGGTCCGATGCCTGGAGTTATCTTCAGGATGCGCTTGTGTACTTTCCGCTGGCGGTTGCCGGCACCATCGTGTGGAGCTTGTGGCTCTATCGCGTGATCCTCTCGCGGATGTATCGCCCAACCTTTTCGAGCTTCCGCACCACCACCTCAGTGGTGGTGCCGTCGTTCCACGAAGACCCCGACATCCTGATGCGCTGTCTTGAGACGTGGCGCGAACAAGGTCCCACCGAAGTCATCGTCGTGCTCGACGTCGCTGATGTCGAGGCATACAACCGCATCGTCGCGCTAGGCGATTCGAGAGTGCGTCCAGTGCTGTTCCATCACGCGGGCAAGCGCTCTGCGCTCGGTTGCGGGATTCGTCTCGCGACGAGTGAGATCTTGGTGCTGGTCGACTCTGACACCGCGTGGACGCCTGGCCTACTCGAGGCGGTGCAGATGCCGTTCGAGGACCCTCAGGTAGGGGGAGTGTCGACGCAACAGAATGTCTACCAGCGCGGTTCCTCGGTGTGGCGGCGGATGGCTGACTGGCTGGTCAACCTGCGGTACTACGACTACGTGCCCGCAATGGCGCGCGCTGGCGCGGTGCCGTGCATCTCCGGCAGGACCGCCGTCTACCGGAGGGCTGCAGTCATGCCGGTGCTGACGCACCTCGAAGACGAGTTCTTTCTTGGCAAGCGCTGCATTGCCGGCGACGACGGCCGGCTGACCTGGCTCGTTATCGCCTCCGGCTACAAGACCGTCCATCAGTCCACCGCCAAGGCGATATCCATGTTCCCGTCGAGTTTCAAGGCGTTCGTCAAGCAGCGCGTGCGGTGGAGTCGCAATTCGTACCGGACCTATCTCACTGCAGTGGGCAAGGGTTGGCTATGGAGGACGCCGTTCGTCACCAAGATCACGGTGCTGCAGATACTGCTGACTCCCGTGACTATGGGTCTCACGCTCACCTACTTGGCGCTCACCCGCTTCGAGGCCTCAACGACCGGCGGAGTTGTGGTGCTCTGCTGGCTCCTCGTGGGGCGCGGCATCCGCGGGTGGTCGAACTTGAGGCGCAATCCCATTGACATCTTCTTCTTGCCAATCCTGGCGTTGACGGTCATCTTCATCGCCCTGCCGGTGAAGCTTTACGCGTTCGTGACGATGAACAAGCAGGGATGGCTTACGCGGTCCGCAACGCAGATTGGTGGCGAGGGTCAAACAGCCAAGACTCTCCAGCCTACGGTGGTGACGGCGTGACACGGCGCACGGCATCGGCGGGGGCGGCGCTCGTGGCGCTCGTGACGCTCGTGATCGCGCCCTCTGCGGCCGCGGACGACTCCTCGGACGTCGCGGGGGCAAGTTCACTCGCCTCGCCGGTTGCCGCGCCAACCGAACTCGCTGCTGAAGACGCGCTGAACGACGGCGAGGTGGCGACTGTGGGGGGCTATCCGGGAGACCCGATCGCAGAAGCTGCGCTAGTAGCAGGCGAGGACCGCAGGCTCATAGATGTCAATCTCGTGGCGAAGGGTGTGCTGGTTCCCGAACTCGACATCACGCGTCCCTTCCGGGTGACGGGAACCGCCGTATCTACCCTCGTGCTCACGGCTCGAGAGGCTCCCTACACACTTGACGAACTCGCGACGCTCGCCCCGAACTCCGTGGTGAAGGGCGACGACAACGTCTACGACCTCAACGAGTCACTCGCGGTGCTGAAGGGCGCCACCCTTGACCTCCACGCGCGCGGCGCGTTGACGCTGCGCCTGGCGTCGCAAGATCAGGGGTTTGTCTCGATCGTCTCACTTGGTGGAACGCTCATCATTAGGGGCACCTCTTCCGCGCCCGCGAATGTCACCAGCTGGGACGCGGCGGCCGAAGGCCCAGATCTGACCACGGCGGACGGTCGGTCCTACGTACGGGCCATGGGCGGGCAGGTGTCGTTCACCAATGCGAACTTCTCTGACCTTGGCTTCTGGAGCGGTAACACGGGGGGCATCGCGCTTACGGGTTTGGTCCAGACCTTTGGACTCGGACTCGGCACCGGCGGTTCTGACATGGACCAGACGGGATCCGTTGGTTCCACGGACGCCACATCGACCGATTCCAGCCCGCAGGGCGCCGACGGCATCGTGACGACCACTGATGAGGGCATTGTCGAAGGGCTGGCTGGATCGTCGCTTGTACCAGAAGGCGTTACGGCCTATTTGTCTTCCCTCACCATTGACGGGAACGCGTTTGGGATATTCGCTGCCAACACCACGAGCCTCGAGATCCAGGACAGCACGGTCAGGAAGAGCCTCATTGATGGGATCGTCTTCCATCGCCAAGTTGAGCACTCGAGCGTGGAGAACACGTCAAGCATCGACAACGTCGGCGACGGATTCCGGATTTCTCGAGGCTCCGACGCGATCATGCTCCAGGACGTCACCGCCACGGGGAACGGCCGCAATGGGATCACAATCAACGCCGGCCCCCTAGCGATCGGGCCCTCCGCGGTGGGCCTGTCGACCAAGGTATATGGCGACCATACGGTGCGCGATTCCGTCGTGACGGGCAATGGCGCGTCGGGCATCACGGTGCTTGGGGGAGACGGCATCACGTTGAGCAGGAACCGCGTCGAAGGAAGCCCTTTCGGCATCGTGGTGCAGGACAGAACAAGCGATCTCCGAGTCGAAGACTCAACATTCTCCGAAATCTCGAAGCAGTCGATTGCGCTTCGCGACGGTGTCGATGCGACCGTCACACAGAACATCATTCGCGGCGGCGAGATCGGTGTTTACGTTCGCGACTCCGCAGCCTCCATCGAGCACAACACGATCTCTGGCGTGCACGGGCACGGCGTCACCGTGGTGGGACAGTCAGCGGGAACCGCAGTCAGGTCGAACGCCGTTTCCGGATCAGGAACGTCGCCGATAGACATCGCAAGGGCTACCGGCGCAGAGGTGCCACGTCGTTCGAATGACATCACCGAGTGGAGTTACCAGAGCTTCACCGATGTCGTGGTCGACACGGTCAAGCGACCGCTCACGCTCATGTGGGCGGCACTCGCGGTGTTGCTGGTATTCACAGCGATTTCAGGATTCCGGCAGCGTAAGCGTGGCTTCGGAGCCCCATATCGCGATCGCACTCCCCTTCACCTCTTCTCGCGCGGGCTCGTGGATCCAGCAACCGTGCTGGGAGCGCAATCACCACTCCCACACGCCGCGCGCTCGGGGACGTTTGCGGGCCCGCTTCCAAAGCGTGAGCACTCGAGAGCAGATCATCCGGTGGGCGTGTGATGAGCCGCGCACAGACGGCCATTGCAGGGGCATCCGCGCTCGTCGTCGGTGCCGCGGTGCTTTGGGGCGTCTTCCGTGACGACGAAGAAGCGCCACCAGGCGCTAGCCGACCCCACGAAAACGTGACTGGGTCGTCGAACCCGACGGCCGCATCGGGCCTAGCGTCACCCAGCCCGAGCCTGAGCCCCGAGCCGGGCCCCGGCGCGAGTTCGATTACTGAGACGCCGGCGCCGAGCGGGGGCCCGTCGGGCGGAGGCACCCCCGGAGCAGGTGCCCAAGGGTCCGGTGCTCAGGTCGCTTCCTGTGCGTCCCCGACCGTGAGCGTTGCCACCGCCGCGCAACTTAGGGCCGCACTCAAGTCGCCGAAGCCTGGGGACACCATTCGGATGGAGGCGGGGGACTACGTCGGCACGTTCTCAACCACGGCATCGGGCACCAAAGCACGGCCCATCACGCTGTGCGGCAGCGCCGACGCCGTCATCGATGGCGACGGCATAAAGGGCGGCTACGGCTTCCACCTCGACGGCGCACGGTACTGGGTGCTGAGCGGCTTGACTGTCACGGATGCCCAGAAGGGCGTTGTCGCCGACGCGACCGTGGGAACGGTGATCGAGGGACTCACTGTGCACGCGATCGGTGATGAAGGTATTCACCTGCGCGGGTTCTCGACGGACAACGTGATACGGGGAAACACCGTGTACGACACCGGAAATCGGCGCGAGAAGTTCGGCGAGGGAATCTATATCGGCAGCGCGCACTCGAACTGGTGCGACGTGAGCAATTGCAAAGTGGATCGCTCGGATCGCAACACTGTGGAGCACAACACGATCTACGACACCACCGCAGAGAGCGTCGATATCAAAGAGGGCGCGTCTGGAGGGGTGCTTCGCAACAACTCGTTCGACGGGAACGGGCTCACGCAAAGCGGCGGCGATTCTTGGGTGGACGTCAAAGGGAACGACTGGGTGATCGAGGGGAATGTTGGCATTGACAGCCTGCTCGACGGATTTCAGGTTCACGACGTGGTGGACGGCTGGGGTCAAGGCAATGTATTTCGCGACAACCTCGCCACGGTGAACGGTCCGGGCTACGGGTTCGCGATACGAAGTCAAGGAACCAACACCGTGGACTGCAGCAATGCCGTATCCAACGCACAGAAGGGGCTGTCAAATGTCCCTTGTAGCTAACCCCGGGCGCTCCCGCGTTCCGGCCACCACCCACAAGGGGGAGTACATGTCTACGAACCACGCAGTACCCGAACGACCTCGCCTCACCGTCATCGGCACCGGGTACCTCGGAGCCACACACGCTGTCGCTATGGCGTCCCTCGGCTACGACGTCCTCGGCGTCGATGTCGACCAGTCAAAGATCGATCTCCTCACCTCTGGCATCGTGCCGTTCTTCGAGCCCGGATTGCCGGAGCTCCTCTCGCAGGTAATCGCCTCCGGGCGACTGCGCTTCACCACCTCGTTCGACGAGGCGGCGGAGTTCGGCGACGTCCACTTCATCTGCGTGGGGACCCCGCAGGCGCATGGATCGCACGCGGCAAACCTCTCCTATGTGGAGTCCGCGTTCACCGAGTTGGCGTCCCGTCTTGCCAGGCCGGCGCTGCTCGTTGGCAAGTCGACGGTTCCCGTGGGCACGGCGGCGCGTCTCACCGCCATGGTGAACGCGGCCGCCCCGGATCCGGATCTCGTGGAACTTGCGTGGAACCCGGAGTTCCTGCGGGAAGGCTACGCCGTGCAGGACACGCTGCATCCGGATCGCTTGGTCTTCGGGGTCACGTCCCCGTGGTCCGAGGCAATGCTCAAGGCCGCCTTCGCGCCGATCCTTGAGGCAGGGACGCCGCTGGTGGTCGCGGATCTGCCCACTGCGGAACTGGTGAAGGTCGCGGCGAATTCCTTCCTCGCCACCAAGATCTCGTACATCAACGCCATGGCAGAGGTGTGCGAGGCCACGGGGGCAGACGTCAACGTCCTCGCCTCTGCCCTCGCCTACGACAACCGCATCGGCGGTCGCTTCCTCAAGCCTGGCCTCGGGTTCGGCGGTGGATGCCTTCCCAAGGACATCAGGGCCTTCGCACATCGCGCGGACGAGTTGGGCGTTGGGCAGGCGGTCGCGTTCCTACACGAGGTCGATGAGATCAACAACCGCAGGCGCAGGCGCACGGTAGATCTCGTGCGCGAGCTTGCAGGCGGCGACCTCAAGGGCGTTCGCGTGGCGGCACTTGGCGCGGCGTTCAAGCCCAACTCCGACGATATCCGGGACGCGCCAGCGCTCGATGTCGCGGACATGCTGCGCGCGGAGGGGGCCGACGTGATCGTCTACGACCCAGAGGCAATGGAGAACGCACGCCGCGTCTATCCCCAGCTCACCTATGCGCCAACCTTCGCGGAATGCGTCAAAGGTGCGCAGGTGGTCGCACTGCTCACGGAGTGGCAGAAGTTCCGGGATGCAGATCCGGAGATGATGGGCGAGCTCGTGGAACGTAAGGCCATGGTTGACGGTCGTCATGCGCTCGATGCTGATGCCTACAGGGCCGCAGGGTGGGAGTACAGGGCGCTTGGTCGCCCCGCCCAGCCAGCAACGGTGCAGTTGATGGAGGACGTGCAGGATCAGGTCCTGATGCCCGCCGTCTAGCGCAAGACGTTGCGGCTGCGCGTCTTTCCGCTGCGCCGCGACGCACCGTGCCCGGGCTCCCCCTCAGCGGCCCGGGCACGGGTGTGCCGCGACCTGAGACAATGGTGACCATGACCGCGACCGCAACCACAGCGTCGGCCCTATTGCCGCCACTGCAGATTGGGCCGATCACGGCGAAAACCCCGGTGGTGCTCGCGCCCATGGCGGGCATCACTAACGCGGCATTCCGGCGGTTGTGCCGCGAGCACGGCGGTGGGCTTTACGTTGCCGAGATGGTGACCTCGCGGGCCCTGGTGGAGCGCACTCCAGAGTCACTGCGCATCATCGCCCACGATCCGGATGAAACCCCTCGTAGCGTGCAGGTTTATGGTGTTGATCCGGCGACTATCGGGGCCGCGGTGCGCATGATCGCGAGCGAGGACCGCGCCGACCACATCGACATGAACTTCGGCTGCCCCGTGCCCAAAGTCACGCGCAAAGGCGGCGGAGCGGTGCTTCCGTGGAAGCGCGACCTGTTCCGCGACATCGTCCGCGCGGCCGTCCGCGAGGCGGAGCCGTTCGGCATCCCGGTGACCGTCAAGATGCGCAAGGGCATCGACGACGAGCACCTCACGTACCTCGACGCGGGGGTCATGGCCGAGCGCGAAGGCGCCGCCGCGGTCGCCCTGCACGCCCGCACGGCCGCCGACTACTACTCGGGGACCGCGGACTGGGATGCCATCGCCCGCCTCAAGGACGCGGTCCGGACCGTGCCCGTGCTCGGCAACGGCGACATCTGGGCCGCGGAGGACGCGGTCGCCATGGTGGAGCGCACCGGCTGCGACGGCGTAGTTGTTGGGCGCGGCTGCCAGGGACGCCCGTGGCTCTTCGCGGATCTGCAGGCGGCGTTCGAGGGCAGGCCAGAGCGGGCGCAGCCAACGCTGCGATTCGTTGCGGACACTGTGTACCGACACGGCGAGCTCATGGTGCGCCACTTTAGTGGTGACGAGTTCAAGGCCATGCAAGAAATACGCAAGCATATGGCCTGGTACTTCAAGGGTTACCCGGTTGGCGGTGAGGCCCGACGCTCCCTGGGCTTGGTTACTTCGCTCGCCGAGTTGCGGGGCTTGTTGGATGCGCTCGGCGACGCGCCGTATCCAGGGGCGGACGCCGAGGGGGCCCGGGGCCGCCAGGGCACACCCAAGCGACCGTCGTGTCCTGAAGGGTGGCTCGACACCCGCGACATCACCCCGGACCTCGAAGAGAGGCTGCGCGAGGCAGAACTGAGCGTCTCTGGCGGTTAGGCCGCGCGAGTGGTTAGGTGCACCTGAACGAAGCCGGGGCCCCAACGCTGAACCTTCTCGACCGCGAACTCGGCCGTGTTCGTGAGGCCCGCAAACAGCGGGATTCCTACGCCGAGCGCCGTGGGTTGGATCGTCAGGACCAGGTGGTCGAGAAGTCCGGCGTCGAGAACCGAGCGGATGGTGACTCCGCCATCAACGTAGACGTCTAGATCTCCGGCCAGTTCGCGGGCTCGCGCGACTATCTCGGACGCGCCACCGCCGACCGCCTCGACCCCCTCTCGCACTTCTGCGAGTGGTCTCGACGTAGCGACCAGAAGCGGTGTTTCGCCATACGGCCACGGGCCGTCAAACCCGGCAACGACGTCGTAGGTGCGCCGACCCATGACGATGCAGCCGATCGTCGCGAGGAAGGCGTCAAACTCGAGGCCATCGGGCCTGGTAGACGCCCACTGATCGGTGGCCAATGGCAGTCCGGAGGCGCGGGGCCTCTCGAGCCACGCGAGCTCGTCGTTGGGTCCGGCGATGAAGCCGTCGAGGGACATTGCCAGGTAACCAACGACGCGCGCCATTGAGCCAGACTACGGCGGAGCGCGCGGAGGCTGCCTGGCGATACGCTGCGCGATCACGCCCCTCACTTTGGCTCGGCACGCCTTTGGCTCGCCCACTGCATCGAGGTACGGCAGCGTGTCGGTACGCGTGGGGCGCTTCCGCGCACCAACACGACCGCCATGTACCGACAGGAGGTGGGGGCGGGGGAGAGGGACGCCAGATAGCATCGCTGTGTGAGCGCGCTTCCTCCCGGCTACTCGGACGCCGACGCGGAACGCTTCGTCGATGAGCCGCCAAAGCGCGCAGTCCGCACCCCGTTCGAGCGCGACCGCGCTCGCATCGTTCACTCGAGTGCCCTGCGCCGGCTCGGTGCAAAGACGCAGGTATTGGGCGCAGGCTCCGGCGACTTCGTCAGGACCCGCCTCACGCACACGCTCGAGGTCGCCCAAGTGGGCCGCGGCCTCGCCAAGGTATTCGGCAGCGACGAGGACGTCGTAGACGCTGCGTGCCTCGCCCACGATCTGGGACACCCGCCGTTTGGGCACAATGGCGAGCGTGCCCTCGACGAGGTGTCGCGGGACATCGGCGGCTTTGAGGGCAACGCGCAGACTCTCCGCCTCCTCACGCGGCTAGAACCCAAGTCGCTTGATCCCAAGACCGGCGCGAGCGTGGGCCTCAACCTCACGCGAGCCGTCCTCGATGCCTCGATCAAGTACCCCTGGCCGGAGCCGGAAGCCCCAGTACGCGCCGACGGCGCACCAACCCGCAAGTTTGGCTTCTACGAGGACGATCGCCCCGTCTTCGAGTGGGCGCGCGCGGGTGCCGCGCCGCGATCCCAGAGTTTCGAGGCCCAGCTCATGGACTTCGCCGACGACGTGGCGTACTCGGTCCATGACGTCGAAGATTCGGTAGTCCATAACGACGTGGCGCTCTCGGTCTTGCGCGACCCCGGCCAAGCCAAGGCCGTCGCGGTGCACGTCCACGAATGGTACGGCCGCGGTGAGGAACCAGAACTGCTCGCCGCCCTCGAGCGCCTGCGCGGCGAGCCCTGGTGGATGGACGAGTACGACGGCTCGCACCGCGCCCTCGCGAGCCTCAAAGACATGACGAGTCAGCTCATCGGTCGCCTTTGCGATGCGGTCATCGTCGACACGCAGCGCGAGTACGGCGATGGCCCCCTTACCAGGCACGACGCCAATCTCGTGATCTCGCCGCAAACGCAAGCCGAGATGCTCATCCTCAAGGGGATCGCGGTCCACTTCCTCATGGCGCCGCGCGAGCGCAAGGGCGGCTATCGGCAGCAGAGGGAGCGACTCGCGGCGCTCGTGCTGGCGCTCGAGGCCAGGGGTGCGGAGGCCATGGAGCCCCACTTCGCGGAGCTCTACGCGGATGCGACCAGCGATGCCGCCCGCAAGCGCGTGGCGGTTGACCAGGTGGCGTCGCTCACCGACAAGTCAGCTCACGATTGGTTTCACAGGTTCGTAGCGGCCCGACGCTGACGCCCCTTGAGCAGGAAGAACAGGGCTACGAGCGGCAACAGTACGGGAACCCACCCGTACCCACTCCCATAGCCCGTCCACACGGTTTCGTCTGGCCACAATTCCGAGTCGACGATGCCGAGCGTCCCCACCAAGAGCACCCCGAACAGCTCCACCGAGGAGCCAACAAGCGCCACGGTCTCCCACCGGCGCCACAGCGCAACGGCGATCACCACGTACAGCACAGCTGACAGCGCCGAGACCGTATAGGCGAGCGGTGCGTCGGCGAACTTCTCGATAATCTGATAGGCCGCACGGCCTACGGCGGCGAGGCCCAGGATCGAATACACGACGATCAGGATGATGCGGGCGATCGGATTCACAGCCGCTAGCCTCCCAGCACCACGGTGATTCGCCACGACGCCACGGCCAAAGCGATGCCGACAGCAATGGCCGCCCCAGCGTCGACCCGCGCAATCTGGTCAGGGGCCAAGACGGGCCGTTCGGGGTCGGGATCTGCCGCCGCGGCCTCGGGTGTGCCCAAACGACCAATCCCCAGCAGCGGCAGCAACGCCACCGTCGCCAGCAGGTACCCGATCGCGAGCACCAGATCAGCGGAAGTCCCAGAGAACAGCAGCACAACCACCGTCGCGGCTTGCAGCACCACCACCACGTACGTGGCCGTCACGAGCCACTGAAGCGACCTGTGTGTACCGACAGCGATCAGGGTGACCACGCCGTGCACCACGAGCAGAGCGCTCACCACCAGAACGGCGGGGTACAGAAAGTCGAGGTAGAAGCCCACTACTGTTGCGCGTTCTGCACGCGCATCGGGAGCCGAGCCAGTTCCTCGCCGTCAACTGAGACGACCCACGCGAGCAGGCGCTGCTTGTCGAAGCGCAAGCCATCGAAGGTGAACGCGAAACATGCGACCTGCTCGTAGCCGTCGGCGAGGTGCGCCGGCCGCCCAAGCGTGAACTCGCCCCCCATTGCCCGCACGGGCTGGGGGTTTCCGTCGTCGTCTGGGCGCAGGCCGATGGGGTAGGTCTCGCCGTCCTCAGTGACGAGCTTGACCTCGAGGTTGTGCTGCAGGTTCGTCTCGTTGAACGGAACGTGTGCGGTCACCGCGACCGCGAGGCGACGGTGCTGGGCGGGGAATTGGCGCACAAAGATGGTGTTCCAGCCGGCGCCGAGCGCGTAGATCTTGCCGTTGACAACTTCCGCGGTGTCCGCGAGGAACGCGTCTACTCTCACGTCTGGATTCCTTTCCCCAAGCCTGCGCACCAGCCTAACCGCCCGCGAACTAGAGTGAGCACGTGCCAGGGACCATCAACCGTGAGGACATCGCGGCGGTTCGTGAACGCGCTCCCATCGAGGAGATTATCGGCCAGCACGTCGCGCTCAAGTCCGCTGGCGTCGGAGCGCTCAAGGGCCTTTGCCCATTCCACGACGAGCGCTCACCCTCGTTCACGGTCCGCCCCGCGGTGGGCCGCTGGCACTGCTTCGGCTGCGGCGAAGGCGGCGACGTCATCGAGTTCGTCATGCGCATGGACGGCCTGCCCTTCACGGAGGCAGTGGAGTACTTGGCTGAGCGGGCGGGCGTCACTTTGCGCTATGAAGCGGGGGGCGGGCGCAGCGGCCCGACGCCGGGGCAGCGCAAGCGGCTCATCGAGGCTCATCGCGTGGCCCAATCGTTCTACGCCGAGCAATTGGCGAGCGACGAGGCTCGCACCGGTCGCGACTTTCTGCGGGAGCGCGGTTTCGATCGTGAAGCGGCCGAGCACTTTGGCGTCGGCTACGCGCCAAAGGGGTGGTCATCGCTAACTGACCACCTCCGTAAGGCGGGCTTCACCGAAGACGAACTCAAGGCATCGGGCCTGGTAAGTGAAGGGCAACGAGGAGTCTACGACAGATTCCGCGGGCGCCTGGTGTGGCCCATTCGCGAGGTAACGGGGGACGTCATAGGGTTTGGGGCTCGGCGCCTTTACGACGACGACCAAGGCCCCAAGTACCTCAACACCCCCGAGACCCAGCTCTACAAGAAGGCCACCGTCCTCTATGGCCTTGACCTGGCGAAGGGGGCGATCAGGAGCGAGCGCACCACCGTCGTGGTCGAGGGCTACACCGACGTCATGGCCTGCCATCTCGCGGGCGTCACCAACGCCGTCGCGACGTGCGGCACCGCCTTCGGCGAGGACCACGTCAAGATGGTCCGGCGGCTCATGGGAGACACCACGCAGCTCAAGGTGGGCGCCACCGGCGCGCGAGTAATCTTCACCTTCGACGGTGACGAGGCTGGCCAGAATGCCGCCCTCAAGTCCTTCAATCTTGACGGCCAGTTCTTGGCGCAGACCTTCGTCGCGGTGGATCCCAACGGCGAGGATCCTTGCGAGATCCGTCAGCGTCACGGGGATGCCGCGGTTGTCGCTCTGATGGCGAGCCCCGTTCCGCTCTTCGAGTTCTTCATCAAGGCCTCGCTCGCCTCCCACAATCTCGCTACGCCGGAGGGCCGCGTCGCCGCGCTGCGCGCCTCTGCTCCCGTCGTCGCTGGTATTCGCGACGCAGCCCTACGGCCCGAGTACGCTCGCAAGCTCGCGGGTTGGCTCGGCATGGAGCCCGAGCAGGTGCTCGGGGCGATCACGTCCAGCGGCCCGGGCGCCAAAACCCGGCCCGACGCTGCGGCCGCTTCCGCGCAAGAGGCGAGCGGAGCGTCGGGCAGGCCAAATGCGAAGGATCCGGTGACGCGAGCCCAGGCGCTAGCCCTTGGCGTCTTGCTGCAGGCCGCATCCCAAGTCGCGAACGAGCCGTCCGCACTGGCGCTCTACGGGGCCATTTCGGCGGAGGCATTCACGGTGCCGCAATACCGCGCGATCTTCGAGGCGGTGCGCGCCGCGGGCGGGCCGGCGGCTGGCTCAGCGGACTGGGTGGGCGCGGTGAGCGCCCAGGCGGGGGAGGATCTTGCCGGCGTCGTCTCTCAGCTCGCGGTGACTCCGCTGCCAACGGATCGCTCAGATGGGGACTATGCGCGCTCGGTTCTTTCCCGCATGCTTGACCTCGACCTGACGCGACAGATCGCGGACCTTCGTGGCGCCATGCAGCGGGCCGGCGAGGGCAGCGAGGAGGCGTCGAAGGCATTCGCGGAGCTGATCGCGCTGGAGACCAGACGGCGCGCGTTGCGGGAGGAGTGACACATGCCAGGCGGACGCAAGCAACGCGTGACCCTCGTAACGCTGGGTGTCACTGACCTGGTGCGAGCGCGGGAGTTTTACGAGGCGTGGGGCTGGGTCCCCGAATTCTCGAACGAGGGCATCGTGTTCTTTCAGGGAAATGGGCTCGTAATCGGGCTGTTTGGGCTCTCCGAGTTGGCCGCTGATCAGGGCCGGCCAGGGGAAGTGCTCGGGTTCGGCGCCATGACGCTCGCGCAGAACTACGGCACGACCGCGGAGGTCGACGAGCGGTTCCGCGCAGCGCTCGCGGCTGGGGCCACGATGCTGAAGCGACCAGTGGAAACGAGCTGGGGCGGATACAGCGGGTACATCGCTGACCCCGACGGGCACGTGTGGGAACTTGCGATGAATCCGTTCTGGACAGTTGATGAGTGGGGCTCGACCGACTTGCGAGACCCGGCCGCCTGAGTCGCTGGGCCCGCAACCGTTGCGCGCGTGGCGCTCGGGATGCACAATTCCCCCAAAGGGGGCGCAATGCGAACTATTCGGATATCTGGCACCCGCAGGCTGGCACCCGACGCCGCGGCCTCATACGAGCGCATGCGCGCTCAGAAGTTGCCGGCAGGGGGCATCACGTCCGCGTGGCGCTCCACCGAGGGGCAACGCAAGATCTTCCTCAGCCGGTATGTGCGGAGCCGCAGCCGCTGGCTCGACAAGGGCCCTTTCAAGGATGTGAGGAAGTACGAGGGAGTTTGGTACAAGCGGGTGCGCGGGTTCCCGGTGAGTGTGCCGGGGACATCGAAACACAATCAGGGCCTCGCGATCGACACCCCTGTGAGGAAGGGGGTTTCCCTTTGGCTCGTCGCGAATGGATCCGGTTACGGATGGAGCCAGCCCCTCAAGCGCAGTGATCCCGTGCACTGGGAGTACACGGCTCGCAAGGACAAGTCGCGCAAGCGCGCGGGAGTCGCCGCAAAGGCGCCGGTTGCGCGCGCGGCGGCACCCAAACCCGTCGCCGTGAAGTTGGTGCCGCGCAAGCCGGGCCCGCATGTTGTCACCGTTGCGGTGCTCCGAGGGCGTGATGCGCCCTCGCTCAAGGCGCGCATCGCGACTCGCAGGCGCAAGGGCGCCGTCGTCACTGTTGACAAGTGGGTGAAGGGCGACGGGCTCGTGTGGGGACGCGCGTCGGATGGGCTCTTCTACGCGAGGGAGTTCCTCAGGCCCAAGGCCTGAGAGTGGCTCCCCCGACTGGACTCGAACCAGTAACCTGCCGATTAACAGTCGGCTGCTCTGCCAATTGAGCTACGGAGGATCGCGCTCGAATACTGTACCGGATCGCGGGGTGGGTCCAGGACACGTGCGGAGCGCCCAGAGCGTCTCGATAGACTTGCGGGCGGCCCCGCGCGGGCCGTACCAGGGGCGGTAGCTCAGCCGGTTAGAGCAGTGGACTCATAATCCATCGGTCGCGGGTTCAAGTCCCGCCCGCCCCACCAGCTGTGAATGCACGAGTGCCCGGCTCCGAAGCGCCGGGCACTCGAGTCTGGTGGACCTACATGCCGTTGTTGTCATCCTCTTTGTGCATGTCGTCGACCTTGTCGCCGACCCAGTCCTTGACGTCTTCGACCTTGTCCTTGACGCCAGCCTTGGCCTGATCCATCTTGCCTTCGGCTTCCATCTGCTCGTTGTCGGTGGCGGCGCCAAAGCCTTCCTTGGCCTTGCCCTTCCAGTCTTCAGCGGCGTTTTGAATCCTGTCTTCGGTGCCCATGTTCACTACCTCCATTGGTGTTGTGGTCACCTGTGGAGTACCCCGTGCGCGGGAAAGATATCGCCCGGGGCTCATAGCCGTTGATGCACGAATGCCCGGCGCGGTTGGCGCCGGGCATTCGGTTGGGGGATCTACATTTTGTCGTCGTGGTCCGTCATGTCGTTGAACTTCTCTGAAGCCCAGTCCTTGACGTCCTCGACCTTGTCCTTGACGCTCGCCTTGGCTTGGTCCATCTTGCCTTCGGCTTCCATCTGCTCGTCTCCGGTGGCGGAGCCGACGGCCTCTTTGGCCTTGCCAGCCCAGTCCTCGGCGGCGTTCTGCATCTTGTCTTCCGTACCCATGGTGCACCTCCAGTGGTGTTGAGGGTCACTAAGGACTACGTCAAGGGTTTGCCAACTATTCCCCCTGCCCGACGCTCGGGTTCAGTCGGTGAGGATCTCGCCAATAGCGATTGGCAGGTTGTCGGCGACGTCCATCGCGGTGATTGGCCCTCCGGCCGACGCCAGGGTTGCGGCCCTTGCGTGCATCCACGCGGCGCACGCCCCAGCGTCCGCAGCGGGCAGGCCGGCCGCCAGCAATGACCCCGCAATACCAGCCAAAACGTCGCCCGATCCGGCCGTCGCCAACCATGCGGGCGCCTCTGGGAGCCACACGATCGCACCACCTGGGGACGCGACAAGAGTCACGGAGCCTTTGAGCAGCACCGTGGCGCGGGCAGTTTCGGCTAGCAGTCGCGCGTGACCGGCTCTGTCGTGTTCCACGTCCGCCGGCGTGACGTCGTGGCGCAAGGCGCCGAGCGTCCGAATCAGTTCGCCGGCGTGCGGGGTGAGGAGCACGCGATCCGCGCCCGCTTCTCGAGCCCCCGCCGCGCGTGAAAGCGCGACCGACTCCAGGGCGCCGGCGTCAACCACCATGGGCAGCCCGGAGGCCGTGACAGAGCCGATCGCGGCGTCTTGTTCCGGGTAGTCGGCCACGCCGGGTCCCACGACCCAAGCCCGCGCTCGGGGGAGGGTCTCCGCAGCGTCGGCGCTGCCGTGCACAATCGTCTCCGGGCGCGCGGCGAGCACCAGGTCCTGCGCACGGCGGGGGCCCACGTAGCGGACCATTCCGGCGCCTGCCCTCGCCGCGCCAGCGACCACGAGCACGGCCGCGCCGGGATACGCTTCCGAGCCCGCCACCACGCCAAGGGTGCCGCGCGAGTACTTGTCGTCCCCAGCGTCGGGCACGGGCCAACGTTCGGCGACGTCGCCGAGGCCCCATTCGACCGTGCTCACGCCCCTAGCGTTGCACAGGCGTGGCGCACTACCGGGGAATGACCAGGCGGTATATCTCTGAGTCGGCGGGCTCGCCGCGGACGACAACGTCGTGCGGAATGCGCTCGACGTATGTCATGCCGATGTGCTCCATCACGCGCGAGGACGCACGGTTCTGGGGGCGGCAGCGGGCCGTGAATTCGACGATGCCTTGCTCGGCCACGAGCCACTCCACGAACGCGCCCACGGCCTCGGTGGCGATGCGCTGGCCCCACAGATCGCGGCGGACGACCCATCCGAGTTCGCGGACGGTCGGGTTGTCCTCCACGGGACCCCGTAGCGCTCCGAAGGCGCTCAGCCCGCCGATGACCGTTCCCTGGGTGACCGTACCGGAGGCGCCCAACATGTCGCGCGCGAGCGTGATCGCGACATTTAGCGGGCTGCCGGTGGCTACTGCCTCGGCGACAAAGGCGTCGGTTTCGTCGCGAGAGTTTGGGCCCCAGTCGGTGAAGAAGCACACAGCGGGATCCGACGCGTACACGTGCACGTCGTCTGCGTCCTCCGCGGTGAAGGGGCGAAGCACCAAGCGCTCGGAAACGACCTCCATGTACCGACACGATACCGGGGTGGATTGGTTGAGGCACGTGCGGCCGTGGGACACTTTCGCCATGGCCTTTCGCGAAATCCGGACCATTGGCGACCCAGTTCTGCGCACCCCTTGCCTCGAGATTGAGACGATCGACGACACGGTTCGTCAACTCGTTGAGGATCTCGTCGAGACGGTCGACCATGACGGCCGTGCCGGCCTCGCTGCCAATCAGATCGGCGTGAGTCTGCGCGCGTTCTCGTGGAACATCGACGGAGACATCGGCTACATCATCAACCCGGTCATCGTGGAGCGATCCGAGGAACTTCAAGAGCTCGGCGACGAAGGTTGCCTTTCCGTGCCAGGACTCTGGTACCCGTGCGAGCGTCCAGAGTTCGCCAGGGCCGAGGGCACCGATCTCGACGGCAACCTCGTCATCGTCGAGGGCGAGGAGATCTGGGCGCGGCTCATCAACCATGAGGTTGACCACCTCGACGGCCATCTGTTCCTTGACCGTCTCAAGAAGGACGTGCGAAAGCAGGCGATGCGCGATCTGCGAGAGTCGCTTGAGGCGTAGGCGGTCGCCTACGGAAGGTCCACGCCAACGTCGGCGATGACCACCCGGCCAGCGGACGCTTTGGTGGGTTCGAGCATCAGGCACAACTTTGGCGCGGTGAAGGTGACCGTGATGTCGGCAGTGACGTGAGGGTGGTCGGCGGCTCCTGAGTCCGGGTTCAGGCCGCTCGGCAGGTCAACCGAAATCACCGTTGTACCAGGCTTGATTGCGCTGACCGCGGCCTGTGCGTCTTCCCGGAGCCCCTCCGCGCCGCCAAGGCCCACGATCCCGTCAATCACGACGTCTGCGCTCGCGATCGCGAATGCAGCCTCTTCGGGGTCGGTGACCCACTCAAGTGCCTGCCCACCGGCCTTGGTGAGTTCGGAGAGGCCCCGAGCGTGAGCGTCGGACGCCAAGAGGACAGCGGTGACTGAGCAGCCTCGGCCTGCTAGCAGGGATCCAGCCAGAAGCGCATCGCCGCCGTTGTTGCCGCGCCCAGCCAGCACCGCCACGCGGTGTGCGCCCGTCGCCTCGCCCGCGACCGCGAGTGCGGCGCGATCCATCAGCACGTGTTCCGGCGTGGTGATCATCGTGACGCGCTCGGCCGCCCTCAGCTCGGAGACCCTCAGTGGCTGCGATTGCGAAGCCATGGCCCCACCCTGCCACCGCCACCCGCCCCTCGCCAGCCGTCTGCGCTTCCTGTCGGTACAACCGCGTCGCTTCGCGCCCGGAAGCGACCGCAATGTACCGACAGGATGTTGGGGCAGGGGCGCGCCGGAACTTCCGTTTTGACGCTGGGTGGGGCACGATAGGAGCACATCGCGCGCCGTGCGCATCCTTCGAGGCCGTTGGGGAAGACGAACCTCATGGAAGGACGGGACATGGCAGCCATCACTCGCGGTGTCATTTTCGTGCACTCAGCTACGCGTGCAATGTGCCCCCACATCGAGTGGGCCGTGCGCAACGTGCTCGGTCCGCGAGCCTCCTTCGACTGGACGGATCAGCCTGCGGGCACCGGCCTGTTGCGCGCCGAGGTCGCGTGGCAGGGCGCTCAAGGCGTTGGTGCCCAGTTGGCGTCTGCCCTGCGCGGGTGGGAGCACGTGCGGTACGAGGTGACGGAGGACCCATCTTTCGGCTGCGACGGCGGCCGCTGGTCCCACACCCCGTCGCTCGGCATCTTCCACGCGGTCACGGACGTGCACGGGAACATCGTGGTGCCAGAGGACCGCATCCGTGCCGCGCTCGATGCTGGGGGATCCCTAGCCGACATGCAGCGGGCGATGGACCTCGCGCTGGGAACGGCGTGGGACGACGAGCTCGAGCCCTTCCGCTACGCAGGACACGGCGCGCCCGTGCGCTGGCTGCACAGGGTGGGGTAGTGGTCCTAGACGCCACCGCTGCGCTCACGTTGCAGGCGCTCGAAGAGTCGATGTGGCGTGACGAGACGCGGTTTGACCGCGCCTACATGAACGCGGTTCTCCATGAAGACTTCACCGAGGTGGGTCGCTCCGGCCGCGTCTTCAGCCGCGACGAGGTGCTCGACATGCCGCCCGTGCAGATCCGCGTCGAGATCCCGAGGGAGACCTTCTCTGTAGTTGAGATCGCGCCCGCCGTTGCCCTCGTGAGCTATGAGACCGTCCCCTCAGACTCGAGGCACGGCGCCGCTCATCGTGGCTCAGTGTGGATCAGCGACGGTGAGCGCTGGCTCTTGCGCTACCACCAGGGCACTCCCTCGGCGCTCTAGCGCACCGACTCGCTCTCGCCAAACGCACGTTCGCGACCTGTATGTACCGACAGGAAGACAGCGAGGGTGGGCGCCAGGGGTACGCCGGGGTGCGCGAAGGTGCGCTGAGGTGCGCTGAGGTGCGCGAAACGACCCGCTTATACCGACAGGGAGTGGCGCTGGCGCGGGCTAGTTCAGGCGCTGCCGAAGACCAGCGCCACGTTGTGGCCGCCGAACCCAAACGAGTTGTTGATCGCGGCGAGGTCGCCGGAGGCAGGCAGCGCTCCCGGCGTGTTCCGCACGAGGTTGATCGCAAGGTCGGGGTCCGGGTTGTCGACGTTGATCGTCGGCGGGGCCTTGCGATCCTCGAGTGCCTTGATCGTGAAGACCGATTCAAGTGCGCCAGCGCCGCCGAGGAGGTGACCGGTCATCGATTTGGTCGCCGAAACGAGAACGTCGTCGGTATGCCCACCAAGGAGGTCGCGGATGCCGCGCGCCTCGATCGGGTCTCCAACGGGAGTCGACGTGGCGTGCGCGTTGATGTGGCTGATGTCGGCGAGGGTCAATCCTGCCTGTTCCACCGCGGCGAGCATTGCGCGCTTCTGACCGTCACCCGTGGGCTCCGGCGCTGCGATGTGGTAACCGTCAGCGGTGCGCCCGGTGCCGAGCAGCCGGGCGCGAATGCGCGCCCCGCGCGCTACTGCGTGCTCCTCGGATTCGAGCACCATCACGGCGGCACCCTCGCCGAGCACGAAGCCGTCTCGGTCTACGTCGTAGGGGCGCGAGGCCCGCTCGGGGTCGTCCAGTCGCTTGGAGAGCGTCTTCATCGCCGCGAAGGTGGAGATCGGTAGCGGGTGGATCGCAGCCTCGGTTCCACCGGCCACGACGATGTCCGCACGCCCCGACTGGATCATGTCGTAGGCCACGGCCAGGGCCTCGGCGCCGGACGCGCACGCGGAAACCACCGCGTGCGCGCCCGCCTTCGCGCCGAGTTCGAGCTCGACGTAGGCCGTTGCCGAGTTTGGCATGAGCATGGGCACCGAGAGCGGGAGCACCCGCTCTGGGCCGCGGTCGCGCACGGTATCCCACGCGTCGAGCATCGTCCACACGCCGCCGATGCCCGTGGAGACCACGGTGCCGAGGCGCAGTGGGTCTACTTCAGGCGAGCCGGCATCGGTCCATGCCTCGCGCGTCGCCACGATCGCGTACTGAGACATGGGATCCATCCGCTTCATCTCGGGCCGGGTGAGCACCTCATCCGGCCGCACCACGAGCTGACCCGCGATGGTGATGGGCACTCGATACTTCTCCACCCAGTCGTACTCGAGCGTGCGAACTCCGGACTTTCCGGCAAGCGCCGCCTCCCACGTGCTGGGCACATCCCCGCCGAGCGGGGTCGTGGCGCCTAGGCCAGTGATGACGACATTCATGGGAACCTCCGGAGTGGTGGGGCCGTAAGAGGGCTGGTATTAGTCCTGCGCGGCGATGAACTTGACGGCGTCGCCGACGGTGACGAGGTTCTTGACCTCTTCGTCGGGGATGCGCACGTCGAACTTCTCCTCGGCGAGGGTGACGATCGTCATCATCGACAGCGAGTCGATGTCGAGGTCGTCAGTGAACGACTTGTCCATCTGGATCTCGGCGGTGTCGATGCCGGTCTCCTCGGACACGATCTCGGCGAGGTGGGCAAGAACCTCGTTCTCGGGGTGTGCCATGCGGTGCTCCTTCTCAGGTTTGGTGATGCGAACGCATCGGGTTCGGATTGAACGTGTACGAATCTAGTCTCTGGGTGCGGTCACGGCAGTTCTACGACCTGCGCGGCGTATACGAGACCCGCGCCGAAACCGATCTGCAGCGCCAGGTCCCCGCTGTTTACCAGGCCCTCGCGGTACAGCCTCTCCGTCGCGAGCGGGATGGACGCGGCCGACGTGTTGCCAGAATCGGCGATGTCGCGCGCAACAGCCACCGAGTCGGGCAGACCGATCTGCTTCACCATCTGATCGATGATGCGCATGTTCGCCTGGTGGGGGATGAAGGCGGCAATGTCCTCTGGCGTGAGACCCGCCGCAGCGATCGCCTCGGAGGCGACGGGCGCCATCTTGAACGACGCCCACTTGAACACCGACGGTCCTTCTTGCCTCAGCGTTGGGAACGGCAGAGTCGGGTCGTCTCGCACCTCTAGCCACGAGTTGGTCTGCCGGATGAGCTCGGCGCCGGAGCCGTCTGAACCCCAGATGGTTGGGCCGATTGCCGCGTGGTCAGACGCCCCAATAACAACAGCGCCCGCGCCGTCACCGAGCAAGAACGAGATCGAACGATCCGTGGGGTCCACGAAGTCGCTCATCTTCTCCGCGCCGATCACGAGCACGTTCCGGCTCTGTCCAGAACGTACGAGGGCATCCGCCTGCGCAATGGCGTAGCAATAGCCTGCGCACGCCGCCGAAATGTCCCACGCAGCCGGGGCGTCGATCCCAAGTCGAGTCGCCAGCGTGGGCGCGCCGCCGGGCGTCATGTGGGGGAAGGTGATGGTCGAGAGAATGACGGCGTCGACCTCGTCCGCCGCCACCCCGGCCTGCTCCATGGCAGCGGTAGACGCGGCCTCCGCTAAGTCGAGAAGCGAGGTTTCGGCTCCCGCGCGCACCCTCGTGACCATCCCGGTGCGCTGGCGAATCCACTCGTCAGATGAGTCGATGGGGCCGGCGATGTCGTCATTGGTGACGATGTTCTCGCCGCGCGCAACGCCGAGGCCTCGGATGCGCGAGAACTCGGGTCCGCGCCGAATGGTCATCTGGGTCACGCGTTCGCCTCCACCAGTTCGCGGGCAGCCTCGAGATCTTCTGGGGTCTTGAGCGCCACGGTCGGTACGCCCTTCATGACGCGCTTGGCGAGACCCGCAAGCACCCCGCCAGGCGCCACCTCAATGATGCCTGTGACGCCGAGTTCGAGCATCCGCTCCATGCACAAATCCCATCGCACTGGGTTCGCCACCTGCCTCACGAGGCGGGCAAGCGCGTCCTCGCCCGACGCCACCGCCGCGCCGTCAGCATTCGACAGCAGGGTGGTCTGTGGCTGGCTTGGGTTGATGCCCGACGCTGCGGCCGCCAGGGTGTCGACGGCAGGGGCCATGTAGCGAGTATGGAAGGCGCCGGCAACCTGCAGCTCGATGACTCGAGCGCGCTCCGGTGGGTTTGCAACAAGTTCGGCGATCGCGGACTTTGCGCCAGCTGCGACAACCTGTCCACCGCCGTTGACGTTCGCTGGAGTGAGGTCCAGCGCAGCAAGTGCCGCGGCAACAGCGTCGGCTTCGCCGCCAAGAACCGCTGCCATGGATGTGGGCTCCGCGGCCGCCGCGGCGCTTGCCATGGCCGCTCCGCGGGTGGTCACGAGCGCCACCGCGTCAGCGTCGGTGAGAACGCCGGCAAGGGCCGCCGCACCGAACTCTCCTACGGAGTGGCCGGCGATCACGGATCCCGCAGGGACGCCGGCGGGGAACAGCGCGCGACCCGTGAGGAGCGAGGTTGCCACCAGCAGCGGTTGGGCGATCGCGGTGTCGCGAATCGTGTCGGCGTCGGACTGGACGCCGTGGACGGCAAGGTCCACGTTGGTGGCTTCCGACAATTCGGCGAGGTGTGCCGCGACCGAGTCAAGCTCGAGCCAAGGGGCGAGCATTCCGGGGGTTTGGGCACCCTGGCCAGGGCACAGGACGGCAAGCATGGTTACTAGCGTGCCTCACTTCCGCGATTGATGACGGGTTCGACGGCCACCGATTCGGAGGTCGCATGTTGTAGACATCCTACAAAACCGTGCGTGATGAGTCCCGCAGGCGTCCTAGGGCGAACGCGGTTTCAAGAACGTGCGCGTCGCGGGTCGAAAGCACATCCCAACCGGTGAGCTCGGCGATCTTCTTGAGGCGGTACCGAACGGTATTGGCGTGCACGAACATCGTCCTGGCGGTCAGCTCCAGCGACCGACCGCAGTCGAGATAGGTGGCAACCGTCTCGGCGAGAGACCCGCCGGCATTCGTGATGGGGTCGTAGGCCACGGCGATCAGGCGGTCGCGAGCCGCGGTGTCGCCAATGAGCACGCGTTCGGGCAGCAGGTCATCGGCAGATGCCGGACGGGGCGCCAGCGCCCACGCGGGCGCGGCGGCGCGCCCCGACAGTGCGGCACGAGTGGCGCGGGCCACCTCCAGCAGGGTGACGGCGGGCGGTCCGGTGACCACCGGCCCGCCCCCGAAGCACGCGAGCAATTGGGTTGCCAGATCCGAGATTGCGAGGTCGCTGCGGGCGATGATGACGAGGTCCTCGCCATGGATTCCAACGAGCGCGCCGGGCGCAGCTCGGCGAATCGACCGGCGAAGCTCCGCTGACTGGACCTCGCCCAACGGCCCGTCCGTGTTGCCAACCATTGCCAGCGTCGGGCCGGGTTTCCACCCGAGCGCCGCGGCGCGAGACGGGAGGTCATCATCCACTTCGCCGCGAACGAGAGCATCGACGACGAGCGCCTCGAGACGCGCGTCCCATGCACCGCGCGTCTCCGCCGCGCGTGCATAGACCTCTGCCGCGGAGAACGCGATCTCTCTCGAGTAGCGAAGGATCGCCTCCCGCAGCGCCTGCTCGGAGCCGGGCGCAGCGAAGTCGTCAGACTGCTCCTCGACGATCCGCACGAGCGTCCGCACGATCGCAAGCGTGTGCTGCAGAGAAATGGAGCGCGTGAGCTCGGGTGGCGCGGCCGCGAATACCTCCGCGGCGCCGCGAGTGTGGGCCGCGGGGTTCTCGTACCAGCCGATGAACGCGTCGACTCCGGCCTGGGCAACAGTGCCTACCCACGAACGCTCCTGGGCGGGCAGCTCGGAGAACCACTTGTAGTTGACGTCAAGACTCTTGAGCGCGGCTGTGGTGAGGCGGCCGCTTCCCGCGCGGAGTTTGCGCAGGGTCTGTGCGCGCATCTCCGCCGTGACCATGGCGCCAGCATACGGGCGGGCGCTGGCCGTGCAGTCCGGTGTGCGAGCCGATACGGTGGACGGAACGCGAAGGAGACTCAAGATGAAGCCTCGCCCAAAGCCGCTGCTCGGCCTGTTACTCGGGCTTCTGCTCGGACTCGTCGTCGTGGGGCTGCTGTGGCAGCTTGGCGTTGCTCCCCCCGACCGCCTGATCTTCTTCGGCGTGCTCGCGGTGACGATCGCGATCGTCGAGTTGCTGCTGACTCAGACGACTCGACGCGGGAAGAAGCGGTTCGTCACATCGATGGTGATCGCGGGCATCTTTGGAGGAGTTGCGCTCACGGGAATTCCCGAGACATTCCTCAACACGGGCTCGCTCAGCGATGGATGCACGCTCACCGTGACTTCCGCGACCGATGAGGCGACCCCCACCGATACCAGCGCCTTTGATCCATTCGACACCACGCCCGACGACACCGTGAGCTTCACGTCCTCGACGGACAAGGTGCTCACAAATTGGGACAGCGGCCTTGGCATGTCCATTGGTGGCATTCCGCTCACGCTGTGGACTGCCCAACGCGACAATGCGGCTGGCTTGCAAGAGTGGAGCGGCGAAGAGCCCGTGCAGAAGTACCTCGATGAGCTCGAGGATCAGTCAGGGCTGCAGTTGCGCGGCACCTATCACGCCTTCGGCTACATCCACGCGGATGAGGGCGACTGCGACATGGCCGGGTACATCCGCGTCAACGCGGAGGGTGTGTTCGCGACGCCGCTCATCATCGCCCTGTGGGCTGCGGGTGTGTTGCTTGTAGTGATCGTGATCGCGCTCGCGGTCTCGGTGCGGCGTTCGATTCGCGAGGCCAAGCAGTTCGCGGCCGCGAACCCCACGACCACGGCCACCGGTGCCGGACAGACCGGCGGCTCGGCCGCCCCAGAGGTTGAGCCAGTCGGGGCCTTCACGGAGCCCGAGCCCAAGCCGGCGCCAGAGCCCGTGCCAACGCCAGTCAACGAGCAGGAGGCGGTCGCGGAGACCCGAGTCATGCCCGCCGCTGATACCGAGGTGCTGCCGACCCAAAATGGCGAACCAGCCACGGCGTCGGGCAACGAGCCGGACGTGCCGGAACGGGCGGAGGAGCCCGCCGAGCCCGAGGCCCCGGAAGAACCCGAAGAGCCCGAGCAACGGCAGGAGCCGAAGGCGCCTTAGGAGTCGCCGCCCGCGTTGCCCGACGTTCCCTTGCGAACGTCGTGGAGCTGGTACTTCTCGATGGCCGCCGCGGTGGTGCCCGCTGGCACCTCGCCTCGCCGCTCAAGCGCGTACAGGACGCGGCATGCGGTGGAGGGGCCGTCGATGTAGAAGAACCTGCGAGCGGCGGCGCGGGTGTCACTGAAGCCAAAGCCGTCAGCGCCGAGCACCGCGTACTCGCCCGGCACCCACGCGCGGATCTGGTCGGGGACAAGGTGGTCGTAGTCGCTCGTCGCCACGAACGGGCCCGACGCTCCCTGCAGCTTCGCGGTGACGTACGGCACTCGCGGTTGCTCGCCTGGGTTGAGGAACGCCGCCTTCTCGGCGGCGAGGGCGTCGCGGCGCAGTTCGTTCCAGCTCGTCACCGACCACACAGCGGCGCGGACGCCGAAATCGTGGGCGAGGAGTTCGGAGGCCTCAAGAGCCCACGGCACTCCCACACCAGAGGCGAGGATCTGCGCCTCCGGACCCGGGCCGTCGGGTGCCGCGTGGAGGCGGTGGATGCCGCGCAGGATGCCCTCGACGTCCACGTCCTCGGGCTCAGCTGGCTGCTGAATCGGCTCGTTGTAGACCGTGAGGTAATACATGACGTTCGGATCGCGGCCATCGTCGCCGTACATGCGCCGAAGGCCATCGCGGACGATGTGACGAATCTCGTAACCGAAAGCGGGGTCGTACTGCACCACCGCGGTGTTGGTGCCAGCAAGCAGCGGGGAGTGGCCGTCGGCGTGCTGCAGACCCTCGCCCGTGAGCGTGGTGCGGCCGGCCGTCGCGCCAATGATGAAGCCGCGCGTGAGTTGGTCGCCAGCGGCCCAGAACTGGTCGCCGGTGCGCTGGAAACCGAACATCGAGTAGAAGATGTAGAAGGGCACCAGTGGCTGGCCGTGCGTCGCGTAGGAGGTGCCGACGGCCTGGAAGGCCGCGGCGGACCCTGCCTCGTTGATGCCCGTGTGCATGATCTGCCCGGCCTCGGACTCCTTGTAGGAGAGCATGAGTTCGCGGTCAACAGGCAGGTAGTTCTGGCCCTGGGTGTTGAAGATCTTGGCGCTCGGGAAGATCGAATCCAAGCCGAAGGTGCGCGCCTCATCGGGGATGATCGGCACCAGGCGGTTGCCGAACTCGGGATCGCGGATCAGATCCTTGAAGAGGCGAACGAATGCCATCGTCGTGGCAACCTCTTGCTTGCCGGAACCCTTTGCGAGCAACTCGTAGGCCTTGTCATCAGGAAGCTTGACCGCGGTGTGGGTCTCGCGTCGCTCAGGAACGAAGCCGCCGAGCGCGCGGCGGCGCTCGAGCATGTACTGGATCGCGGGGTCGTCGTTGCCCGGGTGGAAGTAGGGCGGGTTGTACGGGTCGGCCTCGAGCTGCTCGTCCGTGAAGGGGATGTCGAACGTGTCGCGCAGCACTTTGAGGTCCGCTGCGGCGAGCTTCTTCATCTGATGCGTGGAGTTGCGGGCGGCGAAGTTGGTGCCGAGCCCGTAGCCCTTGATCGTCTTCGCGAGGATCACCGTGGGCTTGCCGTTCTTGCTCGCCGTGGCCTTGAGGTACGCGGCATAGAGCTTGCGGTAGTCGTGGCCGCCGCGCTTGAGCGCCCAGATCTCGTCGTCCGTCATGTCCTTGACGAGTTCTTTGGCGCGCGGGTCGCCGCCAAAGAACTGGTCGCGGATGAACGCGCCGGACTCGGCACGGAAGGTCTGGAAGTCGCCGTCAGGCACCGTGTTCATGAGGTTGACGAGCGCGCCATCCTCATCGCGGGCGAGCAGCGAGTCCCAGTTGCGTCCCCAGATGACCTTGAGGACGTTCCAGCCAGCGCCGCGGAAGAAGGCCTCGAGCTCTTGGATGATCTTGCCGTTTCCGCGCACAGGGCCGTCGAGGCGCTGCAGGTTGCAGTTGACCACGAACGTGAGGTTGTCGAGCTGCTGGTTGGCGGCGAGCTGCAACATGCCGCGGCTCTCCGGCTCATCCATCTCGCCATCACCGAGGAACGCCCACACGTGCTGCTCCGAGGTGTCCTTGATGCCGCGAAGATGCAGGTATCGGTTGGTCCATGCCTGGTAGATGGCCGACGCCGGGCCTAGCCCCATCGACACGGTGGGGAACTCCCATAGGTCAGGCATGAGGCGAGGGTGCGGGTATGACGACAGGCCCCGACCAGGGCCGGACTTCTCCTGGCGGAAAGAGTCAAGGTCGTCTTCGGTGAGGCGACCTTCCACGTAGCCGCGCGCGTACACGCCAGGTGCCGCGTGGCCCTGGAAGTAGACCTGGTCGCCGCCGCCAGGGTGGTCCTTGCCCTTGAAGAAGTGGTTGAGACCAACTTCGTACAGCGTCGCTACCGACGCATACGACGAAATGTGGCCGCCAACCCCCTTGCCCGTGGCCTGCGCGCGCGTGACCATGACGGCCGCGTTCCAGCGAATCCACCCGCGGTACCGCCGCTCGATCTCCTCGTCGCCGGGGAATTCGGGTTCGTCGTCAACGTGGATCGTGTTGACATACGGGGTGTTGAGGCTCAGGGGCACCGAAAGCTGCTTGGACGCAGCGTGTTCCATGAGCTGCTCGATGATGTACTCCGCGCGCGATTCGCCACCGGATTCGATAAGGCCGTCAAGCGACTCGAGCCACTCCTCGGTCTCGTTGGGATCCCTATCGGTGGCGCCGAATGTGTCCACGGATGACCGTCCTTGCTGGCGCGGGGGTATGCGCCGTATTGGTGAGGGCTCGCGCGGGTGCGCGCATCTGCCATTTATCTTGGCACAGCCTTGGCGACCCGCGTGGCGAGCCAGCCCACAGCGTCGGGCCTTGGCGGTCGCGGCACCCGCCAACCCGCCGCCCCCGCACCCGCACCCTGTCGGTGCAAACGGTTCGTCTCCGCGCCGGAGGCGACCGCGTTCTACCGACCGGAAGTTGGGGGTGGGAGAAGGAGGCCAGGCAGGCCCGACGCCGCGGCCGGGTTCGTTGCGAAGCCCGCCTGGGTGCCTCTACTGTGGGCGGGACGGCGCGCGAGTGCCGCAACGAGCGAGAATTGACCGACGACAAAGCTCGACGAAGGGAGCGGCGCCACCGTGGCGACAACCGACAGTGCCACGTCCGGGGATTCCGGGACGATCGCACGGCTGGGCCTCAGGCCCGGCCTAGTCATTCAGGAGTTCGGCTACGACGACGACTGCGACGAGAGCTTTCGCGAGAGCATCGAGTCCGCGACGGGCGAGGACCTGGTCGATGAGGACTACGGCGACGTGACGGATGGAGCGATCGTCTGGTATCGAGAGGGCGATGACGACCTCGCAGACCTCCTCATGGATGTGCAGAGCCTCCTCGACGACGGCGCCTGCGTGTGGCTGCTGACGCCGAAGACCGGTGTCTCGGGCCACGTTGACGCCCGCGAGGTGGGCGAGGCCTCTTCGCTCGCGGGACTGCATGCCACCTCAACGTTTGTGATCGGTGAGGGATGGGCGGCAACGCAGTTGGTCGAGAAGGGCCGCTCCAAGTGACGCACGCGCTGGACGGCCTCAGGGCCCCGGCGTTCTCTCTCACAGATCAGCACGGCCGCGCTTTCGCCCTTGAGGAACAGCGCGGCACGGCGATACTCCTGGTATTCGTGCCATTCGCCTTCAGCGACGTGTGCACAAATGAGCTCGTGGAGCTCCGAAATGCCGTGGACTTGCAAGGACGCGACGACCTCACGGTCGTTGTCGCATCATGCGACTCGATCTACACGATGAAGGCCTGGGCGGACACTCACTCGTACCGCTCGCCGCTGCTCAGCGACTTCTGGCCGCACGGCGAAGTCGCCCGCGACTACGGCGTCTTCAACCCTCGCGAGGGCCTCGCGACACGCGGCACCTTCCTCATTGACGCCGAGGGCGTGGTGCGCTGGTCTGTCGTGAATCCCAAGGGTCAGGCACGAGACATCGACGACTATCGGCGTGAGGTTACTCGACTCCTCGGTGAGTGATGATTGAGGGTATGACTCTCAAGCTCGCGATCATCATCGGTTCCACTCGCCCTGGCCGCCTTGGGCCCGCGGTGGCCGCTTGGGCCGTGGATGCGGCGCAGGAGCACGGGGCATTCGACGTCCGCCTCGTTGACCTCGCCGACTTCGCCCTGCCGCTCCTCGACGAACCCGAGCACCCCAGCCTCAAGCGGTACCACCACGAACACACCAAGCGTTGGTCGGCCGAGATCGACGACGCGGACGCGTTCGTGTTCGTCACACCCGAGTACGACTACTTCGCTCCGGCATCGTTGGTGAATGCCGTGCAGTGCCTCTCAAAGGAGTGGGCGCGCAAAGCGGCCGGCATTGTGAGCTACGGCGGAATCTCCAGTGGCCTGCGCTCGACGCAGGCGCTGCGAGTGCTGCTGAGCAATGTCAACGTTCACGCCGTGCCACAGACAGTGGCGATCCAGTTCATCAAGCGGCAGGTTCACGACGGCGTGTTCGTGCCGCCGGAGTATGCCCCCGGAGCGCTAGCCGCGATGCTTGACGAATTGTCTGCATGGTCTGAGGCGATCGCTTCACTCCGCAGTTAGGTCCGACGCTGGGGCGGGTTCAGGATTTCGCCTCGCCGACGCTCGCCACCAGGCCATCGCCAGGCCGCCGAGCGCAAGGGTGCCCCCGAGCGTGATGACGCGCCACACCATGGCGGCTCCTACCAGCGCCGACTCGTATTCGACGCCAGCGACTTCGACGATCGAGGCGATGATGACCGCATCCATCACGCCGAGCCCGAACATCGGCAGGATCGTGAGCGGATACGCGAGCAGAACGGCGCCGATGACCACCGGCCATGGCGCCACGTCGGCCCCGATTCCCACGAACCGCACTGCTGCGAGCATGATCCCGGCGTCGACGAGGATGCCTCCGATCATGGCGAGCAGCGCGGGGGCGAGGTTGCGGTTGAGGGTCTTGCCGATGCGCTGGCGGAAGTCCACCACCGCGTCAACCCAACGTTGCGCGTCAACCTCTGCACTCACGGCCGCCGCGGCGCGCGCGGCTCGCCGCGCCAAGCGCTCCGCCACCGTGTCTGACTGCAGAACGGCGACCAGCGCGACGATGATGACGACCGCGATGATGAGCGAGACGACGCCAGTCAAGATGCGACCGGTGTCGAAGGCGTAGATGCAGAAGATCGCGGCGCCGAGCGCGGGAGCGGCGAAGCGTGCCCCGTAGAAGATGAGCATGTTGAGGGTCGCGCCCGCCATGCCGTCAACCGGGTGAATGCCCCATGTGCGGAACTGCGCCACTCGCACCACGACGTCTCCTGGCGGGGGAGCGATGGTGCCAGCGAGGTTGGCGCTCACGTCACTCACCACGGCACGCGGGAGTCCTAACCCTGGCGTGAATCGTGCGATTGGCTGGGCGTTGAGCAGTTGACGCACGAGTAGCAGCGCGATGAGGGCGAGCAGTTCGACGAAGGAGACGGACCGAATCGCGTCCCCAACGGCGGACCACGAGACCTTCCCGATGAAGCGGATGATGAACCACCCAACCACCACGCTCAACAGGAGGATCGCGGTGGGCTTGAACCAGCGTCGGGCAAGAAATGACTTCACCCGGGAGGTGCTCCTGCTCGCCACGACCCCCAGCGTATTGGTCGCCGGTTTGGCGACAGCGCCACACGCCGGGAGAATGGTCGCGGGCCCTTAGCTCAGTTGGTTAGAGCACTGCGTTTACACCGCAGGTGTCATCGGTTCGAGTCCGGTAGGGCCCACTAGGGCGACCCTCTTCAGGTGAGGAGCGCCATCGCCGCGTCGCGGCCCGCAATGCCGCTCACGCCACCACCGCGACGAGCGCCTGCGCCGGCGATGAGTATGCGAGGGTGGTCGGTCGCGACGCCCCACCCGCCGGCGTGCTGGTTGGCCTCTGCCCATGGCCACGAGAGATCGCCGTGGAAGATGTGGCCTCCCGGCATTGCGAGTTCACTTTCGAGGTCCACCGGCGAACGGGCCTCGATGCACTTGGAGCCGTCGGGCGCGGTCGCAAGGCAATCCTCGATCGGCTCGGCGAGTACGGAGTTGAGGGACGCCAGTGTCGCGGCCAATGCACTCTCGCGCGCCCGTACGGGGTCTTCGCGAAACAGCCTTGCGGGCTGGTGCAGGGCAAACAGCGTGAGTGTGTGGGCGCCGCTTTCCTGCAGTGAGGAACCCAGTATCGACGGATCGGTGAGCGTGTGGCAGTAGATCTCGGAGGGCGGCAACGATGGCACGGCGCCCTCGGCGGCCTGCATAAACGCCGCCTCCAGCTGACTCGCGGTCTCGTTGATGTGAAACGTGCCCGCGAAGGCGGCCGCAGGGTCCGCGTCGGCGCGCAAGCGCGGCAATCGGTTCAGCAGCATGTTGACCTTGAGTTGCGAGCCCTCCGGCCACTGGGTCTCGCGGCCGAGCAGGCCATCGAGGATCGCTGGAGCGCAAGCGGCGAGCACGTGGCCGGCCGCAACCTCGTGGCGCGTGCCGTCGTCGTCCAGCCAGGCGACGGTCGCTTCACTCGTGTGCGAGCCCGGGTCCACCTCCGTGACCGTCGCGCGCGTGTGCACCTCCGCGCCCGCCTCGCGGGCAGCGCGCTCAAGCTCGCGAAGCACTGCGCCCATGCCGCCTACAGGGACGTCCCAGTCGCCTGTTCCGCCACCAATGACGTGATACAGGAAGCACCGATTTGCGAGTCCGTCGTCAGCATCGGTCCTGGCAAATGTGCCAATAAGGCTGTCGGTGAGCACGACGCCGCGCACCAGATCGGAGGCAAACGTCCGGTCGACGAGTTCTCCGATGGGGCGTTCCACGAAGTCACGCCAATCGTCGGCACCGATCAGCATTCGCGCCTCTGCCGGGCCACGGAGGGGCTCCGTCACCGTGGGAAAGAGCCTCCGTGCAAGCGCACCTGTGCGTTCGTAGAACTCCACCCACGCACGTGCATCGCCGCGAGCGCCCACCGCCTCGAATGACTCGAGAGTCGCCTGCGGATCGCCGGTGTCGATGAGCAGCCCGCGCGACGGGTCGCTGGGATCAGGAGTGAAGGACGAGAAGCGGCGCCGCCGCAGTGCGAATCGCAGTCCGAGCTCTTTGCGCAATTGCAGCGGCATGAGCGACACCAGGTAGGAATACCGGCTGAGCCGAGCGTCCATTCCAGGAAACACTTGGGCAGAGATGCTCGCACCGCCAACGTGGTCCGAGCGCTCGAGCACAAGCACGGTTCTTCCCGCCTTCGCGAGATAAGCCGCCGCGGTCAGGCCGTTGTGGCCCGCGCCGATGACGACGACGTCGAATCGACTGGGCGTGGAATCTGATGACACAGAGTCGAATCTACGGGAGGTCTGTCACGACCTTGGGGAGTCGGCGCCCGGGTGCCCGCGCCCAATGCGGCCCCCAGGCTACTGTTGGCTCGTGCAGCATCCTGGGCGGCCCGGCGGCGTCGACGTGGACGCGCTCGTTGCGCCACCGACTCCGACTGCCGCGCTCGCGCTTGAGGCGGCCATCGAGTGGTGTTCCGCAGACCTGGTGAACCATTGCCTCCGGTCGTGGGTGTGGGGCGTGGCGCTCGCCGATCGTGACTCGATCGCCTTCGACGCCGAACTGCTCTACGTGGCGACGATGTTGCACGACGTGGGGGTCGCCGACCACTTCGATGCCCTGGAAGTCCCGTTTGAGCGCGCGGGGGGCGCTGTGGGCTGGACCTTCGCCGCTGGCGCCGCGTGGCCAGCGGAGCGACGCAGGCGAGTCTTCGAGATCATCGAGCGCCATATGTGGGTTTCGGTGAACCCCGCGGAGGATTCCGAAGGGCATCTGCTCGAGGCCGCTACCAGCATTGACGTCGCGGGCGCCGGCATAGACCAGCTCGATGCAGGGTTTCTTCGCGATGTGACGCTGGCTCTCCCTCGTGGCAAGTTCACCGAGGATTTTGGCGCCGCGATTCACGCCCAGGCAGTGCGCAAACCCACCTCGAATGCCGCCCGGCTGGACGACGCGGGGCGAGTCAGCGCTGGCGGCGCGGTGTGGCAACGAGTGCTCACGACGGGAGCCGAGTCATGACCACCGCTGAGCGGCGCCAAGACCGTGAGATCGCCTACGCGGATCGCGTGGACGGTCTCATGGCGATTCTCTCTGTCCTCTTCCTCGTCGTGTTCACAGCGATCGTCGTTTGGCAGGACATGCCCCGCGGCCTCAGGATCGCGTGCGCCGTGATTCAGGTCATCATCTGGCTCGTCTTTGTGGCGGACCTGTGTATTCGCGTTGCGCTCGCCGAAAAGAAGTTGCGGTGGCTCCTCACTCATCCAATAGACGTGCTCGCGGTGCTGTGGCCCGCATTCCGACCGCTCAAGATCCTCGCGGTCATCGGTGACCGTCGCTTCCGCGCAGAAAGGCAGGTGACGCGCACGACTCAGGCAGTCCTGGTCGCCGCCGTGTTGCTGATCTGGGTGTGCTCGGTGGCCGTGCTCGCCGCGGAGCGCGGGCAGCCCGAGTCGTCCATCGAGACCATCGGCGATGCGGTGTGGTGGGCATTCGTCACGATCGCGACCGTCGGTTACGGCGACATGGTGCCGGTCACGCCAGCCGGACGGGGCATCGGGATCGTCCTGATGGTCGTCGGACTCGCCCTGGTGGCGATCATCACCGCCTCCGTCGCATCATGGTTCGTGTCGAACACCCGAGGTGATGCGGACAGAGCTGACGCCTCAAGGGACAGGGACCAACACGACCGCATCGTCGAGCTCGAGCGCAAGCTCGACGTTCTGCTCGAGGCGCAGATCGAGCGCGAGAAAGACGGCCCGCCGCGCGGGTAGGTTTAGGGCATGCCCACCGTCCGCGACGTTCTCGCAGCCCTCGAGGCGCGATTTCCCGTCGGGCTCGCCGAGGAGTGGGACGTCAATGGCCTCACCGTGGGCGCTCCTGACGCCGAGCTCTCGCTGATCCACCTGGCCGTAGATCCCACTCAAGCTGTGGCGCGCGAGGCCGTCGAAGCGGGCGCTCAACTGCTCATCACTCACCATCCGCTCATGCTTCGCGGTGTGACAACGGTGGCGGCCGACACCGCTAAGGGTGCCGTGGTTCACACGCTGGTCTCTGGTGGCGTCGCACTCGCCAACGCCCATACCAACGCTGACCACGCCGCCGGTGGGGTTGCCGACGCCCTTGCCAACGCCGTCGGGCTGCGGCAGACGGGGCCTCTGGTTCCCACGCCGGGAAGTCCCGCGTTGGGAACGGGGCGCGTAGGCGAACTTGACGACGGCCCGACGCTGGAAGAGTTTGCCGCTCGGGTCGCCTCCGCACTGCCCCGCACGGCTCACGGAGTTCGGATCGCCGGAGATTTGGGCGCTCGGGTGCGCACTGTTGCGGTTGTCGGCGGCGCGGGAGACGCGTTCCTTGACGCGGCCCGGACGGCGGGAGTCGATGTTTATGTGACGGCTGACCTGCGACACCACCCGGCCCTCGACGCACGCGAGCTCGCCGCGCTCGGCGATGGTCGCCCCTACCTCGTCGACGTTTCCCACTTCGCCTCCGAGTGGGCGTGGCTCGCCGACACCGCAGCATTCCTCGCACGTGAACTGGGTGTCCGCACCTTCGTCTCAACCCTTTCCACCGACCCATGGACCTCGCGCATCGATGCGCCTAAGGAGTGACAGTGCCCACAGCACCAGCAGCCGATCAGAAGCGACTTCTTGAGGTTCAAGCGGCCGACCTCAAGGCGCAGCAGGCTCGCCACCGGCGCTCGACCCTGCCAGTGCTAGCTCAACTCGACGAACTCACCGCGCGCGTGGTGGATCTTGGCGACGAGCGGGCCGCCCGCGGCGCTGTGGTCGGTGATCTTCGCCGCGAGGTCACGAAGATCGAGGACGACGTGGCGTCGGTGCGCGCTCGCGCCGAGCGTGACAACGCCAGGCTCCAGTCGGGCCAGGGAACGCCCAAAGATCTGCAGGCACTGAGCAACGAACTCGAGGCGCTCTCTCGCCGAACCACCGAACTCGAGGACACGGAACTCGAGGCTATGGAGCGCCTCGAGGCTGCTGAGGCAGAGCTTGCGTCCGCGGAGACGCAACATGGCGAAATAGCAGGGCAGATTGCGGAACTCGAGGAGCTTCGAGACGCCGCATTCTCCGAGATCGACGCAGAACTCGATCAGATTGCTGCCGAGCGCAAGAACGCGGCGGACGGGCTGGACGCGGGCCTGATATCGCTCTACGAGAAGTTGCGCGACCAACACGGCGGCATCGGCGCCGCGCCGCTCGTTCGCGGCCAATGCCAGGGCTGCCACATGACGCTCAATGCGGGCGACCTTGCGGCCATCGTGGCCGCGCCGGCCGACCAGGTGGTGCGATGTGAGGAGTGTGGGCGCATCTTGGTGCGCGACGCATGACGCATTCGCGGCTCACGATCGAGGCTGACGGAGGATCCCGCGGCAATCCCGGCGACGCAGGCTATGGCGCACTCGTCCGCGATGCTGCCGGCGTGGTCATCGCCGAACGCGCCGGCTACCTAGGCATCGTCACGAACAACGTGGCCGAGTACACCGGTCTGCTCGCCGGGCTTGAGGCCGCGATCGCGATCGCGCCGCAAGCGGCACTCGACGTCCGGATGGACTCAAAGCTCGTGGTGGAGCAGATGAGCGGCCGGTGGAAGATCCAGCACGCGGACATGCGCGATCTTGCAGCGAAAGCACGCGAACTCATCGCGGGCCGCGAGGTCACCTTCGAGTGGATCCCCCGCGAGCGCAACAAGGCGGCCGACGCTCTTGCCAACGAGGCGATGGACACCAAGGATCTCGAGATCGTTCGAGGGTTCGGGAGCACTGGCCCCAGCGTCGGGCCCGAATACGACGATCCGGAGCCGGAGCCCGCGGCAACCAGTCCACGCGACATGTCTTCGCGGCCGCTCGTCTCGAGCCTGGCTCTGGTGCTGGTTCGCCACGGCGTCACGGACATGACGACGGCGCACAAGCTCTCAGGAGGCGGGGTAGTGGGGCCGCCGCTCAACGCTGCGGGTCGCGTGCAGGCCGCGCAAGCGGCCGACGCCGTGTACCGAGTTGGGCGCGAGACCTGGGCACCGCTCGCTCCGGTTTCGCGGATTCTCGCCTCGCCAATGCAACGCGCCCAAGACACCGCCGGCGCGCTTGGGCGGCGCCTGGGTCAACACGTCGAGGTGGACGAGCGCGCGCGCGAAGTGGACTTTGGCGAGTGGGAGGGGCTCACGGCGCCTGAGGCGCTCGAGCGCGACGGCGAGCTCATTCGGATGTGGGACGACGGCGACGTGCGAGCGCCCGGTGGTGAGTCGCTGACCGATGTAGTCGCTCGCATGCGTGCGTTCGTCGAGGAGTTGGCACGCGAGCAGGCGAGGCTGTGTGCAGACGAGGATGTTCCCCGGACGCTTGCGGTGGTCTCGCACTCCGTTGCGATCAAGTCACTCGTGGCCGCTGCCATGGGGTTCGCGCCCGGCACGGTTGCCAAGATCTGGCCAACGCCAGCGTCGCTCACCTTGCTTCAACTACGGGTGACTCCGACCGGCGAGATTCACGACGGACACCTGCTCGCGCTCGGCGTCCCGCCCGCGTGAGATAGGTAGGCTCGCGGCATGTCGACAGCGTGGAAAGGCCCCGCAGTCTTGCTGCGTGAACCCGTCTCTGCGTTCTGGTCGCGATTCGGGTACCGCCTACTCATGGCCGGCGTGCTCGGCCTCGCGGCGTGGTACATGCCGTACGCATGGCTCGCGGCCCCGATCTGGCTTTTTGCAGGACTGATGGCGCTTCTGGCGGTGCTCGCGGTGGCCAATATCGTCAAAAACAAGCGAGCGCTCCTCGTGCACACGGGCGCTGGATCCATCGAGTGGCCGCGTTCCATCCAGGAGATTCTGCTCCGACGCCCTGTCACGTGGGTGGCGGGCGCGAGCATCGAGGTGACCCACCCGCCCGTGGCCGCGTTGCCGGGCAAACTCGACCCCCGCGTCACGCTGAGTGACGGCGACCGCGAGATTGAACGCGTGCCTTTATACGGGGTTGCGCCGGAGGCATTCGTGGAGGCAGCCAACGCGGTGCTCGCAAACAGGGGAACCACGCTCCATTTCTCGCCGTCCACCGCACAGCCCGACGCTGGGCCGGCCGAGTGACCGAGCTCCCCGAGTCGTGGGGGCGGCTCTTGGAAGCGGCACGCTCGTATCCATCGCCGCACAACTCGCAGCCGATTCGCGTTCGCGTCATCGATGCTCGCACCGCCGAGGTCTTCTACGACCTCGACCGCGGACTGCCCGCGGAGAGCTTCGGGATTCCCTTTGGGCACGTGGCCGCAGGGGTGTTCCTCGAGGCGCTGGCAGTCGCGGCGGCGTCGGAAGGCTTCTCGGTGAACGAGACGCTCACGCTCGCCGAGATGGACTTCACCTCCTCGGACCGCCTACATCCTGTCGGTACGCTGCTGCTGTCTCCCAGCGAACCGACCGATCGCGACCGAGCTCGCCGTGCCGCGCTCAACTTGCGCCGCACCAACCGGAGGCCCTACGACAACCGTGCCGTAGCGTCGGGCGACCTCAAGGCCGTGGAAGCGTTCGCCAGCGAGGCGGGCCACTCGTTTGCGACGTCGACAGATCCAGGCGTGGTGGCCAACATCGTTCGCGTGAATCAGGAGACGCTCTTCGACGACCTCCGCAACGACGCGGTGCACCACGAGATCATGACCTGGCTGCGGTTCAGCGACGACGAGGCGCGGCGCACCGGGGACGGGCTCAGCGCCGATGCGATGCTCATGCCTGGGCGGCTGCTGAGGTTCGCGATGGGCCACCGCGGCCTCTGGGAGGCGCCCGTTGTTGGTCGCGTAATCAAGTCTGTTTACTTGAGAACCATGCGGGGAGTTGCCCAATTGGCGTGGCTTGAGGGCCCCTTCGCGGCACCCGGCGATTACCTCGAGGCTGGACGGCTGTTCATGAGGTCGTGGCTCGAGCTGACCGAGCGCGGAGTGGCGCTGCACCCGCTTGGGACCGTCATCACGAACCCTCGATCCCACGCAAGATTTGTGGAGGCGGCCGGCATAAGCGAGGGAGACGGGCGGATGGCGTGGATGCTGTTCCGGCTCGGCTACGCGCCCGAACCGCCCATTGCCTATCGGCGACCGCTCGAGGAGATGCTCGTTCGATGAGAAACGCCTTCAAGTACGTGCTCTTCTTCTTGTTGTGGGTCACTGACCTGGTGATTCGGCAGCTGACGCGTTCCGTCCGCACCCACCGGTTCTTGCTGGGGCCCGGCATCGAGCCGCTGCGTTGGTGGGCCGGGCGCATGCGAGCGTGGCGGACCTTCCACAAGGCCGCGCACCACGTGCCCGCGTACGCCCAGTATTTGGCGAGCGTAGGCGCGAAGCCGGCCATCCCGTCGGGCCGCCTGGCCGACGCTCTTGCCACCATCCCTGAGATGGACAAGGCGAGCTACATCAAGCAGTACTCAGTGCTGGAACGGTCCGTTGGGGGCCGGCTGCCGCGGCGCGGCGTTGTCGTGGATGAGTCTTCTGGCTCGTCTGGGGTGCCGACGAGTTGGGTGCGCGGGCCCGACGAGCGCCTTGCCACGCGGCAACTGCTGCAGATGGGGTTCTGGCGCACCCAGCGGGAGTTTCCGGACCGGCAGCCGTTCGTTCTGAATTGCTTCTCGTTGGGCGCGTGGGCAACGGGCATGAACGTCTCCGCATCCCTCACCGAGATCACCATGATCAAGTCGATTGGGCCGGACCGCGACAAGGTCATCCACACGATGGAGGAGTTTGGGCCGCGGTTCACGTATGTCATCACCGGGTACCCGCCGTTCCTCAAGGCGCTATTCGAGGACGATCGGCTGGACTGGTCGCAGTACGAGGTGGTGACGGCGTTCGGCGGCGAGGGGATCTCGGAGAACATGCGCGGACTGATCCTTGAGCACGCGCGGGCGTCATATGGGTCCTACGGCGCCTCGGATCTAGAGATCAATGTGGCGATCGAGACCGACTTCTCGATCGCGCTGCGGCAGGCGATCGCGGCGTCGCCCGAGTTGTCTGCTCGGTTGACCAAACAGCGCGAGTACGGCGTGCTGCCGATGGTGTTCCAGTTCAATCCCTTCGACTACCTCATGGAGACCAACTCCGCAGGGGAACTGCTGGTGACAATCACCCGCGCCACGAACATCAACCCTCGTATTCGCTACAACATCCACGACCGGGGGCACGTGCTGCGGTTGCGCGACCTCAAGCCGGTGCTGGGCGAACTTGGGCTCTCGGACCTCATGGACGAAGCGATCACGGACCTTCCGCTGCTGTTCCTCTATGGGCGCTCAGACATGTCCGTGGACTACAACGGCGCGGTGGTGGCGCCCGATTCGGTGCGTGACGCGGTCTTCGCGGATTCTGCGCTCGCCGACCTCGTCGAAAACCATCGCCTCATCTCGTACGAGGACGGCGCTGCCGATCGGCAGCTGCACATCGCGCTGCAACTGGTGGATGGGGCAGATGAGACAGCGCTCGACGAGACCGCTGTCGGTACACAGTTGTTTGCTCACCTTCGAGCCGCGAACGGTGACTTCTCCAACGCGATCAGGACCGCCCCCGGCTCTACGCTGCCGTCGCTCGCGCTCTACCCGTTCCGGACGGGTCCGTTCGCGCAGGACGGGAAGAAGCTCAAGAACGAGTACGTGTGGGTTCTGGAGGTGGGGGAGATCGACCAGTGGGAGTTGCGGCAGGGTTTCACTCCGCCGCGTCACCTCAAGCCGTGACGAGAGTCAGGGTCGTTTCCGTCAGTTCCACCGCCGTCACCCCTGGCAATCCGCTCGCGATGTGGGCGACGTCGTCGGGGTTCGTTGGCGTTGCGTCGGCCCGTACGAGCGCGCCGGTGAGCAGCCCGCGCGTGTGCTTCGCATGGTGGCTGACCACCGTCCGTTTGCCGGCGCGCACCTGTTCCACGCGCACGGCGAGGGTTCCGGTGGGAGCCCGCCACGCGGCCGCGTAGTCGCTGCTGCGGCAGTCGATCACCGGGCCGTCTGCAGAGAGACGCGCGAGCGCGTCGCCGAGCCGTGCACGCCAAAAGGCGGCGAGACCGCCGAGGCGCGGCAGCGTCGTGCCCATGCTGAGTCGATACGCAGGGATGTGATCCGTGGGCGAGACGGCGCCCCAGAGCGCGGAAACGATCCGCACGTGCGCGGCGGCGCGCTCGAGTTCCGCAGCGTTCCAGTCCGCCGCCCCCGCGGAATCGTAGAGAACGCCCGTGTATACCTGTGACGCGCGTGCGGCCGGGTTGGTCCAGAGCGTCGTGTTGCGCGCCACTTCCGGTGCTATCGAGGCTCCGGCGTGCAGCACGGTTAGGGCGTTTCGCTGAGCGCTGACCTTGGCGAGCGCGGTCCCGACCCTGCGCCTCGCGTCCGAGAGTTCCGGGTGACTGAGAGCCGCGAGATCGACCGGCGCGCCCGCAGAAGGTGCCGTCTTGCCCTCCGAAGGCGGGAGCAGGATCAGCACGGCCATCACCCTACGGCGCCCCCGCGCGCTGTCGGTACATACGCGTCGCTTCGCGCGCGGAAACGACCGCTGTGTACCGACAGGATGCGGGGGAGAGGGTTGACAGACGACTATTACGCGATATATCGTGACCGTGTCGACGAAAGGAGACATCATGAAGGACATGAAGTACGGCGGCAAGGGCCGCCACCACCACGACTTTGACCCGCGCCACGAGGGCTTTGGTCCCCGCGGTCGCCGTCCCGGGTTTGGCCCCGGGGGCTTTGGGCCTGGCGGCTTTGGACCCGAGTTCGGCCCGGGACGCGGGCCGCGGGGCGGCCGCGAGCGCGGCGACGTGCGCACGGCCGTTCTCGTGCTGCTCGCCGAGCAGCCGCGCCACGGCTATGACCTGATGCGCGCCATTGAAGAGCGCACGGAGGGCGCCTGGTCGCCCAGCCCCGGCTCGATCTACCCCACGCTGCAGGCCCTAGAGGACGAAGGCCTGATCGCCTTCGAAACCGTGGACGGTCGCAAGACCGCGTCGCTGACCGACGCGGGGCAGACGTTTGTCGCCGAACACACCAAAGAGGCGGAAGCCGTGTTCACTCGCGACAGCGGGCGCCCTGCGGAACTCGTGGCGTTGCGCAGCGAGGTGCACGGGCTCCACGAGGCGGCGATGCTGATTGCAAGGCGCCGAGATGCGGAACTCGCCAAGCGCGCCGCGCAGTTGCTCGAGTCCACTCGCAAGGAGCTCTACCGGCTGCTCGCGGACGACTAAGAGGGACCGCTCAGGGCGCGTCGGCGGATTCCGCCGGCGCGCCTTCTCGCGCAGTGCGCATCCGTGACCAGCCCGCGAGTGCGAGCCAAGAGAGCGCGGCGACGCCCATGGTGATCGCGAGCCGTTGCGGCCCGTGCCCGACCGAGCCCAGCGCCATCTGAAACGCCTGTTTCATCGCGGGAACGAGTTCTTCCGGGTTCTGAAGGTAGATGCGAGAACCGAGGCCATAGAAGAGCGCGACGAGCGCTGCCGGGCCTACCCAAATCAGCGCCACAGCCGCCAATGACGCTACCGTCCGGCCCAGCGTGCGCACACCGCACCAACCAACGGCGACGCCCGTCACGATGGCGGGCAGCCACTCGGCGAACTGCCACACGATCACCGGCCCGCCGGTGCCGCCCGGCATCACCAAGACGAGCGCTTCGCTCAGCCACGTGCCTAGCGCGACGGCGGCCGCCGCGATCGCGAGGGTAGCCGGCACAGGCCGCCGGCTCGCGATTCCAAGCAGCACAAGCACGCCGAGCCCCATCGCGAGCAGCACCGCCGCGATGAGCACCCATAGATACAGCCGCGCGCGACTCTCGTCGCCGAGACCTCCCGCAAGCGCAAGTGCCGACTGCGCCAGCGCAGCGACCTGCACCACCAAGAGCCCTGCGAGTGTGGCGCTCACCGACATCGAAAGCCCCCGCGCGCGGACGATCGCCACAACCGTGCCTGCAATGGCAGCACCGATCACGAGCAGCGCCGCGGCGCTGACCGCGTAGTAGTTGCTGAGCGGCAGCAGCACGAGCGGCATGTCGTCCGGCATCGCCTCGGTAGCCCACAAGTTCTGCAGTGGCATGCGCGCGCCGGTGCCGAGCCACGGCGCGAGCCCAACGAGCGCGATAACCGCGCCAATCCCAAACGCCAGCGCAGGGTGGACGGCTCGTGCCTGGGTGAGCGGGGCGTCGGGCTCTTGAGTCATGGGTGCCAACGTACACAAGGCGGTACCCTTGCAAGCGCGGATGAGTTGGCCAGGCGGCCGCGTTGCTGGGAAACCAGCACCGAGGAACGTCCGGGCTCCACAGGGCAGGGTGGTGGCTAACGGCCACCCGGGGTGACCCGCGGGACAGTGCCACAGAAAGCAAACCGCCGCCGGGCAACCGGCGGTAAGGGTGAAAGGGTGAGGTAAGAGCTCACCGCGTCCCTGGTGACAGGGGCGGCACGGTAAACCCCACTCGGAGCAAGGCCAGACAGGAAGCGCTTGAGGGCTGCTCGCCCGAGCTTCCGGGTAGGTCGCTTGAGCCCTGGAGCAATCCAGGGCCTAGATGGATGGCCGCCCGGCCCGACGCCGCAAGGGGTCGGGCCAGACAGAACCCGGCGTATCGGCCAACTCATCCGCCGTTTGGGGAGTCACCCCGCCAAATGGCCGCTACAGCTCTTGCGCTAGCGCCACGACTAGGCCCGACGGCCCGCGTACGTAACAGAGCTTGTACGAGTCCTCATACTGGACGATGCGGTCAAGCATTGACGCCCCACGCTTCTCGAGCCGTGCCACGGTGTCGGCGATGTCGTCGACCGCGAACATCACCCGCGTGAAGCCCAGGGCGTTGGCAGCAAGCGGTTCTATCGGGACCGCATCGGGAGTCACGTACTGAGTGAGTTCCAGTCGACCGCGCCCATCCGGGGTACAGACCATCGCGATGTTGGTCTTCGCACCCGGCAGGCCAACACAGCCATCCACATAATCCCCTTCAACGGTGGCGCGGCCTTCCAAGGTGAGCCCCAACTCCTCAAAGAAGGAAATCGCCTCGTCCAGGTCCTCGACCACGATGGCGACATTGTCCAAGCGCTTCACGGCCATGCGGCCCAGCCTAGGCGGGTCAGCGCGCCGCCGCAGGCCCGACGCTGGCTCGGGATACGCTCGCCGCGTGACTTCGGCTGGGGGCTCGGGAAGGCCCGACCAACACGGCGCCCCCGGCGCACGTCGACCCATGCCGCCGTCGATTCCGCCGCGGCAGAGCCCCGCGCAGCCCGCCCAGGCGCCCAGCAGGGCGCCCCAGCGAAACGCGACCCAGCGCCCGCCAGGCCAAACCCAGCGCCCCGCGCCAAAGCCAACCCCAGCGTCGGGCACGCCCAAGAAGCCGCAGGGTAGGCGCAAACGCAGCCTGGGGCGTTGCTTCGCTTCGGTGCTGGCAATCCTCGTGATCGCGGCGCTCGTGATCGCGACGCTGAGTTACCTATGGATCAACGCGCGAATCCAGCACGTCGACGCGCTCAGCGGAGCCCCGAACACTCCTGGCGAGACCTACCTCATCGTCGGTTCCGACTCTCGCGAGGGTTGGAAGTACGACGACGGCACCTCTGGCGCCCGCACCGACACGATCATGGTGCTGCACAAGGCTCCTAACGGCGTGACGAGTCTCATCTCGATCCCGCGTGACTCGTACGTAGAGATTCCGGGTCACGACAAGAACAAGATCAACGCGGCGTTCGCCAAGGGCGGCGCCCAACTGCTCGTCGAGACGGTCGAGGAGCTCACGGGGCTCACGATCGACGCCTACATGGAGGTGGGGCTGACCGGCGTGGCCGAGCTCGTCGACGCGCTCGGCGGCGTGGAACTTTGCTATGACGAGGACGTCGATGACTGGCGGTCCAAGCTCGAGTGGGAGGCGGGGTGCCATGTCGCGGATGGGGACACCGCTCTCGCCTTCGCGCGCATGCGATACAGCGATCCTCTAGGAGATATCGGCCGTGCCGCGCGTCAGCGCCAACTGGTGAGCGCCGTTGTCGACGGGGTATTTACCAGGCAAGTCGTGGCCAATCCGTTCAAGGCGATGGACGTCGCGGGCTCGGGCCTCCAGGCGTTCCGAGTGAGCGACGGTACCGGTCCGTTCCAGCTCGCGAAGATCGCGATGACGTTCCGCTCGGCGCAAGGCGACCAGGCGGTGACCGGCACGCCGCCCATCAAGGACTGGGGCTATCGCGTCAAGGGCGTCGGCTCTACCGTCCTGCTGGATCCCGACAAGGCGGATCAATTCTGGGAGGACGTGGCGACTGGCGCGTTCGAGCCAGGCAGCACCGTCGGCGGGCTCGAATAGCGCGTCACGGGGTACGGGGGGCGCGCCAGTACTTGGAACCGTCCGGAGTTCGCTTGATGAGCCGCATGTCGATCCAGCCACGGCGAACGCTGATCGGGTCTTCGGCGAGCGGCTTGAGCCGCTCCATGACCTCGGCTTCGCTGAGCGTGGCGTCGGGGGTCTCAAACACCACGTCGGCAAGGTAGGCGTAGACGGCGGCGCGATCGTCCCAGCGGCGCGGCGCGCGGACCAGCACGCCGTGTTCAAAGAACCGCTCCACATGGGCGTCCATAGGTGCACTCTAGGACCGGCTCAGGCTTCGCGTCAGTGCTCCGCGAAACCTCTCCGACGGCGTTCGCTCGCGCCGCCCATGCCCCACCGGACGCCCTTGGTGGCGATGGCGCCGGCAAGCGGCCCGACGGCGTGGTTCAGGTGGCCGCCGACGCCAAGTTCGGCGCGGGCCCAGGGAGGTAGCAGAGCAACGGAGCCAGAGGCGATGAGGCGGTACGCCTGGCGAGCTGCCCACGGGAGCGGAGGCTCCTTGAGGAGGAAGGCGGCCGTGTCGAGGGCCGCGGGCGTGGCTTCCAGCTCCGATCGGTATCGATCCAGGTATTGGGCCAGTTCCTCGACGGTCACCGGTACGTCGATGGCGCCGAGCGCTCGTGCGACCCTACCGGACTGCTCGACGTACTCGTCGGCGCGCGCAGGGCCCAGCGGGCGCTCTCCGTACCGTTCATGGGCAACGAGAAACGAGTCCACCTGAGCGATGTGAATCCACGTGAGCAGGTGGGGGTCGTTGGCGCGGTACGGACGGCCGTCGGCCGTCTTGCCGCGCACGCGCTCATGCGCGGCGCGGACCCTATCCACCGCGTCCTGCGCGTCGTCCGCGGCGCCAAAGGTCGTGAAGGCGAGGAACGTAGAGGTGCGCGCAAGGCGACCCCACGGGTCACCGCGGTAGCCCGAGTGGCCCGCGACACCGGCCATCGCTAGCGGGTGCAGCGACTGGAGCAGCAGTGCTCGGAGCCCGCCCACCCACGCGGACGCGTCTCCGTGGACGCTGCGGATCGCGCTGCCTGGTGGGAACCACCGCGGACCCTCGGTGAGATGGACCCTTGCCCTGGCCTCGGGACCGTTGGGGCCGGCCACGCGCTCGAATAGGGCCGCGCCCACGCGGGCGCGGGTGCGTTCAAGTGGATGGAGCCCCGCGGTCACCTGGCCAGTATCACCCGCGCGGAGGTTGGCTAGAACTCCTTCGCCACCTGTGCCAGCAGTCGCGCCCCATAGCCCGTGGCGCCGGCGGACCGCCACGCGTCGTCAGCCTCCGCTTGCATCGTCCCTGCTATGTCCACGTGCGCCCATGGGGTGTCGCCCACGAACTCGTTGAGGAACAGCGCTGCCGTCGTCGCGCCTGCGAACTGGCCGCCAAGGTTTGCGATGTCTGCGATGTCGGAGTCGAGCTGCTTGCGGTACTTCTTCTCGAGCGGCAACTGCCATACCGGTTCGTCAACGACCTCCGCGGCGGCCTTGACCTGATCCACTAGCTGCTGGTCGTTGCCAAACAGCGCGGCACGCGACTTGCCGAGCGCCATGAGCGCCGCACCGGTGAGCGTCGCGATGTCGATCACCGCGTCCACCTCGTCCTCGGTGGCGAGCACTAGGCCGTCCATCATGACAAGGCGCCCCTCGGCGTCGGTGTTCTTCACCTCGACCGTCTTCCCTCCGCGCGCCACGAGCACGTCGCCGAGCTTGGTCGCGGAGCCGGAGGGCATGTTGTCGGTGCACATGAGCCAGCCGGAGACGTTTGCGCTCACCCCAAGATCGCGCATAGCGGTGAAGGCGCCAAGAACTGCCGCGGCACCACCCATGTCGATCTTCATGAGCAGGTGCATTGGGTCCGAGGGCTTGAGGGAGATGCCGCCGGAGTCGTACATGATGCCCTTGCCGACCATCCCCAAATGCTTGGACCCGCCTCCGCGGTAGCGCAGCACCACCATCCGGGGCTCCTCTGTGCTTCCTGCATTCACCCCCAGTAGACCGCCACAGCCCATCTCGATCAGCGCGGCCTTGTCGTAGACCTCCGCCTCGAACCCGTACGCAGCGCCAAGGCGCACTGCCTCGTCGGCAATGTTCGTGGCAGTGAGGAAGCCCGCTGGCGTGTTGGCGAGATCGCGAGCGACCACCGTTGCGCGAACGCCCGGTTCGGCGGCCGCGATGCCCGACGCCACGGTCGCCTGGTCAGCACCCGTCACCACGATCGTCAGGGCGCCGAGCGGGGGATCCTTGGGCTCTGCCTGCAGCGACCGGTAGCGGTAGCGCGCCAGTTGGGCGCCTTCCGCAACTGCCTGTGCGACGACGGCCGCGTCGAGGCCGTGATCTTCCGTCACGACCGCGAGACTTGTCGCCTTCTTTGACATACCGCGCGCCGCCGCGGCCGCAGCATCGCGAATTGAGTCGACGGTTACGTCGTCCGCCGCGCCGACGCCCACGAGGACCACGGGAGTACCACCCTGGGCGAGTACGAAGGTGCTCGCCGCCTCCGCCTCGAACCCAGCCAGGGCGAGGTCATCGCGAGAGGCGGCCACTGCGTCGGGCAGTGCGCCGTCAGGCGAAACGAGGTACGCCACGTACTCCACAGACTCCGGCACCGCCGAGGCCGCATGAACTTCGGGGAGTGCGGCGAGCGATTGGAGGGCGGTAAAGCCCTCGGGGACCAACTTGTGGGGTGCGTAGGACATGGCGGCTCCTTCGACGGCGGATTCCTGTGATTACGAGCCTAGTCACCGCGGCGACGCCTTGCTCCGCACTACTGTGGCGAATGTGACGCCTATCGAGACGACCTTCCTTATCCTCGGTCTCGCTGTTGTCGCTTTCATGACGGGCCGAATCCCCATCGCGATCGTCGCGGTCGGTGTGTCTGTGTCGTTGTGGGCAACGGGAGTGCTTGATCTCAAGGAGTCGCTCGCGGGCTTCGGCGACCCCACAGTCATCTTCATCGCCGCTCTCTTCATCGTGAGCGAGGCCCTCAATGCGACCGGCGTCACCGCATGGGCGGGGCAGCAGGCGGTGACTCGTGGGGGACGAGGACGCATCGGCCTGCTCGTGACGATCTGCCTGTTGGTGGCGCTGCTCACGGCGCTGATCTCCGTCAACGGAGCTGTGGCGGCCCTGGTGCCGCTCGTCGTCGTGGTCGCCGTGCGCGTGGGTCTCCCGCCGTCGCAACTGCTCATGCCGTTGGCCTTCGCGGCGCACGCGGGCTCGCTCTTGGCACTGACGGGCACGCCGGTGAACATCATCGTCTCCGAGGCAGCGGTGGACGCGGGCGAAGAGCCGTTTGGCTACCTCGAGTTCGCGTGGGTGGGCGTGCCCCTCGTGATCGGGACCGTTGTCATCATCGCGCTGTTCGGCAAGCGACTGCTGCCGCACAACCCGCCGGCGGAGCTTCCAGCCGACATCGCCGCGCTCACTCGAGCGTTGCGCACCGAGTACGAGCTGCCGTCGGGACAGGAGTTGATTGGCGCAGCCAAGGGCGTCACAGAGGTGGTCATCCCGCCTCGATCCGAGCTCATCGGCACGCACCTCTTCGCGGGCCAGACGACGCCTTCCGGCGATCTCGTTGTGCTCGCCATCAATCGCGCAGGCGAGCCGCTCACCGGAACCGAGACTGCGCTTGCCGCGGGCGACTCGATCCTGGTGCGAGGAACCTGGGAGCACTTGCAACGGCACACCGCAGGATCAGAGGTGCTCGTCGTCAACGACCCCGAGAGCCTTCGAAAGGCGGTTCCGCTCGGTCCCGGCGCCAAGCGCGCCATCGGCATTCTGGTCGTGATGGTGCTGCTCCTCGTCACCGGCTGGGTGCCCCCCGTCATCGCCGGATTACTTGGGGCGGGAGCCGTGATCCTCTCGGGCGTGTTCACGCCGGCACGTGCGTACAAGGCGATCCAGTGGACCACTGTGCTCCTCGTCGCGGGAATGATTCCCCTGTCCACCGCATTCACCAAGACCGGCGCCGCTGACCTCATCGCCACCCACCTCATGAACCTGATCGGCAACGCTCCCGCTCAGGTAGCGCTCCTCGCGATCTGCCTGCTCACCATGATCTTGGGTCAGCTCATCTCGAATATGGCGACCGTGCTCATCATGCTTCCGATCTCCGCGGCCCTCGCCCACGACCTCAACCTGTCGGTGCTCCCGTTCTTGATGGCACTCACCGTGGCCGGCGCGGCGTCGTTCCTGACGCCCGTAGCGACTCCAGCGAACACCATGGTCATGGAGCCTGGCGGCTATCGATTCACCTCCTATTGGAAGCTCGGCAGCCTGCTGCTCCTGTTGTTCCTCGCAGTCGCGGTGTTCTTGGTGCCGCTGATCTGGCCGTTCTGACCTGGTTGCGGGCGCGGAGGTAGGGTTGACGGTCGTGGGTCTGAACTCTGGGCGGTCTCGTGACCTGCTGACCATCTGGACGGTGCTGCTTCTCGTCTCGGGGCAGGGCTTCCGCTATCTCTTGGGGCTGCCGATCTACGGCGTCCTTGCCGCCGCAACCGTGGTCATCCTCGTGGTCGCGTTCCGCCCTACGTGGCAGACGCTGCGCCCGCCGCTGCTCATCGGTTCGTTCGTCGGCCTCGCGGCGCTCACGTTCTTCTGGTCCGGAACCCGCGCGGTGACCGCCCTAGCGGTTGCGGTGCTCGTCGTCACCACCGCCATCGCCTTCATCACCGCGCGCGGCACCAAGAGCGGCCACTACATGGTGCTGCTCTATCGCGGCCTGCAGGTGAGCCTCGCGATCGGAATCGTCTTCGAACTGATCGTCGCGGTCATCATCCGCCACCCCATCCACCCTCTCGTTGGTGACATCACACGCATCGCAAACAATCACGGGCAAGAGGCGGAAGTGTGGTGGTCTCTCAACCAGCTCTTTGAAGGCGGACCCATCCAAGGCTTCGTCGGCAACCGCAACCCGTTCGGCGCGATTGCGCTCCTCGCAGGGATCATGGCGGTGGCGATGCTGCTCGAGCGGCGAGTGCGCCGGTCTGACGCTGTGGTCACCTTGGTAGCGGCGGTCGCCGTTCACCTGCTCACCCGATCAGCGACCGTGACGGTGGCGCTGCTGTACGTGCTGGTTCTCTCGTGTGCCGCGGTGGGAATCAGGCGCGCCCCTGTTCGCTGGAAGCGGCCCATCTCGTTCACGACGCTAGCTCTCACGGCCGCCGCGGGCGTCCTGACGATCAAGTACAGGGACCTGATCTTTGATCTCCTGGACCGATCTCCGGACGCGACCCATCGGGCCGACATTTGGGTACAGGTCATCCACTACGCGCAGGAGCGGCCTGAGGGCTGGGGGTACGTGGGGTATTGGCCCATCTGGGAGCAGCCGTACAAGTCAATCGTCGAGTCCACCGGTGTCGTCGCCGCTCATGCCCACAACGCGTACTTGGACGCGTGGCTCCAGACGGGCCTCATCGGCATGGTGCTGTTTCTCGTCATCATGGTGCTGCTCTTCGGCGGCACGTGGCGACTCGTGGAGCGTGCCTCGCGGGGCGACTCCTTCATCCCACTTGCGTGGGCGCTGCTTGCGGCCGCGATGGCGATCCAGGGGCTTACGGAATCGCGACCGCTCGTCGAGGGTGGCTGGTACTTGATCGTCGCGCTGTTCTGCCTGGGCCCGCAATTGTTCACCCTCACGATCGTGGACGAGCAGATGGTGCACTACGGCGCTCGAGATCGAGAGCCAGAGCCTCGCGGCTCAGCGCCAGATCAATCCTGAGGCGTCGACTTCTTCGCCTGCTTCTTGTTGCGCTCTTCCTCGGCCTTGACGCGCGCCGCCGCATAGGCCGCGGCCCCGGAGATGCCGGCAGAATTGAAAAGTTCGGCGGGGATGATCGGCGCACGCAGCCTCAGCTTTGGCAAGAACATCTCGTGCTCCTTGGAGACGCCGCCTCCCACGATGATGAGATCGGGCCACAAGAGTTTTTCCATCTCGGAGTAGTAGCGCTGCAACTTGGCAATCCACTGCTCGTCCGTGAGGTTGTGTCGCTCGCGCGCGGACTCGGCGGCCCACTCCTCGGCGTCGTCGCCGTCGATCTGGACGTGGCCGAGTTCGGTGTTCGGGACCAGCACGCCGTCCACAATGAGAGCGGTGCCGATGCCGGTACCCAGGGTCGTCATGAGCACGACTCCCGCGCGCTTGTGCGCAGCGCCGTAAAGGAACTCGGCGTAGCCGGCGGCATCGGCGTCGTTGAGCACGTAGACGTCGTGGCCTGCGTAGTCACGCACGATTCGGCGCAGGTCGGTTCCAATCCACGAGGGATCCACGTTCGCAGCCGTTTTGACGATGCCGTTCTGAACCACCCCGGGAAAGGTCACCCCAATGGGCGTCTTCTTGCTCGGCTCGAACGCGGAGATGACTTGAGCGACCACCCTGGCCACGGCGTCGGGCGTTGATGGCTGGGGCGTGGGAATGCGATGCCGATCGTGGAGGAAGTCACCATTCTTGAGGTTGACCGGGGCGCCCTTGATCCCCGATCCGCCGATGTCGACACCCAATGCGATGTGCTTGCTCATGGCAGCGTCAAGACCTCCGGTCCGTTCTCCGTGATGTGGATGGTGTGCTCGAACTGTGCCACCCACGAGCCGTCGTCTGTGACGACGGTCCAGCCGTCGTTCCACTCATGATTCGCTTGAGAGCCCATACACAGCATCGGCTCGACCGTGAAGACCATGCCCACTTCGATGACATCCGCGTGATACGGAGCGGCGTCGTAGTGGGGAATGACGAGCCCCGTGTGGAAGGCAGGGCCAACGCCGTGCCCGGTGTAGTCGCGCACCGACTCGAAGCCGTGCCGCGCCGCGAACTTCTCGATGACCCGGCCGATCACGTTGACCTCGCGGCCAGGGCGCGCGGCGTTGATGCCTCGCATCGTGGCCTCTTGCGCCACCGCGACCAGACGCCGCGCCTCCTCGGAGCCTTCTCCCGCGATGAAAGTGCCGCAATTGTCCCCGTGGGCGCCGTCGAGGAAGGCCGTGATGTCCACCTTGACGACATCGCCGTCCTCGATGACCGTGGAGTCGGGGACGCCGTGGCAGATGACCTCGTTGACGGAGGTGCAGATCGACTTAGGGAACGGCGGCCTACCCGCCGAGCCGGGGTAGCCCAACGTGGACGGATACGCGCCGTGGTCGAGCATGAACTCGTGGCCGATTCGGTCCAGCTCGTCAGTGGTGATACCGGGGCGAACGTTCTCGCCAACGAGAGCGAGCGCTTGCGCCGCTACACGACCGGCCGCGCGAATCCGCTCGACTGTCGCCGCGTCGTGCACGTCCCCGCCTTGCCAGCGATCCGCCCGCTTCTTGCCGACGTAGGGCGGACGCGGAATCGTGGCGGGCACCGGGAGCAGGGGAGAGACCACACCCTTGGAGATCATCGCGCGTACCTGGGCCACACCTGGCAGTCTATTCATGGAGGCGATGGCCATGACAGAAGAGTCGGCAGGCAAGGCGGAGTACTACTTCAACACCAAGACACAGATGGTGGAGAAGGGACGTCAGAGTTCCTGGGAGCACCTCATGGGTCCCTACGACAGCCCCGAAGAGGCGTCGAACGCTCTCGAGATCGCGAGAAAGCGCTCCCAGGCATGGGACGACGACGACCGCGACTGGCGTGGAGACGACGGGGACGAGGACTAGTCGGCGCTACTCGTCGAACGTGTGCTCTGCGGCGGGGAAAGCGCCGCCCTTGACCTCGGCGACGTAGCCAGCGGCAGCGTCGGACATTGCCTGGCCAACCGCGCCGAACTGCTTCGAGAAACTGGGATGCCAGTCGCCGACCCCGGCGGCATCGAGCCACACGAGCACCTGCCCGTCGGTATGCGGGCCAGCACCGATGCCGATAGTGGGGATGTCGAGCGCGGCGGTCAGCTTCTCGGCGACAGGGGCGATGACCATCTCGAGCACGAGAGCGAAGGCGCCGGCCTCCTGCAGCGCGAGCGCGTCGGCGAGCATGGCGTCGTAGGCGCCGTCGCCGCGGCCCTGGATGCGGCGGCCGCCAATGGCGTTCTCACTCTGCGGCGTGAAGCCGAGGTGGCCCATGAACGGAATGCCGGCGTCGGTCACGGCCTTGACCTGACGTGCCACACGGCGACCGCCCTCGAACTTCACGGCGGTGGCGCCCGTTCGTTTGACCATGTCGACGGCCGACCTCACCGCCTGTTCGGGCCCCTCTTCGTAGGAGCCGAAAGGCAGATCCGCGACCACAAAGGCGCGTTCCGCGCCGCGAGCGACCGCCCTGACGAACGGCACCATCTCGTCAACCGTGAGGGGCTGCGTTGAGTCGTAGCCGAGGATGTTGTCGGCAAGCGAGTCCCCGACGAGCAGCACGTCGACGCCGGCGGCATCGAAGGCGCGAGCTGTTGGGAAGTCATAGGCGGTGAGCATGGAGATTTTCTCTCCGCGCTGCTTCATCTCGCGGAAGTGGTGGATGCGGACCTTAGCCATGCGCACAACCTTACGACCCAGGGCCGACGCCCTCGCATCCTGTCGGTACACAGCGGTCGTTTCGGGGGCGCTAGACGACCCGTATGTACCGACAGGATGTTGGCGGGTCGCGCAGGCGCGCGGGTGGGGCGGTTGCCTGGCGGGGGCCCGACGCCGAAGCGGCTAGAGCTCTCGCCAGCGGCTTGTCACGGGGAGCCGGCGGTCGCGGCCGAAGGCCAGAGCCGTCACCTTGGGCCCAAGCGGGTACTGACGTCGCTTCCATTCGGCGCGATCCACGAGCTGGAGCACGCGGTCGACGACAGTGGGATCTAAGCCGCGAGCCAGCAGCTCCTCGCGTCCTTCCGCGTGCTCGACGTAGGCGTCGAGCACTTCGTCGAGGAGGTCGTACGGAGGCAGCGAGTCCTGGTCGGTCTGGCCGGGGCGCAATTCGGCGGACGGAGCCTTCGAGATCGAGTTCTCAGGGATGGGCGGCACCTCGCCGCTGGCCTCTGCCAAGGCGTTGCGCCAGCGCGCCAACTGCCACACGCGCGACTTGTCGACGTCCTTGAGCGGCGCGAAGCCGCCGATCGATCCGGCGTCGTAGATCGTGGCGTAGCCCGTCGCTAGCTCCGACTTGTTGCCGGGCGCGATGACCAAGTGCCCCTCGCGGTTCGAGATCCCCATGAGGATCACGCCGCGCACGCGCGCCTGCAGGTTCTCCTCTGCCACACCAGCGAGCGCGAGTTCCGCCTGGAACGCGTCCACGATCGGCGCAATCGGCTGGACGCGATAGTCCGCTCCGATGCGTTTGGCGAGGTCCGCTGCGTCGTCCCGCGAGTGGTCGGAGGAGAAAGACGAAGGCATCGAGATGCCCACCACGTTCTCGCCGCCGATCGCGTCTGCGGCCATTGCTGCCGTGAGCGCTGAGTCGATGCCGCCGCTCATGCCGAGAACCACTGACGAGAACCCGTTCTTGACGACGTAGTCGCGCAGGCCGGTGACGCATGCCCGGTAGACCTGCTCGTCGTCGCTCGCGAAATCAACCACTGGGCCTTGGGGCTGTTGATCGGCACTGTCGTCAAGGTCGAGCACCAGCAAGGCATCCTCGAAGCCGCCGGCATTAGCGAGCCACTCTCCGTTGGCGGCCACCACAAACGAGTGTCCGTCGAATACGAGATCGTCCTGCCCGCCCCACATGTTCACGTACGCGAGTGGCGCGTTCACTTGAGCGGCCCGACGCCGTGCCAAGTCCGTGCGCACGCGCCCCTTTCCCTCCTCGAAAGGGGAGCCGTTAAGGACGGCGAGGAGGTCCAGATTCTCGCTTGTCAGGGCCGCGACAGGGCCGCCGTCCTGCCAGATGTCCTCGCAGATCACGACGCCTATGCGACGCCCTTGTACCGACACGATGCAGGGCTGACCGCCGGGGGCGAAGATGCGCCGCTCGTCGAAGACGCCGTAGTTAGGCAGGTGGTGCTTGTCATACTGACCAATCTGCTCGCCGCCCAACAGGACGTGTGCGCGGTTGGTGGGCCGCCCGTCGGGCAGGGTTCCCAACGAGCCCAACACCACGGTGAGGTCGCCGATGCCCTCAGCCGCGAGCGATGACGTGATCTGGCCCACCGCGCCCGCTGCGGCGCGCTGGAAGCTCTCGCGCAGCGCGAGGTCCTCGATGGGGTAGCCGGTGACGACCATCTCGGGCAGCAGCACCAGGTGCGCACCGGCCGCCGCCGCGGCGCGGCAAGCCTCGATGACAAGTGCGCTATTACCTGCGATGTCGCCGACGCAGGGATTCACTTGGGCGAGTGCGATGCGCAGCGTCGACATGGCGCCAGCCTACGCGGCGACCGTCCGGTGGCGGCGACACACAACCGTCACATCGATAGGGCAGGATAAGTGCATGGACAAGCAGCAGGAGTACGTGCTTCGGAGTGTCGAGGAGCGCGACATTCGTTTCATCCGCCTGTGGTTCACGGACGTGCTCGGCATCCTCAAGTCGGTGGCGATCGCGCCTGCTGAGCTTGAGAATGCGTTCAGCGAGGGCATCGGTTTTGACGGCTCTGCAGTCGAGGGTCTCACGCGCGTGTACGAGGCCGACATGATCGCCAAGCCGGACCCTGCGACGTTCCAGATCCTGCCGTGGCGCGGTGACCGCCAGGGTGCCGCGCGCATGTTCTGCGATATCTACACGCCTGACGGCGAGGCGGCGCTGAGCGACCCACGGCAGGTGCTGAAGCGGACGCTCGACAAGGCGAGCCAGCTGGGATTCACGTTCTACACGCACCCCGAGATCGAGTTCTACCTGTTTGAGCCACCAGTCGACGGCCAGATCCCCAAGCCCGTTGACCACGCCGGCTACTTCGACAATGTCCCACGCGGCACGGCCCATGAGTTCCGCCGCACGGCGATCACGATGCTCGAGTCGATGGGCATTTCCGTGGAGTTCAGCCACCACGAGGCAGGCCCCGGGCAGAACGAGATCGATCTGCGCTACGCCGACGCACTCACAATGGCGGACAACATCATGACGTTCCGAACGGTCATCAAGGAGGTCGCGCTCGAACAGGGCGTGTTCGCCTCCTTCATGCCCAAGCCGCTAGCCGACGGCCCCGGCTCCGGCATGCACACCCACCTGAGCCTTTTCGAGGGCGATCGCAACGCGTTCTACGAGTCCGGGGCAGATCACCAGTTGTCGACGGTCGCTCGCCAGTTCATGGCTGGCCTGCTCACGCACGCACCCGAGATCACCGCGATCACGAACCAGTACGTCAACTCCTACAAGCGGCTCTGGGGCGGGGCCGAGGCGCCGTCGTACGTGTGCTGGGGCTCCAACAATCGTTCGGCGCTCGTGCGCGTTCCGATCCACAAGCCGGGCAAAGGGCAGTCCACTCGAGTCGAATACCGCGCGATGGACGCGGCGACTAACCCCTACCTGAGTTTCGCGGTTCTGCTCGCTGCCGGGCTCAAGGGCATCGAGGGAGGCTACGAACTGCCCGAGGGCGCGGAGGACGATGTTTGGGAGCTGTCACCCCAGGAGCGACGCGCCATGGGGTACGAGCCGCTTCCCGCGTCGCTCGCCGACGCCGTCGCGGTCATGGAGAAGTCCGAGCTCGTGGCAGAAACGCTGGGCGAAAGGGTCTTCGACTTCGTGCTGCGCAACAAGCGCGCCGAGTGGGAGGCGTACCGCGCCCAGGTGACGCCTTTCGAGCTCGAGCAGTACCTCGCGGTGCTCTAAGGGGCGCTGGCGCAATCGTTAGGGTTGTGCCGTGAGCATCCGCGAAGTCTCGCTCGCCACGTTGTTGAGGCGGTCAGGCGTGGCCGACCCCGAGCGCGCCGAGCGACTCCTCGACGAGATCGTGGCGCTCACCGGCGTCACTATCGACGATCCCGCGCATGCGTTGTCATACCTGGCAGATCCCGATAGTGGGTTGCTGCAACTGCTGCGCCTCGCCGAGGCAGCCAAGGCGGCTGGCGAGCTTGACGGACTCGCGGCGCTGAAGGATTCGCTCGCTGGGGGCAAGTTCGGGGTGCTGCTCGGCGGCTCGGTGGCGCTCGGCGACTTCCTCATCCGCCACCCGGGGTTTGTGAGCGACTTCAGCGACTGGCCGGAGGACCAGAGTTTCGCTGAGGTCGACGTGCGCGCCAAGCTTCTTGAAGCCGTGGGCGCCGATCGATCGTCGCCGGCACCCGTCGCTGGCCTGCACGGGCCCGACGCTGTGGCGGCCATGCGCATCGCCTATAGGAGAGCGCTGCTCAGGATCGCGACGGACGATCTCTTCTCCCACGAGCCGACGACGTTGTTCCCCGCCGTGGCAGCGGCACTCGCGGATCTCGCGGGCGCCGCGCTGGAAGCCGGACTAGCAATCGCTCGCGCAGGCGAGCCAGAGCACGAGAAGTCCCGCGTGGCCATCATCGGCATGGGCAAGTGCGGAGCGCGAGAACTGAACTACGTCTCAGACGTCGATGTCATCTTCGTCGCCGAGCCCGGGCAGGGCGCGAGTGACGAGGAGTCGATCAAGGTTGCGACCCGATTGGCCACGGTCGCCTCGCGAGCGTGCGACTCCGCCGGCGTGGAACCCCCGCTGTGGCAGGTTGACGCCGCGTTGCGGCCAGAGGGCAAGGACGGGCCGTTGGTTCGCAACGTCGCCTCGCACAAGGCGTATTACGAGCGCTGGGCCGAGACATGGGAGTTCCAGGCGCTGCTCAAGGCGCGTCCGATCGCGGGCGACGCGGAGGTGGGCCAGGCGTACCTGGACGCGGTGTGGCCCATGGTGTGGACGGCGGTGGAACGCGAGGGCTTCGTCGAGTCCGCGCAGGCGATGCGCAAGCGAGTCGAGGAGCACGTCCCGCGCGATCAGACGGAGCGCCAGATCAAGCTTGGGCCGGGAGGACTTCGCGATGTCGAGTTCACGATCCAACTGCTGCAGTTGGTGCACGGCCGCGCCGATCCGACCCTTCGCCTACGGGGAACCCTTGACGCCTTGCGCGCACTGAGAGCGGGAGGCTACGTCGGCAGGCCGCAGGCCGCGGCGATGGATCGCTCCTATCGACAATTGCGCGTGTGGGAGCACCGGCTCCAGTTGCGCAAGCTCTCCCGCACCCACCTCATGCCAGCCGATGAGGAGGGGCTGCGGATTCTCGCGCGGGCTTCTGGGTTCGCGACGAGTGAGTACATGACCGAGGTGTGGGCCGATACCAGGCGCGATGTGCGCGCCATGCACCTCGAGATGTTCTACCGGCCCATCCTTCCCGTGGTCGCCAGGCTCAGCGCCGACGAGGCGGCCCTCGACGATGAGGCGGCTCGTGCGCGTCTGGCCGCCGTCGGCTTCCGAGATCCGGCGGACGCCCAGCGGCACATCGTTGCGCTGACCGACGGCGTCTCGAGGCGCGCACTCATCCAGCGCCAACTGCTGCCGGCAATGATCGGCTGGTTCGCGCAGGGTGCGGACCCGGACGCTGGGCTGCTCGCGTTCCGCCAGTTGAGCGACCAGGTGGGGGAGGCGCAGTGGTACCTGAAGTTGCTGCGGGACTCCGGCACGGCGGCTGAACGACTCGCGAAGCTTCTCTCCACCTCGGCATACGCCGCGAAGGCGCTGCTCGCGTCCGCGGAGGCCGTTACGTGGCTCGATGACGATGCCGAACTCGAGCCGCGCGATCACGAGCGACTGTGGCGCGAGGCGGATGCGATCCTCACGCGCTCCAACGATCGCGATCAGGCCATCACCGCGCTGCGCGGCCTGCGCAGGCGCGAACTCCTCCGCATCGCGGCTGCGGATGCGCTTGGCCTCATCAACCCCTCGGATGCGACGGAAGCCGTCACGGCAACAGCCGATGTTCTCGTCGAGGGAGCACTGCGAGTGGCTCGCCATGAAGTCGAGGCTGAGCGGGGCAAGGATGCACTGCCGGAGCGGATGATTGTTGTCGCCATGGGTCGCTTTGGCGGCAGGGAGATGACGTACACGTCCGACGCCGATGTTCAGTTCGTATGGGACGGCGGCGCCGGTGCTGGTCCTGCAGGCGACGTGCAGGCGGGGGCCGTGCAGATCGCGGTCATGGTGCGGCAACTTCTGCAATCTGTTGGCCCACAGCCGGCGCTCGCGATCGACGCGGACCTGCGACCAGAGGGCAAGAATGGACCGCTCGCACGATCGCTGGAGTCATGCGCCGAGTATTACGGCAGATGGTCGGATCCGTGGGAGGCGCAGGCGCTGCTGCGTGCGCGACCCTGCGCGGGAGACGCAGAACTGCGGAAGGCGTTCGTCGCGGCGATAGAGCCCGTGAGGTTCCCGCGTGAGCTCCCTGACGGCGCGCTCAAGCAGATGCGAACGCTCAAGGCACGTATGGAGTCGGAACGGCTGCCTCGCGGAGTCGACCCTCGTAGGCACCTCAAGCTCGGACCTGGAGGCTTGTCGGACGTCGAATGGAGCGTCCAGCTCCTTCAGCTTCTTCACGGGCACGAGAACGCCGCGCTGCGAACCACCGAAACTCTTGCTGCGCTCGAGGCGGCGGCCGACGCCAAGCTGATCGCGGCGTCGGATGCCGCGACGCTCGCCGAAGCCTGGCGCCTGGCCACGGACCTCAGAGGGGCGATGGCCCTGCGCGGTGCGGCGAAGGACACCGATGTGTTGCCGAGCGATGTGGGCGAACTGGGTGTACTCGCGGAGATCATCGAGGCTGGACTGACGGGCGCTCAACTCGACGAGACGTACGCGCGGGCCGCTCGCCGTGCGCGGGCGGTCACTGAGCGCGTCTTCTACGGCTGGAGGCAGGCGTGAAGTCTCTGCGCACTCTCGCGTCAGCGCTGTGCATTGTGCTCGGCGCTCTCCTCATCGCCACGTGGGCGGCAAGCACGGCCACTCTCGACGCGATCGAGAACGGCACCGTCATCGAGGACGTGACTGCGCGAGCGATCACCACAGACCGAGCCCAGGAGGCCCTAGTCGATAGGGGCACCGAGTTGGTGCTCGGCGCCTTGGAGGAACAAGGCTTCAACACGGACATCCCAGGTATTGAGGGCATTACGGCGGGCATTCTCGAGAAGGCCGTGAGTTCTGATGCATTCGTGAACACCGTGCACGCGCAGACCAAGTCGGTCCGCGAGCAGATGATCGTGGCCCTCGATTCGAGCGAGGCCGGCGCGATCTACGTGACCCTCGACTTCAGCGACCAGATCAACGCGCTCTTGGAAGAGATCCCGGTGATCGGTCCGTCGATCCCGACCATCGCCGTGCCAGGCATCCCCCTCGAGACGATGGACGCGCAGACCGCCGAGACTGCTCGCTCCACGTGGAGTTGGCTTCACATCGCTCAGGACTGGTTTGGTTGGCTTGGGCTCGCAAGCCTTGCGGCGGGAATCGCGATCTCGTACCGCAAACGCTGGTTCTTCGCCAAGGTCGCGCTCGCGGTGGGCGTGTTCAGCGGAATGATCTGGCTCGCGATGATCGCACTCGAGCCCCAGACCATCGCGGAGCGCCTTCCCGGGGGCGGCGTGGCCGACGCGATCATCGTCGAAATGGTGCACCACGTGCAAGCCACGGTCGCGACAGCCATGGGATACGTGGCGCTGGGTGCCATGATGGTCGCATTGGTGCTGTTCGGCCTGGCAGCGCGCGGAAAGAAGAGGACGTCATGAGAACACTCAGGATCATCGGCGCGGCATTCATGGTGCTGCTTGGAGCCATGCTCTTGGTTGCTTGGTCCGTCGCGGGCAAGACCGTTTCCGCCATCGAGTCGGGAGAGGCGGCGAACAACCTCACGCAGAAACTTCTCGATGACCCGCAGTTCTCGACGGTGCTCTCCGAGGCCGTCGTGGACGGCCTCGACAGGCAGACAGAGGGTCGCTTCATCAATCGCATCGTGGTTGCTTTCCGCCCCGAGTTGGAGCAGATCGTCAAGAACGTCCTCGAATCCGACCGCGTCAACGAGGCGGTGACCAATTCTGTGGACCGAGTCTCGACGCAACTGACGCAAGAACTCACCGAGCCCAACAGGCCTACCGGTCCGTTCACCCTGTCCATCGACATCAGTGATCGCGTCAATCAGCGCATCGATGAGATCCCGGTTGTCGGGACCTTCATTCCGGACGTGACCGTGCCTCCGATCGAGAAGGAGCTCATTCCTGCGGACAGCTTTGATCAGATGCGCAGCATCTTTGGGGCCGTCAAGTTCGTGGCGACGTGGGGACTCCTGTTCGGCCTCTTGCTCATGATCGGCGGATTCTTCGTGGCGCCGCGGAGCCGCTGGTATTGGCCGCAAGCGGCGCTCGGCGCCGGAATCCTCGTGCTCGGCGTGTCGATCGTTGTGCGGCGCGTGATCCCGTCGCAGATCGCGAATTCGCTCCCCGGTGGCAGCGACAGTGGCGGTCCAGCGTTCGTAAAGAACTTCCTCTCCGACAACGCGACGGGTCCCATCGCGAGCCGCCTTCTCGCAATGGCCGTTTGGGCGATTGTGCTCGCGGTGCTGTTCTGGGCCATCGCCAGGTACCTCCCGGAGCGCGTCCCTGCGGTCCGCGCGGCGTTGAGCGGCAGGGGCAGCGACCGCGCCGACGCTGAGTTCGTACCGCCCGTGGGAATTCCCGACGCTGTGGTCGCGGAGACGGTCGTGGTCGCCGAGCCGGTTACGTCCCACGCGCAAGTAGTGGACACCGTCGTCATCGAGCAAGACGCTTCGGCGCCGGCGACCGAACCGGAGAGGGGGCCCGCGCCAGAGCCTGAGCCAGAGCCAGAGCCAGAGCCCGAACTCGAGCCAGAAACGGCCGCGCCAGCCGTGCCAGCGGCTCCTGCGCGCAAGGCTGCACCCAAGAAGGCGCCAGCTGCAGCAAAGGCGGCGCCAGCGAAGGCAAACCCGGCGAAGGCCACGCCAGCGAAGAAACCAGCGGCGGCGTCGGGCGCGCCAAAGCCGGCGAGAACACGGAAGCCCCCTGCGACGCCGGGAGATGCGCCGAGCGAGTGATCAGCGCGGCTGCGGTACGGCGCGAGTGGAGCGGCGAACAACGAGCTTGATGGGCACCGAGAAGTGCTCCTTGGCGACCTCTTCGCCGGCAAGTTCTGCGAGAAGCGCCTCGGCGGCGAGGCGCCCCTGCTCCTCGGGGAACTGAGCGACCGTAGTGAGTCCCCAGAACTCGCCAAGGGTGTGGCCGTCGATCCCCACCACGCTGAGGTCGGCGGGGACTTCTCTGCCGAGATCGCGGGCGGCGAGCAGGGCGCCCATGGCCATCTCGTCGGAAGCGCACACGATCGCCGTGGGTGCGACGGACGGGTCGCCGAGCAATTGCAGCGCGGCCTGGTAGCCGCCATCCATCGTGAAATCACCAGTTCTGACGAGCCGATCGTCAACAGTGAGGCCGGCCTCACGAAGCGCGACCTCGTACGCTGCACGGCGCTTGGCGCCCACGCGGAAGTCACGGTCCAGTGCGGGGTCGCCACCAATGTGCGCCACGACGGTGTGGCCGAGCGAGATCACGTGCTGCGTGGCCAGGCGCACCGCCGCCTCGTCGTCGATCGCGAGCGTGCGTATGCCGGCTAGCCGCCCGCCAACACCCACGACCGGCTTGTCGAGCCCGTGCAGATCATCCACCTCGCGATCGGTGAGCTCAAGTGAGACCGCGATGAACGCATCGACGCGCTTGCGGCGCAGCACCTCGTCGAAGAGGCGCTGCCGGCGTTCATTGGCACCGCTCGCCTCTGACTGATCGAGGTGGTAGACGGTGAGGTCATAACCAGCGTCCGAGAGGGTAGCGTGAGCGCCGGCAAGCACCCGCGTGAAGAACCAGCCCGTCAAGAACGGCATCACGATGCCCACATTTCGAGTGCGCCCTGAAGCGAGGCTCGAGGCCGTCGCCGAGACGACATATCCGAGTTCCTTTGCGGCGGCTTCGACCCGCGCGCGTGTCTCGGGAGACACGCTCGACTTGCCCGCGAGTGTGCGCGAGACCGTGGCGGTGGAAACTCCGGCTAGTTCGGCGACTTTCTGGATCTTGGCCATGGCAGGCTCACACTATCGGCGCGCGAGCCACACTGTGGTGTCCGGCGGCACCGTGTCGCCAACAGGGGCCGACGCTGCGAGGACCTCGGTATTGATCGGAACCGGGTCACCGGCGATATTGGCGATCACGCGCACGTCGCCGTTGTCGAACGCGAGCACTCCGCCACCTAGATCGAGCCATTCCAGCGTGCCAGCGCCGAGATCTCGCGCCGCGCGAATGCTGATCGCGGTGCGATACAGCGCGAGAGTCGAGCTGGGGTCGCTCGACTGGACATCGCGAGCCAAGGTGGCCCAAACCTCGGGCTGTGGGAGCCACGTCGCGCCAGTGCGGCTGAAGCCGTACGCGGGTGCAGCGGCTTCCCAAGGCAGCGGAACGCGACAGCCATCGCGGCCGTAGCGCTCGTGGTTTGTGCGGAACCACGTTGGGTCTTGGCGCGCGTCGTCCGGGATATCCACGTGCTCGGGAAGGCCGAGTTCTTCGCCCTGGTAGATGTACGCGCTGCCGGGTAGGGCCAGCATCATGAGCGTTGCCGCGCGGGCGCGCTTGAGTCCCAGATCCGGGATGGGGAGGCCGGGGGAGTTGGGGCCGATGCCGTGGCCCTGCGGGTTCTCGGCCGTGAGTGCGAGGCGGCTCGCGTGGCGAACGACGTCGTGATTCGACAGAACCCATGTGCTCGGGGCGCCGACTCCGCCGAACGCCGCGAGCGATTCAGTGATCATCTTGCGCTGGGCGGTCGCTTCCCACGGCGTCTCGAGGTACGGGAAGTTGAACGCCTGATGCATCTCGTCGCTGCGCACCCAATTGGCCATGCGCGTGAGCGGGTACACCCAGGCTTCGGCGACGAGGATCCGATCCGGCCCGTAGCTGGCAAGAATCGATCGCCACCGCCGCCACACGTCGTGGACGCCCTCTTGGCCAAAGTAGGGCGTCGCGTGGAACTCGTCGCCGCCCATAGAGCCGCCGCCGTCTTTGGGGAAGTGGTCCGGCAGCCCGTCTTCCTTGATGAGGCCGTGGGCCACGTCTACGCGGAAGCCGTCGACCCCACGATCCAGCCAGAAGCGCAGGATGTCGTCGAACTCGTCCTGAACGTCGGGGTGCGACCAGTTGAGGTCGGGTTGCGTGGTGTCGAAGAGGTGCAGGTACCACTGGCCAGGCGTGCCGTCTGGCCGGGTCTCGCGAGTCCACGCGGGCCCGCCGAAGATCGAGGTCCAGTTGTTCGGAGGCTCGGTTCCGTTATTGCCGCGGCCGTCCCGATAGATGTAACGGTGGCGCGCGGGGGAGTCCTGCGGCGCCTCCCGCGCCTCTTGGAACCATACGTGCTCGTTTGAGGTGTGATTGGGCACCATGTCCACGATGATGCGCAGGCCCAGCTCATGGGCTCTGGCGATGAGGGCGTCTGCGTCCTCGAGGTCTCCGAACAGTGGGTCCACGTCGCGGAAGTCGGCCACGTCGTACCCCCCGTCGTTCTGCGGAGAGACATAGAAGGGGGACAGCCACACCGCGTCCACGCCGAGTCCCTTGATGTGCTCGAGGCGGGCCGTAATGCCTGGCAGATCGCCGATTCCGTCACCATTGCCGTCCGCGAACGAGCGCGGATAAATCTGATAGATGACCGCGTCGCGCCACCAGCCGGTGCGTTCTGAGGCGGGAATGGGGGATTGGGCGACGGTGCTCACAGGAACAAATGTAAACGCTTACGCAACCCCGCGCAATCACGGCGTGACGAGCGCTAGCCAGCCACGGCGTCGGACCGTAGACGGCCGTTCTGCAAGGGCAACGACATTGGCGAAGGGCGATCGTGTGCGCATCGAGCGACCCTTCCCGAGCGCTCAAGTTGCGCTGGGTTCGCTGACTGCCCGACATTGGGGTTGACTGGTTCTATCACGCCCCCTCACGACTGGAGCAGCCATGCACACTCGCACACTTGGACAGGGCCTCGAGGTCTCTGCCATAGGTTTCGGCGCAATGGGCATGTCGATGTCGTTTGGGCCGAACCCGGGCGACCGCGACGACATGATCGGCGTGATCCGCTACGCCGTGGAACGTGGGGTAACCCTGATAGACACAGCTGAGGTCTATGGTCCGTACGACAATGAGGAACTCGTTGGCGAAGCGATCGCGCCGATGCGCGATCAGGTGGTCGTTGCCACCAAGTTCGGCTGGAACATTGTCGACGGAAAGATGCAGGGCACGAACTCGCGGCCCGAGCAGATTCGCCGGGCAGCCGAGGGCTCGTTGCGGCGCCTCGGCGTGGATGCCATCGACCTGCTGTATCAGCACCGTGTAGACCCCAACGTGCCGATCGAGGATGTCGCGGGCGCTGTCGGCGAACTCGTGGCAGAGGGCAAGGTGCGTCACTTCGGCCTGTCAGAGGCGGGCGCCGGCACGATCCGCCGCGCGCACGCCATTTTTCCTGTGTCCGCGTTGCAGAGTGAGTACTCGTTGTGGACTCGAGACCCGGAGCCCGAGATTCTGCCGACGCTTCGTGAACTTGGCATCGGATTTGTGCCGTTCAGCCCGCTCGGGAAAGGATTCCTCACGGGTACCGTGACGGCTTCCGACATCAAGCCTGGTGAGTTTCGCGCGTCAACTCCGCGATTCCAGAAGGAGAACCTCGATGCGAACCAGGCGCTTGTCGATCACGTGCGGTCGCTCGCCGAGGGCCGCGGTGCCACTCCCGGCCAGGTCGCCCTGGCTTGGCTGCTGTTCCAGGCGCCATTCATCGTGCCGATCCCGGGCACGCGGCGCCGAGAGCGCGTAGACGAGAATGTGGGTGCCGCGTCGACAGTGCTGTCTCCCGACGACGTCGCGGACCTCGACGCGCTTGCCGCGCGCATCGGAGTTGCGGGCGAGCGTTACGCGCCCGAAGGCATGAAAGCGGTTGGCCTCTAGCGGCGGCGAGAATTCGCGACACAGCCGCTCGCGTGTTGGCTGCGAGCGTGTGCTCCGGTGGTGTTTGATCGAGTGGTGAAGACTCCTTCGCGGTGGGGTGTGTCCTCTGCGCCAATCGGTTCGCGATGACGCGCGTCTTGTCAATCGGCGCCACGGGGAGCATTGGACGCTTCGTCGTCGGCGAACTCTTGTCCCGCGATCTTGAGGTCAGCGCGCTGGTGCGCCACGAGGCGCGCGCTGCCCAACTCTTGCCCGGAGAGGTCGAGTTCGTTCGCGGGGACATGGAGACCGGGGATGGACTCAAGGAAGCCGTGGACGGTGCGGACGCCATCATCCTGACGCACGGCGGCGAGTCTCGCGAGGTCGACTACGACGGCGTGAAGCTCGTGCTTGAGGCACTCGGCGGCCGCGCGCCGCGCATCGTGCTGATGACGTCGATGGCCACGTCGCGCGGCAGCGATGACTACGGTGGACTCTTGAACTGGAAGAGGCGGGCTGAGCGCCTAGTTCGCGCGTATGGCGCCCCGTACACGATCGTCAGGCCCGGGTGGTTCGATCTCCAGAGGCCCACCGAGAACGCCGTGCTCTTCGAGCAAGGAGACGTAACTCCGGTGCACATCCGGCGCGGCGTTGGCCGATCCCAGATCGCCAAGACGTTGGTTGAGGCCGCGTTCTCGCCCTACGCGGTGGCCAAGACCTTTGAATTGTTCTCGCAGGAGGGCAAACTTCAGCCCAACTTTGACGAACTGTTCGCCGACCTCGCTAGCGACCGAGCCGCAAAGCTCGCGGGTGGGGGCGACACCGGCGTCCCGCTGCACGACGAACCGGATGACGTGCTGCTTGACATCAACGCCGTTCGCCGCATCGGTCGCTGACCCGCGCTGGCGCGCCGGCCGCAGGACTCAGGCTTGAGACTTGCGGCGCAGTCGGTGCCCGGCCGCCCGCTTGACCTTCCCGAGGCCCATGCGAACGGCTACAACCGGATTGCGGAGCGCCCTGACTTTCGCTCGGAGTGAGTCGAGTTGAGCCCGCAAGGACTCCGCCTTCTTCAACGCGTCGGCGTGGTTGTCGGCGTTCCGCTCCGCGTAGAAGGTGGACCACTCAAGAATCAGACGGATGTCGGCAGCCGTGGGCTCTGGCGAGAACTCCGCCGGTACCTCACGAGCCAGGAGCTGGCGATACAACTCGGGAAAGTCGAAGTCCGTCGCGCGCCGTGCGGCGGCTAGCGATGCCCGGGAGCGCGCGACGTAGGTCTCGGGGTCGTTCACGAGGGTCTCGATCTGGCGCGCCAACCCCCGCGCGTCGCCCTGCCGGGCCGTGACGACACCGTCGTTGCCGATCAGGTTCGCGAGCCACGGCAGTTCGTACATCGCGACCGGCAGGCCCATCGCCTGGGCCTCGACCATCGAGAGGGGGGAGCCTTCGATGATGCTCGTGAAGACGTAGACATGCGCGTGGGCGACGGCGTCCACGAGAGCTTGCCCGTGCAGCGGGCCCAAGACGTTGACGGCGTCAGCGATGCCTCGTTTCGCCGCGGCTCGCCTCAACTGCGCCGCGGTGAGGTTGTTCGAGTCCGGACCGATGATGGTCATGACGGCATCGACGCCGCGCTCGCGTAGTTCGGCCGTAATCGGGATCAGGCTCCGCACTTGCTTCAGGTTCTGGTCCAGCCGTCCCCACCAGATGAGTTCGACTGTGCCATCCGGCGCAGGAATCGGCTCGGTTCGAGGCGTGTGCTCCAGCAGTGTCGGCGATGGCGGCGTCGGGAGCGTGACGACGTCGTGAATGCCGCGGAGCTTCCAGTAGGCGACGTCGGTTGGCGAGGTGACGAGCACGGTTTCTAGCAAGGGCAGATTGTCCGCGAGGAACGACAAGTTGTGGTTGTCGTCGAGGATGGGTCGCAGAGAGAAACTCTGCAGGAATCCGATCGTCGGAACGCCAAGCGACCGTGCCGCGAGGGCGTAGAAAGGCCACTCGCGGTAGTACAGGACTCTGTGATCGAAGATCACGTCTGCGCCCGACTCGCGGCAGATCTCTGCCCATGAACTCACCCGCTGTGCGCGGGTGCTGCCCTTGACTCGGAACACGCGAACTTCCTCAGGAAGTTCGTAGACGGATTCCGCTAGCCCAAAGATCACGATGGAGACGTCGAACCCCACTTGACGCAAATATCGCGCCTGGGATACGACCACTCCCTGAACTCCGCCGGTGGTGAGCTGCCACGTGCAGATCAGCACGTGGCGCCGTGGCGATCTCGCCTCTGGCGTAGTTGCGCTGATGCGCGAGATCGTGCCCAGCGCCTCGGGCACAAAACCCGCGGCTGCGCCAATGACATCGATCCGTCCCACACGGTTCTCGAGCGCGACCAGGCACTCCTGCAGCAGGTCGTCGTCGACGGCTCCCATGCCGTAGCGGAGTACACCCGCGATGACCGACAACCTTGCGGACTCGTAGCAAGCGACGACCTTGTCGGGGTCCGACCACTCAGTCGCCGGCTCGAGCACGGCATCCCTGATAACCTCGATTGACCGCACGGCTTCGAGGTAGAACTCGAACTCGTCCATGCTGCGTACGCGATGGCCGCTTCTCCCACGAAGGAAGAAGTAGCGGTACAGGTGCTCGGGGGTCGAGACGTAAGAGGAAGCGCGCGCGAGCGCGAGGAACGTCACGGGAAGGTCGTTGGCTCGCTTGAGGTGAATGTCTTGCGGGAGGTCGGCGTAGACGCCTCGGAGGAGCTCAGTCTTGAACAGGTAGCCCCAGATGTGACCATGCGCGGTCTTGCCTGGCGCGAAGAGTTTCGCGAGAATCGCCGTTCCTGTGAGACTTTTATGCTTTGGCTGCAGTTCGCCCTCAAACACCCGATTGCGCTTGCCGTCGGCCTTCGTGAGATCGACGCCGAAGCCCACCACATCGGCGTCCCCCCGCCGCGCCAGAGCGAGCGACTTCTCGGCCGCCGTGGGCGCTAGTTCGTCGTCACCGTCCAGGAACAGCACGTATTGCGCGGCTGCTGCCTCGACACCTGTGCGTCGCGACGTGAAGGCCGAGCTGTTGACCTCGTGAGGTATCAGCCGAATGCGCGGGTCGCGGGCGCAATACTGCTCGATGATTTCTCGAGTGGAGTCGGTGGATGCGTCGTCTACGCACAAGATCTCAATGGATTTGTGTGATTGTGCGAGGCAGCTATCGAGTGCTGCCGCAACCCACGCCTCGTCGTTGTGTGTAGGAATGACGATCGAAACAGAAGGCTTTACGGCCACTAAGTACCCCGGAGATTGGACTGCTCCCGGCGAATGCGTAGGAGCATGGCTGCGCGGGACTGATTGCACCATCGTATCCCGACGCTCAGTAGCCGTCGGTCCCGTGGCCCCTAGACCGGGGCTTCGCGCGAGGCCGCGTTGATCGCGAATCCCATGTCGACCAGCGCCGACCGCACGTCCTCATCGCCAACTTCGCCCGCGTGAGCGGCCACGATCAAGTCGCGGATCTCCTCAACCGGCACGGTCATCTCATCGTCTTCAACGGTCAGGATGAACACTTTGCTGTTGCTCGTCGCGGCCGCGAGCGCAGGGTTGTACGTCAGTTCTTCGTAGAGTTTCTCGCCGGCACGCAGCTTCGTCACTTTGATGGCGACATCGGGCGCCGTGGCTCGGACGAGGCTGCGCGCCAGATCGAGGATGCGAACGGGTTCGCCCATGTCGAGCACGCAGATGCCGCCGTTGACCCCTAGCAGGGCCGACTGAATGATCAGCTGCGCCGCCTCGTCGATGGTCATGAAGTAGCGCGTCACGTCCTTGTGAGTGACCGTGAGGGGTCCGCCCGACTCGATCTGGCGTCGGAACGTCTCCATGACCGAACCGTTGCTCTGCAGAACGTTTCCAAACCGCACGGCCGTGAGCTTTGTTGACCCCGAGCCGTTCGCCAGGTCTCGCAGTAGCAGCTCGCCAAGTCGCTTCGTCGCGCCCATGACATTGGCGGGCCGCACGGCCTTGTCTGTCGACACGTACACGGCGTGACTGGCGCCAACGGAAATGGCGCTTGCGAGGACTATCTCGGCACCCAGGGCATTGTTTGCGAGCGTCTCCGCGGGATTGTCCTCGGCCATTGGGACGTGCTTGTAGGCGGCCGCGTGGAACACAAGTTCGGGGCGATAGCCGTCGAATACGCGTTCGACCCGCTTCCGATTCTTCACGTCGCCGACCACGGTGCGCAGGCGCGAACTGTCAAGACTGTTCGCAAGATTGAAGAGGCCGTTTTCCCACCAGTCGAACGCCAATACTGACTCCGCGCCCAGATGAAGAAGATGTTCGGCGAGCCGAGAGCCGATGGATCCCGCTGCCCCCGTGACCAGTGCGCGGCGGCCCGCCACGAGGCTTCGTGCCTCCATCAGGTCGTGCTTGACGGGCTCGCGCCCCACTAGTTGCAAGACGTCAACATCGGTCAGGTCGGCAACGCTCACAATCTCGGAGCTGATGGTCTTGTAGGTGCGGGGGAGGATGGAAACGGTGAGCCCGGCTTCCAGTCCCGCGACGAATTCGCGCAGCCTGCCAGCGTCGATCGTGGGGATTGCGAAGTACACGGAGTCAACCTGATGTTCGTGAACCACGCGGTTGACGTCAGCGAGGGTTCCGAGCACCTCTGGCGAAGTTGCACGGTCATCGAGATATCCGACAACTACATGACCGGTTGCCCTAGCGTCTTCGGCGATGCCGTGCCCGGCAACGCCATAGCCCACGATCAGGATGCGACGTTCGGCGCCCCCGTCTGTCGATTGCTCGATCACAACGCGATTCTACCGAGGCCGCGAGCGGCCCGGTTGCCCGGGGTCGTTCCGCGACTGGTAGCGCCCGCCGCAGTGGTCAGTTGTGCTCGTCGGCCGCCGCCGGGTGATTGCGCAGGTACCGACGGTCGTCGTTGGCGTACGCGTAGTACCAGCCGATCAGCAGCCCGCCGCCCACAAAATTGCCTGCGAGCACGATGCCGATGTTCGCTATCGCCGCGCCCACGTCGAGCCCGCCCTCGAGTCCGACGATGAGGAACAGAACAGTGTTCGCGACTGAGTGTTCGAAGCCGGCGAACGCGAACACAAACACCGCTACCACCATCGCGACGCACTTGGCCACATCGCTCTTGATGATGCCGTTGTAGACCAGCAACATCGCAATGTTGATCATGAAGTTGCACAGGATCGCGCGAACGAACAGGTCACCCCAACCGGAAAGCCCTTGGGAGATGTAGCCGAGCTTGTGCTCGACTGCGTGGTTCATCTGTTCGCCGACACCGCCTTCGGCAATCGTGGAGAACCTCAGGAGCACCGCTAGGAAGAGGCCGCCGATCGCGTTTCCAAGAAAGCACAGCCCCAGAATGCGCGCGGAGCGGAAGCAGGTGATGCGGCGGTAGTAGCCGCCGATCGCCACAAACATCATGTTCGAAGTGAGCAGCTCGGACTTCGAGAAGTAGATGAACACGAGTGCGAAGCCGAAGACGAAGGCGCCCACGATTCGGCCGACCCCCACAAGACCGGGGCTCGCCGTAGCGAACGCCGCGACGATCGAGAAGTAGGCGAGGTACATCACCCCGATGATCAGGCCCGCCATTGCCGAACGCATGATGTAGACGCGAGCGAGCCCGCCGCTCATTGCCGTCTTGGTGTCGAGCGCATCGAGCACCGTTGAGATGAAGTGCTTACCAGGGAACAGCTTTGCGGGGTCGGCCACGGGTCAAGCCTGGCACGGCATAGAGCCGCGCGGGGGTGCTGGAGGTCCTGGGCGTCGGCTCAAGATGCCGCGAGCGTCGCGGCGAAGCCGACCACGGCCCAGATCCCGGCGAGCAGTCGCCCGTTCTTGTAGGCAAACGGGATCATGGAGGTCGTCAGCATCGCGATGAGCCCGCCAGTGGTGAATGCGGCGATGCGCGCACCACCTACGTCTCCCAGCGCATGCGCACACGCGAAGCCCACCGCGGCAAAGATGCCCGACGCGATGACGATTGATCCCCACAGGATTGCCTGCTTCCGGGCGGGCCAACCGTCCTTGCGCAACTGCTCTGCCGGAGCGAAGACCTGAGGGATGTTGGAGATCCACACCGACGCAGCCAAAGTGGGACTGAAGGCCATCCCGGTTCCCAATTGGATGCCGAAGATCAGCGATTCCGGGAGCGCGTCGTTGATGTTGCCCACGACGATTCCCATTGCGCCGTCGTCGCCGAATCGCTTCTCAATGATCTTGTCCGCGACCACGTACACGGCCGCGCCAACGAGCAACCAGATGCTGATCTCGAGGCTACCAAGCGCGTCCTTGGCCTCAGGGACCAACTGGAAGGCCGCCGCACCGAGAAGTGCGCCGGCGCCGAGGCCCGCCATCTGGCCCACGACACTCTCTGAGACGTTCTTCAGCCGATACGCCAGGAGCGCCACGATGAGTAGCGACGACTGCGCGAACGCGCCTAAGAGAAATGCCTGCAGCACGACTCACACACTATCGATCCGCCCTGCTCGCTGTCGGTACAACTTGGTCGATTCCCGGTGGGAATCGACCCGTGTGTACCGAAAGGAGGCTGAGGGGAGAGGGAAGCGGGGCGTCGGGCATGCGAAAGGGCCGCCCCCAGTAGGGGACGGCCCTCGCGCGATCAGCTAGACGCTCCTAGCAGTCGTAGTACAGCTCGAACTACCTCCGCACAACTGACTATTACCGGTTGCTTGCGAGTATTGCCAAATACCAGGCGTGACGCCCTTCGCATCTACCGGTCATTGCTGACTGTGTGCGGACATCTTGCGGACTATCTGCGGACTGGCGACCCTGAAACACGAGGCTTCGGGGGTATGTCAGCCCTCGTCGGTGAGATGGAGAGACCATCTCAACTATGGCAAGGAGGAGAGCCATGAGCGCAATCACCGACACGCTCGCCATCAAGATCCGCGATCTCGCAGAGACCCAGGGGGTATCTGAGGTTCGCTTGCGGAAGGCCGCGGGACTGTCGAAGCGTCAGTTTGGCGCACGTATGGAGGATCCCGGGACTTTCTATCTCGAGGAGTTGCGCGCGATTGGCGAGCTCCTGGGGCGAGGCATTGTTGACCTCGTGACGCCGCCGAGCCTGCTCGAGGGCAAGATTGGTGCGCGCCGTGGATAACTACAGCCAAGGCACCGTTGGCGGCTGGGAGCCGATCTCGCTAACTTCCGATCAGGCCTGTGCAGCGACTGGAATTGGGAAGACCACCCTGTACGCCGCGGCGAAGAGCGGCGATCTCGAAGTACGGTGGCTCGGCACTCAGAAGTTCGTCGTCGAACCAAGTGCGTTGCGCGACTGGGTGCGGACGCTGCCCACCCTCAAACCAGGTAGTTAAGAGCTTCTCGCCGGGAGGCGACACAAAACTGAATAGCGGTTCCTGAGCTGCAGGTTGGCACAGGGGACACATTGGAGAGGCATTGCCCCGACCGCGCAGGTGGTCGGGGCTTTGTCTTCACCGCGCGCTCGAGCGTCGCCAGGTCTAGCGTGAATCTCGCGCGCAATGGGGCGCGCCCGGATGAAGGGGGGCGACGTGGTTCGCCAGATCACTCACGTTCACAAGGACAACAATGACGTCATCACACAGTGCTACAGCAGCGGCGCGTGGCAAGCCGTGTCAACGATCGTCACGGCGATCGACCGCGGGTTCGACAGTTACTTCACCGAGGTAAACGGTCGGCGCGCTGACGTGATTACCGTTCCTGGCGTCAATGGGAAGTACTTACGCAGCACGCCTGACGGCACGAACATCAACAACCTCGACTACTTGCCGACGGCGTAACGCGACGTCGCACACACGAAAGCCGCCCCTGCCTGAGAAGGTGGGGGCGGCTGCGCGCGGCTAGATCAACGGAGCCGACGCGGAGTCGAAGAATTTGGCACGATTCTTCGTGATCATTTCGACGCGCTGGCCGTCGCGAACAAAGTCGGCCGCATCCGAATCGATGGCCAACAGCACGTCGTCAATCTTGGTCATGATGTTGGAATGGCTTAAGGCCCAAATCGGTTCGTGGTGCGCGATACGATTCCGCACTTTGCGCAAGTCATTGAACCAGCCCCACAGTTCCCGGCGCCCCGTTTGCCCCCGGTGCGGGAACGCTCCGGCGACGTGCGGCAGCCACAGCTTGTAGTGATAGTCGTATTGAGGGTCCCGCGCCCAACCCGCAGTCAAGAGTCCCGCCCAAAGTCCCATCGACGTCGCTGCGACCACATCGTCTGCGGTTGGCTGGGCCTTACCTTCATCGGCCAGTTTCTTATGGGCCTCGGTGATCTTGTCTCTCTCTCCTGGAAGGAGGTGGATGTCAGGACTCGCCCACCAATTAGCCTGGCCGGCGCCAGCAGCGAGCGCACTGTGGATCGCGTTGCGCGTGACTACTTCGAGGATCGCGAGGGGGCCCCACAAGGCCGAGCACATTGCGGAATTCCACGTGTAGAGCTGTACCGACTCGAGCGGATCACCAGAGCACTCCGCCATATAGCTGCCGAGTCGCGGCGCTCCAAGTCGCCCCGCTAAGCCTGGGTACTTAGAGGCGTCCATGCCCCCCTCGCTGGGTACGAATAAGCCCCGCGGGTCCAAGTTTCCTCGGTAGGCCACGGGGCGTTACGGCATCAATACTATGTCAACTCGATGTCAACCCGACGAAACCGTTACCGTTCTGTGACCAACGCCACATCGCGACCAACCGGGTCCCGCCCGGCCCTCGGGGGGTGACGACCGGGCGGGACAGGCTAAGTGTGTCATGCCGGCCGAGTGGCGACCTGTTGTCCGTATCCGTCGCAAGCACGGTTGTCGCAGAAATCTGCCAGTTGTCCGTCCTTGCGAATGCTTGCGCCCCACGCCTGGAATTCCCTACTAGGGGTCCGGCGCTCAACAGTCGGCTCCCCGCAGAAGACGCAGCGGGGTCTTTGGGTGGCGCTCTCAGTCATTCGACAACTCATCGGGTGCGTTCTCTTCGAACCAGCGATGCGTGACGTACTGACGGAATCCCGGCTCGAGCACCCACTCGACACTATTGGAGTTGGCGCCGTCATGCTTCACGACTTCAAACTCTCGGAGTCGCTGCACACCAAAACCGTCGACGAACATCCAGCCACCGGCAGCGATGTCGCTGAGCTCATGCGACTGAAGTGCATCCCAGCCCGCCTTGTAGCGGTCAACATGAAAGTCGTCCATGCGAACAGTGTGGCAGTCACGCAGCGGGTGCGCCCGGCAAGGCCCGACTAGCTGGGGGTCGTGGTATGCCTCTTGGGGCGTCGGCTACCTCACGCGTTGCTCGAGGCGTTGTATCCGCGTCTCGGCGGCCACATTGTCCTTGATGAGGTCGTTGAGCACGCGTTCCACTTCCTTCTTCCACTTCTGGTCGTCACCCTGGGGGCGCACACCAACGGGGCGGATTGGTTGACCAAGAACCATGACTGTGTCTCCTGTGTAAGTGATCTGTGACCGGCCCTGCCTCCACCACAACAGTGAAGGCAGGGCCGGTCGTGGTTCGTGCAGCCAAGAGACACACGGACCATGGGAATCGACGCTGGACGGGTCATAGGGCCGCTAGAAAGGGGTGGCGACCCTCGCCAACCATCGCTCGCCGTGGTGGAGAGATTCACGATCCACCGAGGCGTGACGTTGACGCCGTGCTAGACGGTTTAGCCTAGGCCGGGGTCCACAAGGCCGGTGCCGGAGATCGTGGCGATGGCCTCGGGGTAGCGGTGAGGGATGAACGCAGCGAACCCGAGCGCACGGACGAACAGCGAGTTCTGTGCCGCGAGGGTCGCATCGAAGGTCTGCAACTGCAGCGGCGACTCCCACAAGTGCAGGTCACTCGCCCGAAGCACGTACACAACGTCCTGGTTCGTAGACGCACCGATGTTCGTCGCGATCGACGCGGACGTGTACACGGGGATGCCGGCGAGGGTGCCGACGCGACCGGAACCTGCCACCGTATCGAGGACTCCTGCGGAGTTCTCGGACAGCCCGCCCGCAGGCAGGATTGGTCGGTTCGTGGTGTCGAGTCCCGTGGCGACCCAAGCCCAGCGACGGGGGTGCATCACGATGGCAGTCGGGGGCAACTTGCGGCCACCCGAAACAGTGTTGATCGCCTTCACGACCTGCAGATAGAACGATGCCGCCGCTGTAGACGACACGACAGCGGGTGCCGACGTCGTATACGTGACGGTCGTGCCGCCTGCCTGGTCGATGCCCCTGAGCTGGCCGTTCGCGTTGGAACCCGACAGGACCTGCAGTTCGAGTTGCTGTGCATAGGCGAGCGCGAGATCCTCGAGCACGACGTGGTCCATCGCGGGGCCGGCGCTGTGCAGGAGTTCGAGGCTCAGAGTCTGACCACCAGTGATCGTCGTGATGTTGGACGACACCGACGTGGTAGCCATGTCCGTCTGTGTGATCGCGGTGTTCTGCGTCTGGGTGATACCGACCGCGGTGCCGGTCGCAACCTTGGGCAGATTGATCGACGCAACGCCGGCGGGAAGTTCGTACTTGGACACCAGGTCCGCAGTCACACGGCCTGGTCGGGCGAGCGCCACGAAGTCATCGACGAGCCACAGCGGGGGCGCGAACGTGCCCCCAGCGGCGGCCGTCGTGGACAGTGCTCGGGACTGGACGTGTTGGTTCCGCTCGAGGCGGTCCCATGCGTCACGGTCCTGACGGTTGTGCGCGTTGAACAGGTCGCCGAAGTACGAGTGCTCGCCGTCGCGGGTGTAGACCTCGGGTTGCTGGCGATCCTGCACCTTGAGTGCGACACCGCCAGTGGTCTGGCGAACGTTGAAACCGGTTCCGAATTCACCACCAACGATCTGAAGAGTGCTAGCTTGCAGCTTTAGCGCGGCCGTGTGCCGCTGCTCAGCGGTGACTTTCGTCCGGTCTTCTGCATCGAGTTCACTGATTTGCTTGTCGATGACACGAACCTCGGCGTCGAGGCCATCGCGCATCGCTTCGATGCGGGGCGAATACTGGTCGCCCTCGTGAGGGTTCAGTGCAGCGCGCTGTGCGACCTTAGCGGCGCGCTGCTCCTGCAGAATGTTGGCCAATTTGGACATGCGGGGGTGCTCCTTCGGAATCGAGATGAGTGATTCCGATAGGTGGTGGCCCTTTGACGCATTGGCTCCGGCGTATCGGTCGCGCGTGCGGCAGGTGGTGGCAGTAACCCGAATGGGTCCGCTCCGGCGTACCGCACGCGCGATCAAGCAGAAAAGCCGCCCTGGGAGCTACCCAAAGCGGCCTTCATGACTTGCTACGTACAAGCCTAGGAGCGTTGTCAAACACCGCGCCGAATCACTCGCGCAGTCGGAAAGCGATCAGGCGCCTGCGGCCCAGATCCAACTGCACGACCAGCCGGACCAACCCCCGCCGCTCGAGCGTGTGAGCCGCTCGCCGGTAGGACCAGCCCCCATCGCCTACAGCGACCCCACAATCGACGGGTGCCGCGGCCAACTCATCCAGAATGTCGCGTTGAACACGACCCAAACCTCGAGACATGAGACTCCTAAGTGGTGCAGGTGGGGGTTTTCGGAAAACGCGGAGAGAGAGAAAACGACAAGGGCGCTGGGTGATGCGCTGAGCGTGTTAAAAACCGATATGTACCAGGGGTGTTACCAGTCGGCTTCGTTGCCGAACTGTGTTTGGCGGCGTCTCTTGTTGCCAAGTCGTGCTAGTCATCAGTCAGGCAGCGCTCTCGGTACTTCTCGAGCTTGCTCCAGTCACAATGCCCGTCGTGGCAAGCGATGTTGACGAGCACAGCGAGTCGGCTGGCGACTGCTACCAAGTCCCACTTGTCCATGGCGATCAGCACATCTCCGACCGTGTCGAGCGAGCCCGTCTCGTTGGCACTCTTGGCTATGGCTATGGCTTCGGCCCAGGTGGGTTTGGTGGGCCAGGTGGTGTCGGTCATGGTGTCTCCTGTGGGGTGCCGGCGGCGGTGCGGCCGCTGAGTGTTGGGCAGGTTGGGTTATGGATGGTGGTGGCGTGGAATACGCCTGGGGTGATCTCGTCCAGCTCTCGGTATGAGTCGCAGTCTTCGCAGCCCCCGAGTGTCACCATCGTGGTGAGTCGTCTCGTCATGGGTTGACCTCCTTGAATCCTCGGGTTGCGCGTCGTCTCGCGTGCGTAGGTGAGGGTTGGGTCTGAGGCGATGTTCTCCTCGTAGTGATTCATGAGTGTTAAGTCAGTTCTCCTAGGGGTGACCGCTGAGGACACCCTGAGGGTGACCGTTTTGGTCATGCTTAGGGTGACCGTTTTGGACACCCTGCAGGGTGACCGTTTTGGTCACCCTGACTCGAGCGGATCGAGCTTGAGGTGATAGACCGCGCGGTTGCCATTGCCGCCCTTCACCTTGCTCTCGATCGCGCCCCTGGCTCTTAACTCGGCGAGCACCTTGAGAACCTGCCGAGTCGCCGATCCGGTGACCTCGCCATCTGCGTTGCGCGTGTAACCGAGACCGTCTGCGATTGGCTCGATCCCGCCGAAGTACGTCCGTGCCGGCCGCGTGTCAGTGGGCTGGTCTAGAGCCGTGAGGCCCATCACAATGAGGGCGAGCCGCGCTCGGTGAGTCAGGTCCGGATACAGCACGAGGGCTGCAGATACATTCCGGGCGCCCATCACGGCCTCCTGCGCGCTGGGCTCGTGACGAGCACGTTGAACGTTGCAATCTCGCCTGTGGGATCTCGGTAGTCCAGGGGCCGGCCGTACTCGAAGTCTGCTGCGGCGTCGGCCATGATCGCGGGGATGAGTCGCCGGATGTCCTGGGCGACGAGCCATCCCTTGCTGTCTCGATAGAGGCGTACACGCCGCCGCGAGGCACTTGCGCTGCTTCGTAGACTGGTATCAACCTCTGGGTTGGGGTTTGTGTGCTCATCGCTTGCGTGCGTGCCCTGGGTTTCCTCCAAGACATCCGGGGCCGCACGTTGGCTAAGCGGCACCGCCGACTGACGCGGTTTCGCGCGCCTGCTCGATCCACGCCTCGACATCCTCGACTGCGTACATGACGCGTCGGCCGAGTTTGAATGACCGCGGGCCCTTGGACTTCAGCCGGTAGTCGTAGAGCGTGCGCACGGGGATGCCCGTCCACGCCGATACCTGCTCGATGGTCTTGAGTTCCGACATCTCGCACTCCCTTGAACTGAGCCGCCCATGCGCGGCTAGTTCCAGGTTGCCTTTCGGAAGTGACCGTAAGTCATTGCAACTTACTGTCTGCGGGTGCATACTTGCGATATGGGTGACGAGAGCCGAGTGTTCGGGCAAGTTGCATACGGGCACGCCGGATGGGTGCGGTTGACGTGGGCCAATTCCGAGACGGTGGTGTACGCGCGCCTGGACATGGTCGGGGGCGCTCCGCGGGTCCTCGAGCTGTATTTCGACGGGGGCGGGCAGCCGATTAGTTCTGGGCTCGTTGACGGTCGGGAGTTGGCTCCCCTGGCTCGGATGGTGATTCAAGGTGAGCAGGAGTGGCTCGAGGGATCCAAACACGTTCCAGGTCCAGACTTGACGCTACTGGCACGTACCTTTGCAACGTCGTATGGCAGCGGTGCCTACGGTGGTCGCGCATGCAACGCATGTGGTGGCCCACTCAAGTACCCCACGCCGATGGAACCGGATCGCGCGAGCGACGATTGGACGGCCCTAAGTTGGTTCGCGCAGTACCCGGACTCTGGCGTGAAGCGTCCGCGCGTGTCACTTCGAGGAGGGCACCGATCGCCCGAACGTCCCACGCCCTTACGGGCTCCAGAACGTCTTGACGACGCCTTCCTGCGGCTGGTGGGCGAACACTACGTCTGGGCGGGACTCACCAAACAGCGCCCTGCCCCAATGATGGCTGCCGAGGCGCAGGTTTCGCCCAGGACGGTCCACTCGTGGATCGCCAAGGCGCGCGGGGCCGGACATATCCCGCCAGCCCAGAGGAAGGCCAAGACCAATGGCTAGCATTCAGAAGCGCGACAACGGCCAGTTCCGAGCTCGCTACAGGGACGCGGCCGGCAAGGAGCATGCGCGCCACTTCCGCCGCAAGGCGGACGCACAGCGGTGGCTCGACGACGTGACAAGCGCCGTCGTGACAGGCACCTACGTGGACCCCAAGACCGCGCGCCTGACTGTAAATCAGTGGTGCGCGACCTGGCTTGAGGGCTACCGCGCGCACCGACCCTCGACAGTGCGCCAGGCCGAGGTTCACATCGCGCGGATCAACGAGGCGTTCGGCGCTACGCGGGTTGGTGACATCAAGCCGTCCCAGGTCCGCGCGTGGTGCTCACGGCTGAAAGCCGAAGGTTATGCCGACTCGACCGTGTACGCGCTACACGCCCGGCTTTCGCAGATCATGTCGGACGCGGTCCACGATGGCATCATCGCCCGCAACCCCTGCTCGAGGCGTACCTCCCCGCCGATGGGCAAGCAGCGGCCCTACGTCGCGACCACGGAGCAGATCTGGGCGCTCCACGACGCGATGCCCGATCACCTGCGGAACGCCGTCCTGTTGGGCGCCTTCGCGGGCCTGAGAATCGCCGAAGCCTGTGGTTTGCGAACGCGCGACGTGGACTTCATGCGCGGCGTCATTCACCCTGCGTTGCAGTACCCGGCCGAGCCCCTGAAGTCTGATGCCTCGCGCACGCCCATCCCGATCCCGGCCGAGCTTGCACTCCAACTGGCGAAAGCACCGGGGGAGAAGTGGCTGCTCGAGGATGCGCTGGGCACCCAAGTCGGCCCCTGGCAGATCGAACGCGCGGTACGCGAAGTCCGCGGCGGCGTCGGTCTCCCAGAGGGCTTTCGATTCCACGACTTGCGGCACTACTTCGCGAGCCTGCTCATAGCGTCGGGCTGCGACGTGAAAGTTGTGCAGGCTCGACTAAGGCACGCGAGCGCCACGACGACGCTCAACACCTACGGGCATCTGTGGCCAGACACAGAAGAGTCCACACGAGCCGCTGTTGCCAGCGTTTTTGTTGCTCGTGCGGACTCTCTGCGGACTGAGGCGGTGTCAAAATGACATCACCCCAGGTAAAGCGCTATGTGACTTCTAGCAGTCGTAGTACAGCTCGAACTCGTGGGGGTGCGGACGGAAGCGCAGCGGGTCGATCTCCTGCGTGCGCTTGAGGTCGATCCACATCTCGATGAGGTCCTCGGTGAACACGCCGCCCTCAACGAGGAACGCGTGGTCGGCCTCGAGGGCGTCGAGCACCTCGGGGAGCGAGGCAGGCACCTGGGGGATCTGTGCGTGCTCCTCGGGAGGCAGCTCGTAGAGGTCCTTGTCCACGGGAGCCGGCGGCTCGATGCGGTTCTTGATGCCGTCGATGCCCGCCATGAGCAGGGCGGCGAATGCGAGGTAAGGGTTCGAGGAGGGGTCGGGAGCGCGGAACTCGATGCGCTTCGCCTTGGGGTTCGAGCCCGTGATTGGCACGCGAATGGCCGCGGAGCGGTTGCGCGCCGAATACACGAGGTTCACCGGAGCCTCGTAGCCGGGCACCAGGCGGTGGTACGAGTTCACCGTGGGGTTCGTGAACGCGAGCAGCGACGGCGCGTGCTTGAGGATGCCGCCGATGTACCAGCGCGCGATGTCGGACAGGCCGCCGTAACCCTTCTCGTCGTAGAACAGCGGCTCGCCGCCTTTCCAGATCGACTGGTGCACGTGCATGCCAGAACCGTTGTCGCCGAAGAGCGGCTTGGGCATGAAGGTCACGGTCTTGCCGTGCTTCCAGGCCACGTTCTTGATGACGTACTTGAACTTCTGGATGTCATCACCGGCGTGCAGCAGGGTGTTGAAGCGGTAGTTGATCTCCTGCTGGCCGGCGGTGCCTACCTCGTGGTGCGCGCGCTCAACGGAGAGGCCGACCTCTTCGAGGGTCTTGACCATCTCGTCGCGGAGATCGGCGAACTGGTCGCCGGGGCTCACGGGGAAGTAGCCGCCCTTGTAGCGCGTCTTGTAGCCGCGGTTGGGGGTGCCGTCCTCCTCGTACTCGACGCCGGTGTTCCACCAGGCCTCGGAAGAGTCGATGTGGTAGTAACCCTCGTGCTGGTTGGTGTCGAAGCGCACCGAGTCGAAGATGAAGAACTCGGCCTCGGGGGCGAAGAACGCGGTGTCGCCGATTCCCGTGGAGGCGAGGTACTCGACGGCCTTAGACGCGATGTTGCGAGGATCGCGCGAGTAGGGCTCATTCGTGAATGGGTCCACGATCGAGAAGTTGATGACGAGAGTCTTGTGCTCGCGGAACGGGTCGATGAACGCCGTGGCGACGTCGGGGAGCAGCTTCATGTCGGACTCGTTGATCGCCTGGAAGCCGCGGATCGACGAACCGTCGAACATCGCGCCCTCGTCGAAGACGTCCTTCGTGAACTGCGAGGCGGGAATGTTGAAGTGCTGCATCTGACCAGGGAGGTCGCAGAAGCGGATGTCGACGAACTCGACACCTTCCTTCTTGACGTAGGCGATCGCCTCGTCGGCGTCTTTGAACATCCGTGTACTCCTCAAAAGTTTGGGCTTGCCGTCACTGGCGGGTTCAGCCTAGGGGCAGACCGTTTCGCGCGCATTCATGACAGGTTACGGCGGCGTTAACTGGCGCGCCTTTTTTGGCCCGACGCTGTGGCTGGCTTGGCTACGATGGCTCGGTGACGCCGGAAGAGCCCATTGAATCCACCGAACCTCGCCGAGCCAGCCCTGGCGCCCGTATCGGCGGCATCGCGATCGACTGGGTGCTGTGCCTGCTGATCTCGAGCTACTTCTTCCGCGCCCCTGACTACGTAGACGCGACAGGCATCCAGCGAGTGCTGCTCGCGGGCCAACCGCTCGCAACCCTCGCGATCTGGGCAGTGCAGCATTTGGTACTCGTTGCGCTGCTGGGCATGACCTATGGCCACCGCATTTTCGGCTTGCGTGTGGTGCGCGAAGACGGCGGCCAGTTCCCTGGTTTCAAGGCCGCGGCCATTCGCACCGTGCTGCTCGCTTTGGTCATTCCCGCGGTGGTGTGGGACTCGGAAGGGCGCGGCCTGCATGATCGCGCAGCAGGAACGCGCCTGGTAAAGGTGCGATGACGCGACTCCTGGCGAGTGCCGTCCTGTTCGACATGGATGGCACACTCGTCGACTCCACCGCGATGGTGGAGGCGATCTGGGCGGAGTTCGCCGCGGCCAACAAGGTAGACGCCGGTCGCGTGATCAACTTTGCGCACGGCAGGCCGTCTCGCGACACCGTGGCCAAGTTCGCACGGGATCCGCGCCGCAGCGACGAGTGGAACGCGTGGATTCACAAGGCGGAAGGCGAGCGATTCACCGAGGTCACTACGCTCCCTGGAGCGCTCGACTTTGTGAAGGCTCTGCCGGCCGAACGCTGGGCCGTCGTCACGTCCGCGATTCACGGTCCTGCGCTCGAGAGGCTGGCGCAGAACGGCTTCCCGGCGCCGCACGTGCTGATCGGTGCTGATGACGTTCGGCGCGGCAAGCCGCATCCGGAAGGCTACGCGCGCGCGGCACACGAGTTGGGCTTCGAACCGGCGGACTGCGTCGTCTTCGAGGACACGTCCGCGGGAGTTCAGGCGGGTCGTCGTGCGGGCGCAAAGGTGGTGGCCGTCGGCCACGCGAAGGTGGGCCGGGTCGCAGCGCGCAACGCCGACTTCACGCAGGCTCGAGTCGAGGCTACGGGCGAAGAACTCGCGCTTATCGTCCCCTGAGCGCCTTGCGGTCCGGACGGGCGCGCATTGGATCAACACCCTTGGGCATGGGAAGCTTGGCGCCGCCAATTGCGCGCAAGCGAGCCGCAACCGCCGAGCGCTCGCCACGGGACAGCACGGTCTTCCCCTTCTTGATCTCCTTGACCACCTTCGAGATCGGCACCTCGTTGGGGCCCTTGCCCACGTAAATCGCGCGAACGGGGACACCTGGCACGAGCTTATTGAGGCGCTTGGTCGTGTCGTCGACGAGGCGATGCGCGGGGCCGCCGCCCTCCGCCAGCAGCACGATGCCCGTCTTGCCTACGCCGCGAAATACGACTCCGCGTCCCTTGGTGTCTACTGCCTGCGGGTTCTCGTCGAACTCCCATCCGTTGCGAATCGACTGCGCCACGGCGAGCGAGCCACCGACGACACCCTCCATCTGCCGGAACGCCGTCTTCTCGAAGCGGCGAGTGAGCATGAACAGGCCGAGCAGGATGCCCGCGAAGAGCCCAAAGATGATGCAGTAGATGAGGGCAACGGTGCTGCCGAACGCGAGCCCGGCCGCCACGCCAATCGCGATGGGGCCTAGCACGCTAACGAGGATGATCGGCAGGAGCAGTCGGTCGTGGGGTGCCGTCTGCGTGTACGCCTGCGCGATCAGCTTGTACCAGCGCGTCTTCTTGGGTGCGGGATCGTTCTTCGCCATGATGGCGCCTATTCTACGGGCGCGCGGCGAGCAGGGCCGACGCTTCCTGGCGTGCCGTAGTCGGCTCGCCGAGGTGCGCCAAGGCCGGGGGAATGGGCCGGCCCTTGCTCGTCATGGCCTGGCCCCATAGGCGGCCAGCGCGGTATGAGGAACGGACGAGCGGTCCGGACATCACACCGAGGAAGCCGATTTCCTCCGCGGCCTCCGACAACTCGACGAACTCCTCTGGCTTGACCCAGCGGTCGACGGGGTGGTGGCGGGGGCTGGGGCGCAGGTACTGAGTGATGGTGATGAGGTCGCAACCGGCGTCGTGCAGGTCTTGGAGCGCCTGGACGGCCTCCTCAAAAGTCTCACCCATGCCAAGGATGATGTTGGACTTGGTGACCAGCCCGTCGGCCTGTGCCGAGGTGAGCACGGACAGCGAGCGGTCGTAGCGGAAGGCGGGCCGGATCGACTTGAAGATCCTCGGCACGGTCTCGAGGTTGTGCGCGAGCACCTCTGGCCGCGAGGAGAAGACCTCGGCGAGCTGGTTAGGGTTCGCGTTGAAGTCGGGGATCAGCAGCTCAACTCCGGTGCCGGGGGTCATCGTGTGGATCTGGCGAACCGTCTCCGCATACAGCCACGCGCCGCCGTCGGGGAGGTCATCACGTGCGACGCCGGTGATGGTGGAGTACTTGAGGCCCATCTGCAGCACCGACTCCGCTACGCGGCGCGGCTCGTCCGCGTCGAAGGCGGCGGGCTTGCCGGTATCGATCTGGCAGAAGTCGCAGCGCCGCGTGCACTGATCGCCGCCGATGAGGAACGTGGCCTCGCGGTCTTCCCAGCACTCGAAGATGTTGGGGCAGCCCGCCTCTTCGCACACCGTGTGCAGCCCACCGGACTTTACGAGCGACTTGAGGTCGTTGTATTCGGGGCCCATCGTGGCCTTGGTGCGGATCCACTCGGGCTTGCGCTCGATGGGTACTTCGGCGTTGCGGGCCTCTATGCGCAGCATCCTGCGGCCCTCTGGCGCGATGGTCACACGGTCTCCTTGATGCGAGTGATGGGGGCCAGCGCGCGGTTCACGCTGTCCACCACGGCGGGCACGACGTCGGTGATGGTGACGACGCGCCCAAGTTCCATGCTGAGGCTAGTCACGTCCGCATCGGCGATGCCACACGGAACGATGCGGTCGAACGCCGCGAGGTCGGTATTGCAGTTGAGCGCGAAGCCGTGCATCGTGACGCCCTTCGCGACGCGAACGCCGATCGCGCATATCTTGCGCTCGCGCTGGGTGGCCGTGGCGGGCAGCCACACGCCCGAACGGTCCTCCACGCGAATGGTGTCCAGCCCGTAGGCAGCACACACGTCGATGATCGCCTGCTCGAGCTGTCGAACGTACTTGACCACGTCGATCGGCTCATTGAGCCTGACGATGGGATAGCCGACGAGCTGGCCGGGACCGTGCCACGTGATCTTGCCGCCGCGGTCGACGTCAACTACTGCGGTGCCGTCGACGGGGCGGTCCCAACTCGCGGTGCGCTTGCCGGCCGTGTAGACATCCTCGTGCTCCACGAGGAGGAGGAGATCCTCGCCACCCGCCACAACGTCGGCATGCTCGGCGCGCTGACGATCCCAGGCTTCCTGGTACGGCACGAGCCGTTCTCCCAGGTCGTAGGACTCGATGCGCATAGCCTCAAGGCTAACCTGCGTCAGCGTCAGGTCATTCCCTTGCGAGAATGGCTACATGCGCCTGAACCCTCGACTACGACCAGTGCTGCTCGCCATTGTCATCATCGGCTGGCTCGGCATCTCATCTGTTGGCGGCCAAACGTTTGGAAAGCTCTCGTCGGTCCAGGAAAACGACGCCGCCGCATTTCTGCCGGAGAGCGCAGAGTCCACGCAGGCTGCCGAGTGGCACGCACGGTTTGTACCGGTCGAATCGGTGCCGGGTCTGTTTGTCGTTGACGGGGTCTCTGGGGACGAGGATTTGGCCGCGGTCCAAGCCTTCGCTGACGCAGCCGCGGCCGCTCAAATTGAGGGCGATCCGCAGGGCCGCACGGTGGGGGACACGCTGTTGGCGCCGCCCGCCGTAATTCCCTCCGAGGATGGTGCCGCCGCGCTCGTGACATTCGCCGTCGATGCGGACGCGTACAACGAACTCGTTGGGGAAGATCCACTCGGCACCTTTATCGCGTCGACGATCGTCTCGGTCTGGGATCAGCAGGACACAGGGCTCGATGGGTTCTTGACAGGGGCGATGGGGTTCGTCGCCGACTTGCTCGAGGCCTTCGCCGGCATCGACGGGGTGCTCCTGCTTGTAGCCCTCGCGGTGGTGCTGGTCATCCTGCTCATCGTCTATCGAAGCCCCATCCTGCCGTTCCTGGTGCTCGCCACTGCCATGATCGCGCTCACTGCCGCGATCGTGGTGGTCTATCAACTCGCAGTGCACGACGTCATCACACTCAACGGCCAGGCCCAGGGCATCATGTTCATCCTTGTGGTGGGTGCCACCACGGACTACGCGCTCCTGCTGGTGGCGCGTTATCGCGAGGAACTGTTGAGGCACGAGTCGCCGTATGGGGCGATGTGGGTGGCCTGGCGGCGCTCCCTCGAGCCGATCGCTGCATCTGCGGGAACCGTCGCGGCGGGCCTGCTTGTGCTGCTGCTGAGCGACCTCAAGTCGCTTCAGGCGCTCGGCCCTGCCGGAGCGCTCGGCATCGCGTCCGCACTGCTCGCCGCGCTCACCCTGCTTCCCGCGCTGCTTCTCATCGGCGGCAAGCACGCGCGCGGCGTCTTTTGGCCGCGTCGCCCGGCGTACGTTGCCCCCGATGCCGACCACCCAGCTGGCCTCTGGGACCGCATCGCCGCGGGCGTCAGAGCACGGCCTCGTCGCACCTGGCTGATCGCAGCCGGGGTGCTCGTAGTCATGGCCGCCTTCCTGCCGATGCTCAAGGTCGGTGGCATCGGAAATAGGGACTATTTCCTCAACAACCCCGACTCCGTTAAGGGCCTCGCTGTGCTTGAGGAGCACTTCGACGCGGGCTCCACGTCACCCGTGCGCGTTATCGTGCCGGAGGACGACGCCGAAGCGGCGGCCGCGGCCGTCGCAGGGGTCGACGGCATCACCACGGTCTACCCACTCACGGAGTCGACAGCAACCGGTAGGCCACCGGTTGAGGGCGAGCAGCCGATTGTCGTTGACGGGCGCGTCGAGATTGTCGCGGTCACCCAGGTGGCGGCTACGGACGCTGAGGCCGCGGACATCGTCGCGGACGTGCGTTCGGCCGTAGCAACCGTGTCGCCTTCGGCACTTGTGGGCGGCGAGGCGGCGGAGGCGCTCGACACGCGACTCACCACTCAGCGCGACGCTGAGGTGATCATTCCGACGGTCCTGCTCGTGATCTTCGTTGTCCTCATCCTGCTGTTGCGCGCGCTCGTGGCACCCGTCGTAATAGTCGTGGCGAACGTGCTCTCGTTCGCGGCTGCGCTGGGCCTCTCGGCGCTCGTCTTCACGACGATTTTTGACTTCCCCGGCGTCGACCTCGGGACAATCCTGTTGGCGTTCGTCTTCCTCGTGGCGCTCGGCGTTGACTATTCGATCTTCCTGATGTCGCGCGCCCGCGAGGAGTCGCTTTCTCGCGGAACCCGCGCCGGAGTGGAGCGCGCGCTGGCAGTCACGGGTGGCGTCATCACATCGGCGGGCGTAGTGCTCGCGGCGACGTTTGCCGCGCTCGGCGTCATCCCGCTCATCTTCCTTGCGCAGATAGCGTTCATCGTTTCCGCGGGAGTCCTCATCGACACCATCATTGTGCGATCCCTGCTGATACCAGGCGCGACTGTCGACTTGGCGCGGCGTTCGTGGGCGCCTTGGCAGCGCGACATCGCGGACTAGCTGTGGATAACTGACGAGAGCCGTCGAGCTCGGAGCACCCTTGGGGAGTGGCATCTCTACTTGAGCGCGACATCGGTCGCGGCGGTGAGCTCCTTGCGAGCGCACTTGCTCGCGCTGCCGCGCTCGAGCGGGCTCGCGCACGGTGCCACGGCGTGCTCGCGCCGGCAAGGGTGGTGAGGCGGCCCGACGGCGTGGTTGCGGCCTCGTTCACGGCCGCGCCAGGGGCGTCGCTCGCCGAGACAACCGGCGTGCGCCGGCTAGCGGTGGGGGAGTGCGTGACCGTTGGCGTAGGGGTGGCGAACGCGCTCGCGGCAATGCATGCCGAACGCCTCGCCCATGGGGACGTCTCCGCGGCCAACGTGCTCACCGATCGTCGCTCTGTGGTTCTGGTCGACACCATGGGCGCTCTCGCCGACGAGCGCGGGACGCCCAGTTTCGCTGAACCGGAGCGATCAGCCGGCGCGAGCGCCGCGGGCGACATATTCGCGCTGGGCATGTTGCTGCGGAGCTTGGCCGACGCCGAGGCGGAGCCGGTGATAGAGGCATGGACGGCGCCGCTGGTGGCGGACGAGCCGAGCCATCGGCCATCCGCCGCGCACGCGGCGGCCGCGCTCGCTCGGTGCGCACCTGCGAGCTCCGTCGTCGCCCTTGGCGCGCCAGTGGTGGCGGCGATCCGGGCGGGAGGGGCAGAGCGGACCCAGAAGCGCCCAGAGGACCGCTGGTGGCGAGCGGAGCGGGCTGCCGTGCATCTTGCGCCGCTAGCGGGGCTCGCCGTGGTTGCGGCGGTCACCGGCGCCGCGCTGGTGCCATCGGTCGCGTCCGCCCCTGAACGCCTTGTGTCTGCCCCACGGGTCCAGGCGCCAGCCTCTGTGCCGCTGTCGGCGGCCGCTCTCGAGGCACCGGCGGATGCGGCAGCCTCGCTCGCCAAGCGCCGGGTCGACGCCCTATCCAGCGGCGACTCGGCGGCCCTCATGGCACTTTCCATGCCCGGCAGCGGCGCCGCGGCGGCCGACGCCGCCACCGTTGCGGCGCTCGCAGACGGCTCTCTCAAGTTTGACGGTCTCGAGCTCGTGGACGTGCAAGCGCAGATCAGGTCTGCGACGCCCGGGGGAGCAGTCGTCGAGGTGACGTCAACGCTCAGCGGCTACAGCGTCGGGCATGAAGCCCACCCGGCGGGTGAGGCGACCGCCCTGTTGGAGTTGCGCTCTACCCAGCGGGGGTGGCTGGTGGAGCGAATCCTGCCCCCGCCATGACCCACTGGGCCGCCGCGTCAATCGTGGGCTGATTCCACGAGAAACCGAGCCTCGAGAGCACCCCGGCCTCGGCGTTCTGCGAAGTGAGCAGGTCCACTGCCGCGTCGCCAGCGGCAAGCTTCATCGCCCACGAGGGCACCGGGAAGGTTGCCGGTTTGCCCGCCGCGCGTGCGAGAGCCGCTATGAGTTCTTGGTCGCGAGTGGCCGAAGGGGCGACGATGTTCGCTGGTCCCCCGTGGTCAGACGACTCGAGAAGGAACCGGGTGGCGCGCACCTGATCCTCGAGCGTGATCCATGCGTGGAACTCTCGGCCGCTGCCAAACCGCCGCAGCAGCCCGCGCCGCACCAGCGGGAGCAGGCGTTCCGCGAAGCCTCCGTGAGGCGCCAAGACGAGCCCCGTCCGCGTGAAGACCGTCCGGATACCAGCATCGACGGCGGGCTTGGCCGAGGCCTCCCACGCGAGCACAATCTCGCTGAGGAAGGTCGTTCCTGCCTTGGACCGTTCCGTGAGGACTTCGTCGCCACGGTCGCCGTAGAAGCCCATCGCGGAGCCCTGCATCAGGACGCCCTTCCAGCCGCCTTCAGCGAGGGTGGTGGCGATGAGGTTCGTTCCGTCTGTACGTGATTGGCGGACCACCCGCTTGTACGCGGCGGTCAGTCGCTTATCGCCGATCGAAGCGCCGGCGAGGTTGACGACCGCGTCGCAGGCCAAGAGCGCCGCCGCATCGATGATGCCCTTCGCGGGGTCCCAGCGGGATTCGTTGGCCCGTGCCTCGCGCCGGACCAAGGCGAGCACCTCGTGGCCGTCTGCGCGTAGAGACGCCGAGAGCGCCGTGCCGATGAGGCCCGACGCTCCCGTGATGGCGACTCGCATCTAGAGGCCCAGATCCGCCTCGAACGCGCCCTCTTCGATGCGCTTCTTGACGTCCTGCAGGAAGCGAGCGGCGTCGGCGCCGTCGATGAGGCGGTGGTCGTAGCTGAGCGGCAGGAAGCAGACCGGACGAATCGACAGCGTGTCCTCGCCGTTCGGTCCCTTCACCACGACGGCGCGCTTGACGATTGCGCATGTCGCGAGAATCGCCCCCTGCGGTGCGGGCACCACTGGGGTGTCGAATAGGGTGCCGAGCGAGCCGGTGTTCGTGACCGAGAACGTGCCGCCGGAGATCTCGTCAGCCTTGAGGCCACCGCTTCGCGCGCGGGCAGCGAGGTCGGCGATGCCTTGGGCGTGCTCAGGCAGGGACTTCGAGTCCGCATCGCGCAACGTGGGCAGCATGAGGCCCTTCTCTGTGTCCACGGCGAGCGACAGATTGACGCTGGGGTGGTACACGATCGAGTCATCCACGATGGACGCGTTGACGTTGGCGTGCTTCTGGAGCGCCTCCGCGGCAGCGACCGTGAAGAACGGCAGGAACGACAGTCCCACGCCGTACTTCGCCTGGAACGCGTCCTTTGAACTGGCGCGCAGGTCCCAGATCTTGGAGCAATCCACCTCGACCACGGAGGTCAGCTGCGCCATGCCGTGCAGCGACTCCATCATCTTGTCGGCGGTCACCTTTCGGATGCGCGTCATCTTGACGGTCTGTCCGCGCAGCTCGGAAACCTCGCGTTCGTCCTTGGGAGCGCCCGACGCTGCGGCAGCGGCGCCTGCACTCACGGGGGCGACCGGTGCGGGCTGGGCCGCCGCGGGAGCCTCGGCCGCGGCGATCACGTCCTCCTTGCGGATGCGGCCGCCCACGCCGGTTCCTGCAACGGCGCCCAGGTCCACGCCGCGTTCTGAGGCGAGCTTGCGGACGATCGGCGTGACGTAGCCGGAGCCAGCCGAGCCCTGCGCTGCAGGAGCCTGCGGTGCGGGCGCGGCAGCCGGTGTCGGGACGGGAGCGGGCGCCGGGGGCGTGCTCGGAGTCTCGGCCACTGGGGGAACGGGTACCGGGGCTGGCGCGGGAGCCGTCTCGGGTGCCGGCTCGGCCACGGGCGTAGCGGCCTCGGGAGCAGGTGCCGTCTCCGGCTCTGGTGCAGGCGCGGGTGCCGCGGCCCCAGGCGCGGGCGCCTCCGGTGCCTGCGCCGAGCCATCGCCCACGCGCGCCAGAACGGCACCAACGGTTGCCACCTCGTCCTCGGCGACGAGGATCTCGGTAAGGGTGCCTGCGAAAGGCGACGGAATCTCCGTGTCGACCTTGTCGGTCGAAACCTCGACGAGCGGATCGTCCACGGCTACGGTGTCGCCGACATTTTTGAGCCAGCGCGTGACGGTTCCCTCGGTGACGGACTCGCCAAGAGCGGGCAGGGTCACGTCGCGGCCGCCGACAGCGGCCGGTGCGGCCGCGGGCGTTTCGGTGGCCGCTGGGGCAGGTTCTTCGGCGGGAGCAGGTTCCTCGGCAGGAGCAGCGGCCGGAGCCTCTGCCGCGACCTCAGGTGCTGCCTCGCGGACCTCGGCCGGCTCGGCCTCGGGCTCAGGCGCCGTCTGCGGCTCTGGCTGCCCGGCGGCCTCGCCGGGGGCCACCGCCGGGGAAGCGGGCGCCTCGGATTCGGGAGCGCCGCCGGCCTCGTCGGCGGCGCCCACACGGGCGAGCACGGCGCCAACCGTGGCGATCTCGTCTTCGGGCACGACGATCTCCAGCAGCGTTCCCGCTACCGGTGAGGGGATCTCGGTGTCGACCTTGTCGGTCGAGACCTCGAGGAGCGGCTCATCGACGGCGACTGCGTCGCCGACGTTCTTGAGCCAACGGGTGACGGTGCCCTCGGTGACTGACTCGCCGAGAGCGGGAAGCGTGACGTCTGTGCTCATGGTGGTGATTGTCTCCGAAATCAGTCGTGGGCGTGGAGCGGCTTGCCTGCGAGGGCCAGGTGGGCCTCGCCGAGCGACTCGTTCTGGGTGGGGTGGGCGTGAATGAGCGGCGCCACGTCATCGGGGTGCGCCTCCCAACTCACGATGAGCTGGGCCTCGCCGATCTGCTCTCCCATGCGCTCGCCGAGCATGTGGATGCCGACGACGGGACCATCCACGACTCGAACCAGCTTGACGAATCCCGTGGTGCCAAGGATCTGGCTCTTGCCGTTGCCGCCCAGGTTGTACTCGAGCGCGACAACCTTGTCGTCTCCGTGAACTTCCTTGGCCTTGGCCTCGGTGAGTCCAACGGACGCGACCTCAGGGTTGCAGTAGGTGACGCGAGGGATGTTCGCCTCGACAATGGGTGCCGGCTCGAGACCAGCAATCGTCTCGGCGACGAAGATGCCCTGCCCAAACCCGCGGTGCGCGAGTTGTAGGCCGGGGACGATGTCGCCCACCGCGTAGATGTTGCCCACTCCCGTGTGAAGGCGATCGTCGGTGAGCACAAAGCCGCGGTCCACGCGGATGCCCTGCTCTTCGTAGCCGAGGCCCTGCGTGCGCGGCCCGCGGCCAACGGCCACGAGCAGCACGTCAGCGCTGAACGTGGTGCCGTCCTCGAGGGTGACCGTTACGCCGTTGTCGTCCTGGGTGACGCCCTGGAAGCGAACGCCGAGCTTGTAGTCGATGCCGCGGCGTCGGAACGCGCGCTCAAGACCCTTCGACAGCGCCTCGTCCTCATTCGGAACCAGATGGGGCAGCGCCTCGACGATCGTGACCTTCGAGCCAAACGAGGTCCACACTGAAGCGAACTCGACGCCGATGACGCCGCCGCCGAGCACGATCGCGCTCGTGGGCACCGTGTCCATCTCGAGCGCTTGGTCGGAAGTGATCACGCGCCCGCCGATCTCGAGCCCAGGCAGCGAGCGAGCGTAGGAGCCCGTCGCCAACACGATGTTGCGCCCTGTGTAGCGCTCGCCGCCAACTTCAACAGCGTCGGGCCCAACGAGGCGACCGGTGCCCTCGATGACAGTGACGCCACGTGAACTCACGAGGCCCTGTAGGCCGCGGTACAGGCGGTCGATCACGCCCTGCTTGTAGGAGTTGACCGTGTTCATGTCGATGCCCGCGAGTGAGCTCAGCACTCCGTACTTGGAGCCCTCGCGGGCGTTGTCGGCGAGTTCGGCGGCGTGAAGCAGAGCCTTGGTGGGGATGCAGCCGTTGTGGAGGCACGTGCCGCCGACCTTGCTCTCCTCGACGAGCCCAACGCTCAATCCAAGTTGGGAGGCGCGTAGGGCAGCCGCGTAGCCGCCGCTTCCACCTCCCAGGACGAGAACATCAAACGAGTGAGGGGTGGACTCGGTCACGATGGGGCTCCTTGTAGGAAAGTCGGTACGTCCATCTTGCCACCCTCACCCGGGCTCGCGAACCGCAGACGGCGGCTAACCTGGGGACATGGGATTGTTCTCGCGTCGCCCAAAGACGCAGGGTGCGACCGCGTCGCCCAAGGATGCTCAGGCCGAGACGATGGCGCACTTGCGCGAGTTCGTGAACACGCACAACGGTTGCGAGGCCTTCATCGAGCCGCCAACTCGCGTCACGCAAACGACGATGGTGGTTGTCGCAGACACGGGCGAATGGACGCGCCGGCGCATCCCGGACCAGGCAGTTGCCCGCAAAGTCGCGGGCCAGTTGGGCATTCCAGCGTTCGACGTCAACCTCTCCGGCTACCCGTCGCGCATGCGCGAATGGAACGAGACACACCGCAAGCAGTGGTGAGCGCTTTGCGCCGCCCCCGCGGCCCCGCCCCGACGCTGTCGCCAGTCCGATCGTTGCAGCGCTCACCCCACGTTTCCGTGCCTGGTGGTCGCGAAAACCTGGTTTCGCGACCACCAGACACGGAGACAGGCGCCGGGCCGCCGGGCCGCTAGGACGCACGAGCGACGTTAGGCACTTAGCTTTCCGCGCGGTTTGCCAGGAAGCGCAGCAGTGTCCGTAGCGAGTGGCCGGTTGCACCCGGAGGTGTGTAGTCGTGGGCCGCGCCCTCGTTGAAGGCGGGGCGGGCGATGTCGAGGTGTGCCCACGGCGTGTCACCAACGAACTCACGAAGGAACAGGCCGGCTGAGAGCATGCCGCCACCGTTCGGGTCTCCAATGTTCTGGATGTCGGCGACTTTCGAGTTGATCGACTCCCGCAAGTGTTCGGGTAGCGGCATGGGCCACATGGCCTCGCCTGCGGCGTCGGCGGCCGTGATGATCTCCGCGCGAATGTCGTCGTCACCCATGACACCCGAGGTCCGCGTGCCGAGCGCCATGCCCTGTGCGCCCGTCAGTGTCGCTACGTCGAGCACCACATCCGGCGACTCCTCCACGGCCTTAACCAGCCCGTCGGCCATGACGAGCCGACCCTCGGCGTCGGTATTCATGACCTCCACGGTCTTTCCGCCGTAGATTCGGATGACGTCGCTTGGGCGCTGCGCGGTTGCGGACGGCATGTTCTCGGCGATGCATAGCCAGCCGGTGACGCCCACCCCAAGCCTCAAGCGAGCCGCGGCGACTACCGTGTGCAGCACGATCGCCGCCCCCGACATGTCCGACTTCATCGTCTCCATGCCCTTCGGCGGCTTGAGCGAGATTCCGCCGGTGTCGAACGTGATTCCCTTGCCCACGAGCGCGACGGTCGTCTTCGCGCCTTCCGGCGCGTAAGCGATGCGCACGAGCCGCGGCGGCCGCGAGGACCCCTGGCCAACTCCCACAATGCCGCCGCAGCCCATTTCGGCGAGTTCCTCCTCGTCCCACACCGTGACGCTGATCCCGTGCTCCGCGCCCAGAGCCACGGCGGCGTCGGCGAGCGTTGCCGGGTACATGTCCAGCGGGGGAGTGTTGACGAGGTCCCGCGAGCCATTGACTGCCTCGGCGACGATCAAGCCGCGATCGATGGCCACGTCCGACGCTCCCGCAATGAGCCACTCGGTGTCGTGGGCTTCGTGGTCGGACTTGTAGGCGGTGAACACATAGGACCCGAGCGCCACGCCGTGAACCACCGCAGTGGCGTCGCCATCGTTGGAGATCGGCAGGGCCACCACAACGGTCGCGGGCTTCTTGCCCACAGCCCGTGAGGCCGCGCCCGCAGCCTCACGCAATGCGTTGGCGGAGCCATCGCCGATGCCCACTCCCACAACGCGCCGAGCCGAGACAGCGCCACTGCCAGGGATGACAGTCACCGAGCCGAGCTTGGAGCTCCCCTCAAGGGCGGCGAACGCGTCGGCCAGAGCGGCAGCGGCGCCGTCGGCGAGCTGCGGGTGCGACGCAACCTCTCCGTCACCAGTGAGTCCTACGATGAGGGCGTCGGTTTCGAGGGTCGCGAGGGCGTCAGAAGTGGCGCGTACAGAGGTCATGCCGCGAGCCTAACCCGCACTACGGTGGAGCCATGTACCGCTTCCTGTACCGGAACGTGCTGTGCCACGTGGACGCGGAGAAGGCTCACCGGTTCGGGGTGTGGTACTTCGCGACCTTCCCATGGATCTTCCGCGCTGGGCGCTCGCTCGATACCGGGGTCGAGGTGATGGGCCTTCGGTTTCCCGGCGTGATGGGTCTCGCGGCGGGCATGGACAAGAACGCGGAAGCGGTCATCGGCCTGGCGAATGCGGGTTTTGGCTTCGTCGAGATCGGCACGGTCACCGCGCGTCCGCAGCCGGGAAACCCCAAGCCCCGGTCGTGGCGCGAAGTCGACGTCAGGGGCCTGCGCAATCAGATGGGGTTCAACAACGAGGGCGCCGACGCCGTCGCCCGACGCTTGGCTCGCCTTCGCTCGTCGGCTCGCGGCCGCGAGGTAGTGCTGGGGGTCAACATCGGCAAGACGAAGATCACGCCGGCCGACGCCGCGGCGGGGGACTACGCCTACTCCGCTCGCGCGCTGGCTCCGTACGCCGACTACTTAGTCGTCAATGTGTCCTCGCCCAACACGCCCGGGCTCAGGGATCTGCAGTCGGTCGACTCGCTGCGGCCCATACTCGAGCACGTTCGCTCGGCGGCGGACGAGGCCTCGCCCGAGCGGCGGGTGCCGCTTCTCGTGAAGATCGCGCCGGACCTCGCCGACGAGGATGTCGATGGGGTCACGGACCTCGCGCTCGAGCTCGCCCTCGATGGAATCGTCGCCACCAACACCACCATCAACCACGGCCGCGGACCGGGTGGCCTGTCGGGCCCGCCCGTGCGGGAACGCGCCCAAGCCGTCGTCACGCGCATTGCCGACAGAGCGTCGGGCCGCTTGGCGATCATCGGCGTTGGCGGCATCTCGAGCGAGGCCGACGCCCGCGCCTTCCTAGAAGCGGGAGCGGACCTGCTGCAGGTTTATACGGCGTTCGTTTACGAGGGTCCGGGTTGGGTTGCGGCCCTCAATCGAACTCTTGGGAAACTCTCAGAAAAGCCGGGAACGTCATAGGCGGCAGGCGCGTTGCCTAGGTGTACGTTCCTGCCAGGCGTACGAGCATTGTTTTCTCCTTTGAGGCGAAGGGCCCGGGTCATTTCCCGGGCCCTTCGTCTGTCTCAGGAGTTCCGCACTACGGCCTGGACGCGGGGCTTGTCGTGAAGGTGTGCGAGGGGTCGCGCTCCACGACGTCCCCCAGCGCCTCGTCGATGCGGGTCATCAATTCTGAGGGGATCTCTACGCCTGACGCCTTCGCGTTCTCGGTCACCTGTTCGGGACGCGACGCGCCGATGATGGCCGCGGCGACGTTGGGGTTCTGAAGCACCCAGGCCACCGACAGCTGGGCGAGAGTCAGGTCCAGTTCGTCAGCGATGGGCTTGAGGTTCTGCACGCGAGTGAGGACGTCGTCGTTGAGGTAGCGCTTGATCATGTTGGCGCCACCCTTCTCATCCGTGGCCCGGCTTCCCTCTGGAAGCGGCGCGCCGGGAAGGTACTTGCCGGTGAGGACGCCCTGCGCAACTGGGGACCAGACGATCTGGCTAAGGCCGTTCTCCTCCGAGGCGGGGACGACCTCCGGCTCGATGACCCGCCACAACATCGAGTACTGCGGCTGGTTGGAGATGAAGGGCACGTGCAGCTCGCGGGCGAGGGCCGCTCCCTCCCGGATCTGATCCCCGGTCCATTCGCTCACACCGATGTAGAGAGCCTTGCCCTGGCGCACGATGTCCGCGAACGCCAGCATGGTCTCTTCAAGAGGGGTCTCGTGGTCAAAGCGATGTGCCTGGTAAAGGTCCACGTAGTCCGTCTGAAGCCGTGAGAGCGAGCCGTTTATCGACTCCATGATGTGCTTGCGAGACAGCCCCGCGTCATTTGCTCCGCGCGGGCCGGTTGGCCAGTAGACCTTGGTGAAGATCTCGAGGCTCTCGCGGCGCTCGCCCTTGAGGATCTCGCCGAGCACAGTCTCCGCCGCGGTGTTGGCGTAGGCGTCGGCAGTGTCGAACGATGTGATGCCCACGTCGAGCGCGGCCTTGACGCACGCCGCGGCCTGCTCGTTTGCGACCTGTGATGCGTGGGTGAGCCAGTTGCCGTACGTGAGCTCCGTGATCTTCAGGCCGGAGTTGCCTAGATAGCGATAGGTGACCATGCGCTCAGCCTAACCGCTCGGTAACCAGGCCGCCCCAGCGTCGGGCCGCTCGCCACCACCCCGCATCCTGTCGGTACACAGCGGTCGCCAAGGCGCGGGGAACGGCATGTATGTACCGAGAGCGCGCGGGCGCGAGGAGGCTCTGGAAAGGAGACCGGGGCGCTGCTAGACGGGGAACTCGCCGCGGCGCACCTTGGGCTTAGGCGTGCGGAAGCGACGCATGTTGAGAGAGCGCGCGATGACGTAGAACGTGAAGCCGCGCGGCAGCTTCGACTCGCCGAATTTCGCGATGACGGCCTTCTTGAGCCGACGCAGCGTGAGCCACGTCTCGACCGCGGCCATGACCACGATGACGTAGAAGCCGAGGATGAGGATTGCACCCATGGCGCCGCCGCTGAACACGAGCGACAAGATCACGAACAGGATCGATACGGGCAGCAGGAACTCGCCGATCGCGGTGCGCGCGTCAATGTAGTCGCGCATGAAGCGCTTCTCGGGGCCGCGGTGCTCGAGCGGCATGTTGCGCTCGTCGCCGCTGCGCAGTGCCGCGTATTCGTTCTCTCGGCGTGCGCGGTCCTTGGCCCTGCGCTGCTTCGAGTCAGCCTTGACGTCGACGACGAGCCCGCGCTTGTTTGCGGCCTCTTGGGCCTTGCGCTTTGGCGTCGCCTGCCCCTTCTTGTCCGACGGCGTGGTCGGCTCGGGCTCTACGGCGGGGGCTTCAGTGGGTTCGGTTCTGCGGGCCATGGCTACTTTCGGGTCAGTCCTTCGCCGGGTTCACGGCGGGCAGGGAGAGCATACGGTCAAGCGCGATCTTGGCGAGTCGCTCGGTCTCGGGGTCCACCACAATGCGGTTCACCACCTCGCCGACCACGAGCGACTCAAGCGCCCACACCAGGTGCGGCAGGTCGATGCGGTTCATGGTGGAGCAGAAGCACACCGTGTCCTCGAGGAAGTGGATCTCCTTGTCGGGATGAGCGTTGGCGAGACGGCGCACCAAGTTGAGCTCTGTGCCAATGCCCCACGCGGTGCCCGGTTCCGCCGCCTCGATGGTCTTGATGATGTATTCCGTGGAGCCGACGAAATCGGACGATGTCACCACATCGTTCGCGCATTCGGGGTGAACGATGATGTTGATCCCCGGCACGCGCTCGCGGAGCGCCTCAACGTTCTCCCGGCGGAAGCGCCCGTGCACCGAGCAGTGCCCCTTCCACAGGATCACCCTGGCGGCAGCGAGCTGTTCGGCGGTGTTTCCGCCAAGCGGTTTGCGCGGGTCATAGAGCACGCAGTCGTCGAGGCTCAGGCCCAGTTGCAGCACGGCCGTGTTGCGCCCAAGGTGCTGGTCGGGCAGGAACATGACCTTGCCGGTGCCCTCAAGTCCACCAACTTGATCGAAGGCCCAGCGCAGCGCCACTTCCGCATTGGAGGAGGTGCACACCGCGCCGCCGTTGCGGCCGCAGAACGCCTTGATGGCCGCAGTGGAGTTCATGTAGGTGATCGGGATCGTGTCGGCTGCCACGCCGATCTCCTCGAGCTGCGCCCAAGCATCGTCAACCTGATTGATGTTGGCCATGTCGGCCATCGAGCATCCGGCCGCCATGTCCGGGAGGATCACTTGCTGCGCATCTGAGGTGAGGATGTCCGCGCTCTCCGCCATGAAGTGCACACCACAGAAGACGATGAACTCTGCCTGCGGCCGGGCGGCGGCGTCGCGGGCAAGTTTGAACGAGTCGCCGGTCACGTCAGCGAACTGGATGACCTCATCGCGCTGATAGTGGTGGCCCAGGATGAACACGCGCGCGCCGAGTGCCTCCTTGGCCGCGCGTGCGCGTTCAACCAGGTCAGGATCCGACGCCGCGGGGAGTCCGCCCGGACAGTCCACGCCGCGCTCCGACAGCGGGTCGCGGCGCGTGCCCAGCAGCAGCAGCGCGGGCGACGACCCAGGTTCCGTGAAGGTCTGCGTCATTCGTCCATTCTCTCACGGCACTCAGGGCACACTTGAGTCCATGCGCGCGGTGATGGGTGTGGAGCGGTGGCCGGGCGTCGACTCCGTTCGCGACGTTGGCCGCATCGCCGCGACCGCCTGGGGGGAGGTCTCGGACGCCACGCTCGAGGTATTCGCTGTGGGCGATGGCGGCCCGCGCACCGCGGACGCGTTTCCTCCCGATCGCATGAGCGTCGGCGGCGTCCAGGCAGTCCCTACGCAGGCGGGGCTGCTCCTGAGCCCCAGGGGCGGCGATCCGCGCTGGAATCCGCAGCACCTTATGGCGGCGCTGCTGGGGCTGGCCGCGGCGTCCGACGAGGTGCAGGGTGCAGTCATCATTCCCCTAGGCGACGCATCGCCGGCCGGCGACGCGATGGAAATGTGGGGCGCCGACCCAGCCGCGAGCCGCGCTCAACTCCTCAAATTGCAGCTACGTGTGCTCGTGACGAGCGATCGGCCTCTTCTTGGCTTCAACGGAATGAGTGCCGCCCTGCGAAACGGACGTGAGTCCGACCAAGCAATCGCCGTCGCATCGCAAGAGCAGGAGGCACGCTGGCGGGGGATTGCGCAGGTGGGCGACGCGATCGCGTCTCGAGGCACCCTGCTGGGCCCAAACCGGCTCTCCGACGCGCCGGGATCCGGCGCTGCGGGAGGCCTTGCCTATTGCCTCGCCGCGTTGGGCGCCACGCTCACCAGGGCGTCGGACTACCTCGCCGACGCCGTGGGGCTCTCCGACGCCGTTGCCGGAGCCGACGTTGTGCTCGCCGTTGGCGGCCCGCTCAACCCAGCGACGCTGGACCACGGCCTCGCCACGGCCGCGGCGAAGCTGGCCGCACGCCACGCGCTGCCCGCGGTTGCGCTGACAACTGAACTCAGCGTCGGGCGCAGGGACGTGATGGCGGCCGGGCTCAGCGGCACGCACGAAGGAGAGCCGGGAGCGGACGGCCTCGCAGACGTGGTGCGGCGTGTGGCGCAAACCTGGGCCCCGCGTCGCTGAGCGCCCGCACCCGTGCCGACGCTGGGGCCGCTCTCAACCGGAAATCGGCACATTGAGCGCTCACACGGGTCAGAAACGCCCGGTTTTCGGTTGAGAGTTGCCCCGTGGGCCCCTTAGTTCGTGATTTCCGCAACAGGTGGTAGGGAATATCGTCGGCGCGTCGTACGCTGGTATCCACGGACGTGACAGAAGGGAGCCGCCCATGACGGACACTGCAATCAAGACTGAGGCCCACGGGGTAGTCATCACTGACGCCGCCGCGGCCAAGGTGAAGAGCCTGCTTGAGCAGGAAGGCCGCGACGACCTTCGCCTGCGCCTTGCCGTGCAGCCCGGAGGCTGCTCTGGCCTTATCTACCAGCTGTACTTCGACGAGCGCACCCTGGATGGGGATGCGGTCCGCGACTTCGACGGTGTCGGGGTTGTTGTCGACAAGATGTCCGTCCCTTACCTCGACGGTGCAACCATTGACTTCGCGGACACGATCGAGAAGCAGGGCTTCACGATCGACAATCCCAACGCGTCCAGCTCGTGCGCGTGCGGCGACTCGTTCAGCTAAACGAACTCTTTACCGGAAACGGACCGTGAGGGCGAATGCCCCGCGGTCCGTTTCTGTTTGGGGGCTTCGGCCAGTTACTGGCCGATCGGAGCCTGAGCCTCACGGCTCAAGTCGTCGATCGCTCGAGTTGCTGCGTCGAGGAAGCGATCAACATCATCGCTGGTGATCGCAGGGTGTAGCGCCACGCGCACGTTGCCGTGAGTGAGCGCACCGACTGCCGCAAGCACGCGTGACGGCGCGAGAGATCCGCTCGCGCACGCCGATCCAGACCCCACCGCGAATCCTTCGCGATCCAGTCGCGTCAGCAGTGCCTCGCCCTCAAGGTAGAGGCAACTGAAGGTGACCACGTGCGGGAGCCTCCGCTCCGGATCGCCGACGACATCGATCCCTGGCACCGCAGCCATCCGGGTGCGAATACGGTCCACGAGGGCCGCGAGCCGCGTCGCCTCGTCGTCTGCGTTCTCGAGCCGTTCTTGGAGGGCGACCGCAGCGGCGAGAGCGAGCGGCACGCTGACGCCCCCTGGCGCCCAGTCGTCGCCTTCAGGCCACGCGGGCAGCCACCTGGTGCCCGGCCGCAATGCAACGACGCCAAGGCCCGACGGCCCGCCCCAGTCCGCAGGATTGGCCACCAGGGCGTCCCACGCCTCGGGAGCAGCGATGTGGCCGATGGAGCTCGTCGCGTCCACAACGAGCGGCACGCCACGCGCCTTAGTGAGGGCGAGAACGGCGCCGAGGTCTTGGACTGTGCCGAGTTCGTGATTCGCGTGTTGAACAGCGGCGAGCGCCACGCCGGGGTCGTTGAGCGCCGCCTCAAACGCCTCGAGGTCGATGTGGCCCAGGGCGTCCACGCGCACCGAACGTGGCTCCCTCTGAGCGGCAAAGCTCGCAGCATGAAGGGTCGCGTCGCGTTCCACGGCGCTCACGACGACGTCGTCGCGCCCGCGCCGCGCAGTCCACACGCCGGCAACCACGCGTTCAATGCCAGCGACCGCGCTCGGCGCAAAGTGAATCAGATCCGCAGAAGTTCCCAGGGCATCGGCCAGCGCCTCGCGAGAACCATCAAGCAGCGCCCTGGCGCGCCGCGATTCACTGGAAAGTCGCGCGGGGTCAGCCCACCCGTCGGCAAGCCCGGCGAGCAAGGCTTCTCGAGTGCGCTGAGACACGGGTGCGGCGCCGCCGGCGTCCAGATAGGTGCGGGGCGCTGACATGCCTTCACGGTATCGCGCGATAGACTGACCGCGTGTCCAACAGCTCCCGTTCGCGCGCACCCAAATTTGCCCTTGCAGGGCTTGGCGCCGCGCTCGTCGCAGGCCTTCTAGCAGGGTGTTCAACCGGAATAGAGAACGGCGCACTGCCGTCCACTCCAGAGATCACGAACCAAACAGGAACCATCATTCACCTGTGGAATGGGTCGTGGATCGCTGCGCTCGCAGTGGGCATCATCACGTGGGGTCTGATGCTCTGGTGCGTGGCCGTGTACCGAAAGCGCAAGGACGACCACAAGCTCCCGCCGCAGACGCGCGCCCACCTTCCGCTCGAACTCATGTACACCGCCGTCCCGCTGATCATGGTCGCGGTGCTCTTCAAGTTCACGGCCGAGGACATCGCCGAGATTCGCGATGTGAGCACCAAGCCCGACTACACGATCGAGGCCATCGGCAAGCAGTGGAGTTGGGACTTCAACTACACCGATGACGACACGCACGTCGCCGGTGTGCAGGCAACGCTCACTGGCGAGGAGGGAGTCGAGGAGAGCCTCCCCACCTTGTACCTGCCCGTCGACAAGCGCATCGAGTTCCACATCATGTCTCGCGATGTCATCCACTCGTTCTGGATTCCTGCCTTCCTCTACAAGGAAGACGCGGTGCCCGGCCGGACCAATACCTTCCAGGTGATTCCCACCAAGGAGGGCACTTACAAGGGCAAGTGCGCCGAGTTGTGCGGCGAGTACCACGCGTCGATGCTGTTCAACGTGAAGGTCGTGTCCCAAGAGGAGTACGACGCACAGATGCAGTGGTTGCGAGAGAACGGCGGCGAGGGGCAGTTGGGCATCGAGTACAGCCGTGACCAGGTGGTTGAGATCACCGAGGGCGAGTCGGAGGAGGGCAACTGATGGCGACCGTCGCATATGAGGCCGACGCTCCCGGCACTTTGGCTCCTGCGATTCCCGTAGCGCCACGCAAGCAGGGCTCGATTGTCGTCAGTTGGATCACGTCGACCGACCACAAGGTCATCGGCAAGCTCTACCTGATCACCTCGTTCTTCTTCTTCATCGTCGGTGGCCTGCTGGCGCTGCTCATCCGTGCTGAGCTCTTTGAGCCAGGTATGCAGGTGGTGCAGTCCGCTGAGCAGTACAACCAGCTCTTCACGATGCACGGCACGATCATGCTGCTGCTCTTCGCGACGCCTCTGTTCGCCGGATTCGCGAACGCCATCATGCCGTTGCAGATCGGTGCTCCCGACGTCGCGTTCCCGCGCCTGAACATGCTCGCGTACTGGTTCTATCTGTTCGGCGGCGTCATCGCGATGGCGGGCTTCTTCACGCCGCAGGGCGCGGCCTCGTTCGGCTGGTTCGCCTATGCGCCGCTTTCGAATTCGATCTATTCCCCCTCGCTCGGCGGCGACCTGTGGGTGTTCGGTCTCGCCCTTGGTGGCTTCGGCACCATCCTCGGTGCGGTGAACTTCATCACCACGATCGTCACGATGCGCGCCCCCGGAATGACCATGTTCCGCATGCCGATCTTCACGTGGAACATCCTCGTGACGTCGATGCTTGTGTTGCTCGCGTTCCCGCCGCTCGCGGCGGCGCTGCTCGCGCTCGGCTCCGACCGTCAGCTGCACTCTCAGGTCTTCAACCCCGACAACGGCGGAGCCATCCTGTGGCAACACCTGTTCTGGTTCTTCGGACATCCAGAGGTCTACATCATCGCGTTGCCGTTCTTCGGCATCATCACCGAAATCATCCCCGTGTTCTCGCGCAAGCCGCTGTTCGGCTACACGGGCATGGTCTACGCCACGATCTCGATCGCCGCACTCTCGGTGACGGTGTGGGCGCACCACATGTACGTGACCGGCGCCGTGCTGTTGCCGTTCTTCGCGTTCATGACGATGCTCATCGCCGTTCCGACGGGTGTGAAGTTCTTCAACTGGATCGGCACCATGTGGCGCGGCAAACTCTCGTTTGAGACGCCCATGCTCTGGAGTGTCGGCTTCCTCATCACGTTCCTGTTCGGCGGACTCACCGGCATCATCCTGAGTGCGCCTCCGCTCGACTTCGCGCTCTCGGATTCGTACTTCGTGGTGGCGCACTTCCACTACGTGGTCTTCGGCACGGTGGTCTTCGCGATGTTCGCCGGCTTCTACTTCTGGTGGCCCAAGTTCACGGGCAAGATGCTCGACGAGCGACTCGGCAAGCTTCACTTCTGGCTGCTCTTCATCGGCTTCCACACCACGTTCCTCATCCAGCACTGGGTGGGCGTGCGCGGTATGGCCCGACGCTACGTGGACTACCTGCCAGAGGACGACTTCACGTGGATGAACCAAGTCTCGACTGCTGGCGCGTTCCTGCTGGGACTGTCGACGCTTCCATTTCTGTGGAACGTCTACATCACGAGCCGCCGCGCACCGCAGGTGACGGTCGACGACCCGTGGGGCTTCTCTGGCTCGCTCGAGTGGGCCACCTCGTGCCCGCCGCCTCGCCACAACTTCACGTCGATCCCGCGGATCCGCTCCGAGCGCCCTGCTTTCGACCTGCATCACCCGCAGGCGGCAGCGATTGACCACGCCGCAACCAAACACGACCCTCTCGTCGACGACGCCGAGGTTGAGACAGACGACGCTGCCGAGCGCACGGTGAAGGGACACTAGCCGTGAATCGCGAATCGAACCTCTTCACCCTTCCGGCTCTGTTCTTCTTCCTCATGGCGGCCATCTACGGTTATGTGACGCACATGCAGGAGCTCGTCGGCTTCGCGGCGATCCTCCTCACCGGCGGAATGTTCATCATGGTCGGCGTCTACTTCCGGATGCTTGCGAAGCGTCACGGAAAGCGCCCGGAGGACCGCAACGACGGTGAGATCTCCGAGCAGTCGGGAGAGCAGGGCGTGTACGCACCGTGGTCCTGGTGGCCGCTCGTGCTCGGCATCGCGGCAATGCTCGGCTTCGCCGCACTCGCGATCGACTGGTGGATCATGGCTCCCGCGTTCGTCGTCGCGATCATCGGGCTCGTGGGCTGGGTGTTCGAGTTCTCGCGCGGACAGCACGCGCACTAGTAACTGACTCCCTCCTGGGGAGCGACAGACACGAAAGAGGGGCCCTGCGCATTGCGCGGGGCCCCTCTTCGGTTTCGAGCTACAGGTTCACGTGCTCCATGCTCTGAGCATTCGCGAAGCGGTCCTGGACGTTGGCCCAGTTCACGACGTTCCACCAGGCCTTGATGTAGTCGGCCTTGACGTTCTTGTACTGCAGGTAGAAGGCGTGCTCCCACATGTCGAGAGTGAGCAGCGGGATCAGCCCAACCGGAACGTTGCCCTGCTGGTCGTAGAGCTGAACGATCAGCAGCTTCTTCGCGATCGTGTCCCACGCGAGGATGGACCAGCCGGAGCCGAAGATCGTCATCGCGTTGTTGGTGAAGTGCGCCTGGAACGCGTCGAACGAGCCGAAGTCGTTGTCGATCGCCGAGGCGAGGTCGCCCGTGGGCTTGTCGCCGCCGTCGGGGGAGAGGTTAGTCCAGAAGATCGAGTGGTTAGTGTGACCACCCAGGTTGAATGCGAGCGCACGCTCCACGCCGGCGACCGAGCCGAAGTTGCCGCTCTCGCGGGCCTCTGCCAATTGGTCGAGCGCGGTGTTCGCACCCGCCACGTACGCGGCGTGGTGCTTGGAGTGGTGCAATTCCATAATCTCGCCAGCGATGTGCGGCGCAAGGGCGCCGTAGTCATAGTCAAGGTCGGGAAGGCTGTAGACGGCCATGCTGTCCTCCAACGTCATGCCCAGGCGGACGCCCAAGCGGTTATAAGGGAACTCCTCGAGCCTAGCGAAACGCGAAGCCCTACGTAGGCGACAACCCGGCCATGGCGTCGGGCATTCCTGGCCGACGCCGCTGGCTAGTGGTGTGCGTGGTGCTGAGCCTCGGCGTACTCAGCCGGGGACACGGGCTGGATGCGCTGCTCGTAGTAGAACCGCGAGAGGCGCTGCTTGAAGCGATCCCATCCGTAACCCTTGCGGCGCACGCCACGGGCGTTGAATTCGTCCGCGATCTCGAGCGGTGCGAGGTCGTCGTACGACACTCGCAGCCAGACCTCTTGATCGCTGAGCGGCTCATGCACCTCGATGTACTCGCCGTGCTCATGGCGCACGATGCGTCCGGTCTCGTGGCCGTGGAGCACGAGCTCACGGTCCTTGCGCTGCAGGCCAAAGCAGATGCGGCGCGTGATGAGGAACGAGATGATCGGCAGCGCGAAGATGCCGATGCGTGTCACCTTCGTGATGTCGTTGAGCGACAGGTGGAAGAGGTTGGCGATGATGTCGTTCGAGCCCTCGATCACGAGGATCACGTAGAACGAGATGAGGGCAACGCCGATGCCGGTGCGCACGGGGACGTTGCGCGGACGGTCGAGCACGTGGCGCTCGCCGCGGTCTCCCGTCGCCCAAGCCTCAATCCACGGATAGAGCGCAAGGAAGGTGAAGAAGATGCCTGGCAGGATCACTGCCGGGATGAGGATGTTCCACGACAGCGTGTAGCCGGCGATGACCCACTCGGTGGGGTGGCCCGCGATCCAGCCCGGCATCATGCGCAGGGCGCCATCGATGAACAGGATGTACCAGTCGGGCTGCGTACCTGCCGAGACAGGGGAGGGGTCGTAGGGACCGTAGTTCCACACCGGGTTGATGGTGAAGAGGCCAGCCACTAGGGCGACGATCCCGAAGACGACGAAGAAGAAGCCGCCGGCCTTTGCCGTGTACACGGGGAACAGCGGGAGACCGACCACGTTCGTGTTCTTGCGCCCGCCGCCCGGGTACTGGGTGTGCTTATGCAGGAACACGAGGAAGAGGTGAACGCCGATGAGGGCGAGGATGATTCCGGGCACGAGCAGGATGTGCGCGGTGAACATCCTGGGGATCAGCGCTTCGCCTGGGAACTCGCCACCGAAAAGCCAGTACGAGATGTACGTGCCGACGATCGGGATGCTCTTGGTGACACCGTCGATGATGCGCAGTCCGTTGCCAGACAGGACGTCGTCAGGGAGCGAGTAGCCCGTGAAGCCGGCGGCGAGCGACATGATCATGAGCGTGAAGCCGATGAGCCAGTTGATCTCGCGAGGCTTGCGGAACGCACCCGTGAAGAAGACGCGCGCCATGTGCGTGACGATCGCAGCCGTGAACAGCAGCGCTGACCAGTGGTGCATCTGGCGGATAAGCATGCCACCGGGGACCTGGAAGCTCGTCACGAGGGTGGACTCAAACGCCTTGGACATGACGACGCCGTGCATGGTCTCGAAAGTGCCCTCGTACGTGACCTGGTCCATTGACGGCACAAAGAAGGCCGTCAGGAAGATTCCGGTGAGCACCAGGACGAGGAACGAGTACAGCGCGATCTCGCCGAGCATGAACGACCAGTGGTCGGGGAAGAGCTTGCGCGAGAAGAACTTGACGAAACCGCCGATTGACGTGCGGTCGTCGACCCAGTTGGCGGTGCCGGCGGCAGCGGCGTTGACCTTGGCGCCCATTACGCGTCAGCCTCCTGGCTCGCAGAGGGGGAGGGAGAGGTGCCCTTGAGGCGATCCCAGTAGGACGGCCCCACCGGTTCGTGGAAGTCGCTTTGGGCGATGATGTAACCCTCGTCGTCTACCGCGATTGGCAGCTGGGGCAGCGGTCGCTTGGCGGGGCCAAAGATCACCTTGGCGCCGTTCGCGACGTCGAACGTGGACTGGTGACAGGGGCACAGCAAGTGGTGGGTCTGCTGCTCATAGAGCGCTACGGGGCAGCCCACGTGAGTGCAGATCTTCGAGTAGGCGACGATGCCGTCGAAAGACCAGTCCTCGCGGCCAGGCTGGATGTTGAGGTCCCGCGGATCCATGCGGATGAGAAGGACAACAGCCTTTGCCTTCTCCTCGAGCTTGCCGTGCTCGAGGTCGTTGAGGCCCTCTGGGATGACGTGGAAGACCGAGCCGATCGTGACGTCCGCGGCCTTGATCGGCGTGCCGTCGGGGTCGCGAGCCAACTTGGTGCCCTTGGCCCACATCGTGTGGCGGAGCTTCGAGACGTTCCAGTCGCCGCCCATGTTGCCGATCTGCGGCACGAGGATCGCGAGCGGCGCGAGCGCGACCGCGGTGATCAGCGAGCCCTTGAGAAGCGTCCGACGGCTCGTCGTGAGTCCAGAGTCCTCGGCGCCATCCTTGAGGTACTGGACGGCGATCTCGCGGTTCTCATCAGACGTACGCAGAGCGTGGCGTTCCTCGACCATTTCGTGGTCGCGCATGAGCGTCCGCGCCCAGTGGATCGCGCCAAGGCCGATGCCGAGCATCGCGAAGCACAGGCTGATTCCCAACAGGATATTGACGAGGCGGATCGAGGCGACTTCCTCAGTCTGATCCTGCACAAAGTAGACCGTGAGAGTGGCGATGGTGCCAAGGATCGAGAGGCCGAACAGCGCGGCGACCTGACGCTCCGCTCGTTTGGCGGCCTTGGGGTCGACATCGGCTCTGCGCGGGCGGTGCGGGGGCAGCCCGGGATCAACCCACTGCCCATCCGCGTGCTGCTGAGAGTTGGTGTGCTGCTTCTCTTCGGTGCTCATGAGGCGCGGGCTCCCACGTAGATCGTGCTCGCGATGATCAGGCCGAGCGCCACGAGCCAACCCCAGAAGCCTTCGGCAACGGGGCCGATGCTTCCGAGCTTGAGCCCGCCAGGCGAGCCCTGCTGCTGGAAATCGAGGTACGCGATGATGTTGCGCTTGTTCTCGGGCGTGATGTTCGCGTCATTGAAGACCGGCATCGACTGCGGACCCACGAGCATCGCCTCGTAGATGTGGCGGTTTGACGTGCTCCACAGGTTGGGGGCGAACTTGCCCTGCGTGAGGGCACCACCGCCGCCGATAGAACCGTGGCACATGGCGCAGTTGGTGCGGAAGAGTTCCATGCCCACCGCGGGGTCGCCCAGGGTCGGGTCCACCATCTCGTCCGTGGGGATTGCGGGACCTTCGCCGAGCGACGCCACATACGCGGCGAGCTGCGAGATCTGCTCATCATCGAACTGCGGCTTCTTCTCCTGAACCTGCGGGCCTGACTGCTGGGCGGGCATGCGGCCCGTGCCCACCTGGAAGTCGACCGCCGCGGCGCCGACACCGATCAGGGATGGGGCTACGCCCTCCGTTCCCTGAGCATCGAGACCGTGGCACGACGCGCAGTTCGCGGCAAAGAGTTTCTGACCCTCTGCAATGTCGTCGGCCGACGCCGTCGACGCCTCTGCTGGCGATCCGTTAGCGGCGAAGCCGATAGCGGTGAGCAGCGCAAGAAGAATGAGAACGAGGAAGACGGGGGCCGACTTGCTGTAGCGCCGGCGAGCGAGGGCGTTCATCACTCTTCCTTACTTGATCAGGTAGATCACGGCGAAGAGCGCGATCCAGACGACGTCGACGAAGTGCCAGTAGTAGGACACGACGATCGTGGTGGTTGCCTCGTGCGTTCCGTACTTCTTAGCGGCGAATTGCCGACCGAGCACGAACAGCATCGCGATGAGTCCGCCAAGGACGTGCAAGCCGTGGAACCCGGTGGTGAGGTAGAAGACAGATCCGTATGGGCTTGACGAGATAGTCAGCCCCTCGTGAATCAGTTCGGTGTACTCGAAGACCTGGCCCGCGATGAAGATCGAACCCATGATGTAGGTGAGAACCCACCACTCCTGCGCACCCCAGCCTCGGAAGCTGAAAAGGGAACCAGAGCGTCGGGCCTGGTAGCGTTCCGCGGCCCAAACGCCAGCCTGCGCCGTAAACGAAGACAACACCAGGACTGTGGTGTTGGCTGCCGCGAAGGGGACGTTGAGATGCGAGGTCCACTTGGTCCACTCGTCGGGTGCCTCGGCCCTCAGCGTGAAGTACATAGCGAAGAGCCCGGCGAAGAACATCAACTCGGAGCTGAGCCACACGATTGTGCCAACGGCCACCTGGTTTGGCCGGGTGGCATGGATCGGCGAAGGGACGGCCGTTGCCTGGGACATGGGTCCCATTATTGCGTACGAGTGCCCTGGTGCGCGCCATTGTGCGACGCTCGGGCGAGCCTGTGTTACGACCTCGCGGACGGCGGTGCGCAGGCCGTGCGAGAATGACCCGCATGAGCGATTTGGTGACCCACGAGGCGGCCGCGCCGGCGGCCCGTCCCGCCCGGATTCTGATCTACAGCGACGACCTCCGCGTTCGCGAGAACGTGCGCTTCGCGGTTGGCTCGACGACCCATGGCAGGCCCGTCGAGTGGACCGAGACCGCCACCCACGACGGCGTCATCAATGCTCTCGACACCAAGACCTTCGACTTGGTGATTCTTGATGGCGAGGCCGCCAAGTCGGGCGGCATGGGAATCTGCCGGCAGATGAAGCATGAGTTGTATCACTGCCCGCCGGTGCTGCTCCTTGTTGGACGGCCAGGCGATGCGTGGCTGGCGACGTGGTCGGAGGCCGACGCCGCGGTGTCGCATCCGCTTGACCCGTTCGTGGTGCGCGAAACCGTGGACGAATTCTTCGCCCCAGCAACGGCCGCCTGAGGCAATCGTGGCAACGCTGCAAGAGCTGCTGTCGCGGCTCGTCGAGCACGATGACCTGACGGCAGAGGAAACCGCTGCCGTCATGGACCAGGTCCTCACGGACAATGCGTCACCCGTGGTGATGGGCGCGTTCCTGGCCGCCTTGCGAGTCAAGCGAGAGACCCCGGAAGAGGTCGCGGGCCTCGCCGAGGCAATGCTCCGGCATGCGATTCGGATCGACGTGCCCGTGCGGTCGGTCGACATCGTGGGCACCGGCGGCGACGGCTACAACACGGTGAACATCACCACGATGGCGGCCCTCGTGACGGCTGGCGCTGGCCTTACCGTGGTCAAGCACGGTAACCGTGGAGCGACGTCTCTTTCTGGTTCTGCGGACGTACTGGCCGAACTTGGGGTGCGGCTGGACCTCCCTCCAGACCGCGTGGCCGAGCTGGCGACCGAGGTGGGGATCACGTTCTGCTTCGCCCAGGTCTTCCATCCCGCGATGCGGCACGCGATGCCGATTCGCAAGGAGATCGGCATCCCCACGACGCTGAACATTCTTGGGCCGCTCACGAATCCCGCGCAGCCCGCGGCGAGCGCTATTGGCTCATCAAGTCTGCGCGTCTCGCCGATCCTCGCGGGCGTGCTTGCTCAGCAGGGTCGCGAGGGGCTCGTCTTCCACAGCGATGACGGTCTTGACGAACTGTCCGCTACAGCAGCGGCATCCATGTGGGAAGTCCGCGGCGACGGAGTCACCGAACTGAGACTGGATCCGAGCGCCGACCTAGGCCTCTTGAGGATCTCCATCGATGACATTCGCGGCGGCGATGCTGTTGCGAACGCGCGCGTTGTCCGTGAGGTTCTTGCGGGAAATGGGGGAGCGGCTCGCGAGACCGTGCTGCTCAACGCCGCAGGCGCGATCGTGGCGGACGGCACGCTCCCTGGAGTCGCGAGTGGCACCCTCGTGGAGCGGTTTGGAGCGGCTCTTGGGCACGCCCAGACTGCAGTCGACTCTGGCGCGGCGTCCGCGGTGCTTGACCGCTGGGTCGCCGCCTCAGCCGCGTAACTCCGCGCTCGAAACGTATCGAATTCCCTGGTAACACGCGTATTTGCGTTCCGGTTTGACGAAAACGACTTTCGAACCTACGGTTCCCGACATCGTTATCGAAATCGTTATCGACGTGGCTGGAGACGACGATCGAGGTAACGCGACAACGGCGGTCAACGCCCGCGCACATCGGTGTGTGCGGGCGCACCGCCCCATGTACGCAAAGGAGCGTTCATGTCTCGGACCAAGGCGGTAGGAGCCTTCTCGGCACTGCTCGGAATGATCGCGGCGGTGATCGTGTCGGTGCCGGCTCAGGCGGCGACGAGCACCGTGTATTCACTGGACTTTGAGGGTTCGTCGATTGCGCCGTGGTCGCAGTCTGGTGGTGATGGTTCCACGCTGAGCTACGTCGATGTTGATGGGTCGAAGGCGCTTGCTGTGGCGCGCACCGCGGACTACGTCGGTATTCAGACGCCCGCGGGCGAGTTGGAGCCGGGCAAGACGTACACGTTCACGGCGAAGGTGCGCCTTGCGGAGGGCACTGTC